>NHCFJ05603__coassemble_707_pt1 | contig 28535 bp, 26 predicted proteins | sample NHCFJ05603__metabat2_low_PE_007 | metagenome-assembled genome bin NHCFJ05603
GGGTCCCGGCCGGCTGCCCTGAGACTCCCCTACTGCTCCCCCGCCAGTGACAGCCAGGTCTTCACCACGGTGTCCGGGGTCAGCGACATCGACTCGATGCCCTGCTCCACCAGCCAGGCGGCGAGATCCGGGTGGTCCGAGGGACCCTGACCGCAGATACCGACGTACTTGCCGCGTGCGGTACACGACGAGATGGCGGACGCCAGTACCTTGAGCACCGCCGGATTGCGCTCGTCGAAGTCGTGGGCGACGAGGCCGGAGTCACGGTCGACGCCGAGGACCAGCTGCGTCATGTCGTTGGAGCCGATGGAGAAGCCGTCGACGCGGTCGAGGAACTCGTCGGCGAGCAGGTAGTTCGACGGCACCTCGCACATCATCACGACCTGCAGGCCGTTCTCGCCCGCGCCCTCGCCACGCGTGAGTCCGTGGGACGCCATGACCTCGAGCACCTCGTCGAGCTCGTCGGTGGTGCGGACGAACGGCACCATGATCTTCACGTTGTCCAGGCCCATGTCCTCGCGGACGCGGCGCAGCGCCTCGCACTCCATGGCGAAGCAGTCGCGGAACTCCTCGGAGACGTACCGGGCGGCACCACGGTAGCCGAGCATCGGGTTCTCCTCGTCCGGCTCGTAACGCTCACCGGCGATGAGGTTGGCGTACTCGTTGGTCTTGAAGTCCGAGAGGCGCACGATCACCGGCTTCGGGGCGAAGGCCGCGGCGATGGTGGACACCCCCTCGACGACGCGCCGGATGAAGAACTCCTCCGGATCAGGGTAGGCCGCGGTGATCTCGTCGACCTGTTCCTGCAGGTCGGCAGGCAGGTCGTCGCGCTCCAGCAGAGCCTTCGGGTGCACCCCGATCTGCCGGTTGATGATGAACTCCATGCGCGCCAGACCCACGCCGCTGTTCGGCAGCGAGGAGAAGGCGAAGGCCTGGTCCGGGGTGGCGACGTTCATCATGAGCTTCACCGGGATCTCCGGCATCTCGCCGAGGTCCGTGGTCTTCTCCTCGAAGTCCAGGACGCCCCGGTAGGCGCGTCCGGTGTCGCCCTCGGCGCAGGAGACGGTGACCTCGGTGCCGTCGGCGAGCACCGAGGTGGCGTCCCCGGTGCCGACGATCGCGGGGACGCCGAGCTCGCGGGCGATGATCGCCGCGTGACAGGTACGTCCACCGCGTTCGGTGATGATCGCCGAGGCACGCTTCATCACCGGTTCCCAGTCGGGGTCGGTGATCTCGGCGACGAGAACGTCACCGGCCTGCATCTTGTCCATGTCCTTGAGGGAACGCAGCACCCGCACGGGGCCTGCACCGATCCGCTGACCGATGGAGCGTCCCTCGACGAGGACCTCCGCGCCGGTGGTGGCGTCCGCCGCGAACTCGAAGCGGGACAGCGACTGTCCCTCCCGGCGCGACACGACCGTCTCCGGGCGGGCCTGGAGGATGTAGAGCTGCCCGTCCTGGCCGTCGAGGCCCCACTCGATGTCCATCGGGCGCCCGTAGTGGTCCTCGATGGCGACAGCGTGGCGGGCCAGCTCGGTCACCTGCTCATCGGTGATGGAGAAACGGTTCCGGTCGTCCTCGGCGACGTCCTCCCACCGGGTGGCGGACTCGATGCCGGTGCCCTCGGCGTAGCGCATCGCGACGGCCTTGCCGCCGACGGTGCGGGAGAGGACGGCGTCCTTCCCGGTCTTCCCGTCCCGCACCGCGGGCTTGGAGACGTAGAACTCGTCCGGGTTCACCGCACCCTGGACCACGGCCTCGCCGAGTCCGTAGGACGCGGTGACGAAGACCGCGCGGTCGAAACCGGACTCGGTGTCGACGGTGAACATGACGCCCGAGGCACCGATATCGGTGCGGACCATGCGCTGAACACCGGCGGAGAGCGCGACATCGTCGTGGTGGAAACCGTGGTGGACGCGGTAGGCGATCGCACGGTCGTTGTAGAGCGACGCGAAGACCCACTTCACGGCCTCGAGGATGTTGTCGATACCGCCGATGTTCAGGTAGGTCTCCTGCTGGCCGGCGAAGGACGCGTCGGGCAGGTCCTCGGCGGTGGCGGAGGACCGTACCGCCCAGGTGACCTCCTCGGGGTGGGTGTCGTTGTCGATGAGGTCGGCGTAGTTGTCCCGGATGTCCTGCTCGAGTGCCTCGGGGAAGGGCTGGTCGATGATCCACTGACGGATCTGCTCGCCACGCTTCGTCAGCTCGGAGACATCCTCGATGTCGAGGTCGGCGAGGGCCTCGCTGATCCTCTTGTCGAGGCCGTCGAGGGCGAGGAAGTCTCGGTAGGCGTCGGCGGTGGTGGCGAAACCACCGGGGACGCTGACGCCGGCGTCGGCGAGATTGACGACCATCTCACCGAGCGAGGCGTTCTTTCCGCCGACCTCGGGGACGTCGTCCATCCCGAGTTCGTCGAAGGGGATGACATTGCGGGTCTTGTCTGTGCTGTTGCCGGACATGGTGTGGTCCTTTCATTCCTGCTCAGGTGTGGCGCAGGTCCATGGTGGTCAGAATGATGCTGGCCATCTCCTCCACGCTCATGGCGTGGGAGTCAATGTAGGGGATGCGGTAGGTCCGGTAGAGCTGTTCTGCCTGGCGGAGTTCGGCGCGGCAGCGGGCAGGACTGGCATACCCGCTGCCGGGTCTTCGTTCACCCCGGACCTCGCTGAGCCGTTGGGCGGTCGTGGTCAGGCCGAAAAGCCGGTCGGTGTGGTCCACCAACGCCGGCGGGAGTTCGCCGGGCCGGTCGTCCTCGGTGAGCGGATAGTTGGCCACACGCAGTCCGTGCTGCAGCGCGAGGTACATGGCGGTGGGGGTCTTACCGCAGCGTGACGGGGCCAGGAGGATGAGATCCGCCATCTCGAGGTGGCGGAGGTCAGCGGCGTCGTCGTGGGCGATGGAGAACTCCACGGCGTCGATGCGGTCGTGGTAGCGCTCCATGTTGCCGACACGGTGGTAGGCGGTGGCCCTGCCGGAGCGCTCGGTGCCGAGGATGTCCTCCAGGCGGGCGAGGTGTGTGCCGAGCAGGTCGATGACCTCGCCGGGAGCCTTGCTGAGTTCCGCGGCAACGGCGGTATCGCGGACGGTGACGAAGATCAGCGGGGTGTGGCCGGGGGCGTCTGCGCTCTCCGTGGTGATCTGGTCGACGGCGCGGCGGGCGGTCTCCACGGACTCGATGAAGGGCAGGTGATGACGCTGCCAGTCGAGGTCCGGGAACTGTGCGAGCAGGGCATTTCCCAGGGTATCCGCGGTGATACCGGTACTGTCGGAGACGAAGTAGACAGGGCGACCTGTCGTATCCACCATGTGCGTCCTCACTGCGGTTGTGCTGTGATCGTGGGTCTGGCCCCAGGTCTGGCCGTGGCTCATTCCGTCGACTTCCATCGACTTCCATCGACACTGAAACTGCCCCCGAGGGTAGCAGCGGTCTCCGCCCGGTTTCCGTGGCCGCTGTGGGATCTCAACCCCGGACGGGGGTCATCTGACCCACTCCCCTCCTGGACACACGCCCGACACCCCACTCACCACCCCAGCGCAGCTCCACGCCCTACCCCAGCGTCCTGCCGCGACCCCGTCATGAGAAGCGCCCCAACGTCATGAGAACCTCGCGCGAATGCCCGTTGAATCGCGATTTTCTCATAACATCCCGGCGCTTCTCATGACAGACATGGCCCCCGCGACTCTGCGATACCGACCACCCCGAGCCGGACGCCGCCATCGGTGAGGATGCGCCACATCCAGGTCCCCTGACACCGGTTCACCGTCGCCCAGCGCGACGCTTCCTCACCATGCATCCCGGCTAATCGCGTATCAGTGTTCGAGTTGCAGTAAGAAGCGCCTGCCAACTGCGTAGACTGACCTGAACACGACAAGAACCACCACGCCAGGAGTACCGATGACCGACGCCCCGACACCCTCAGGAGAGATACAGCTCATCCAGGACGATGACGGCATCGCGGTCATCGGTGAGCCCGGTCTGGTCGAACGGTTCTGTTCTTCGCTGGCACTGACGGACAAGACCCCGGTCCGCGAACTGAACTCGCGTATGGCCGGAGCGTCCGGACTTCTACAGGCGGGGTCCACGATCGCCGAGAATTCCGGGCGCTGGATGAAGCTCACCGAGGAGTCTGCGGCCGCGGCGAAGAAGTTCAACATGATGACGAACTCCGCTACCGGAAACCGCCATGCGACACTGCTTGCGCAGAACGGCGGGATCGCCAAGAACCTCCAGTTCGTCTCCGGTCCGGGAAGCACTCTGACCAACCCGGCGGTTCTCACAGGCGGAGCTGCGGTAATGACACAGCTCGCGATGCAGCAGATGATTGAGGAGATCACCGACTACCTGGAGAGCATCGACCGCAAGGTGGACGCTGTGCTCCGCAACCAGGCGGCAGCAGTCGTGTCCGACCTCTACGGAGCTAAGGACGTTATCGACCGCGCGTATCGGCTCCGGGAGAACAGCGGCCGCATCTCCGCCGTCACCTGGTCCACCGTGCAGAACACACCCTCCACCATTGCCCGCACCCGACGTTACGCACTTGACCAGCTCTCCCAGTTGACGTCGAAGATCGAGGACGAAGCTGATCTCGGCGACCTCGCTTCTCTCATGTCCGCTGCCGAAGAGTCGGTCCGGGAGTGGCTCACGCTCCTGGCCCGCTGCGTACAGCTGCAGGAGAAGTTCGATGTCCTGCAGGTCGACCGGGTCCTCGCCGAAAATCCGTCTGAGGTTGAACAGCACCGGACGGATCTCCGGAATGACCGTGAACACCGCCGAGACGAGATCTCGGATGTGACAACGGCGTTCCTCGGACGGATGGACGCAGCTGCCCAGCGTGCGAACGACAAGGTTCTGCTTCACCCGTTCCCCTCCCGGCGTGTGGTCCAGTCGAGAAATCAGATCGTCACCGGCGTCGTTTCCTTCCAAGAGAGCCTCGGGCTCCTCAGTGCTGCGGAGGCTGTGGAAGCACGCCGTTGGAGGTCTGCGGTCGGCGAAGCCAAGGACGCCGCCATTGCTGGCGCAGTAAAGACAGGCAACCGCTTCTCCCGTGGCGTCAAGGCCTTCCGGAGCGCTTTCACGGAAGATGAGCCGTCCGGCGACCAGGCGGCGCTAAAGGACGTCAGTCGACGTGCGGCACTGCCCGAGCCTTCTCAGGACGAGGCGGCATCGCCCGCGTCGGCATATCCGGACCAGCAGAACTGAGTTTCCGGCTGATCATCCTCGGTAATACATCCACCAGCGACCACGGCACCGTCGTGCATCTCACCCCGGTGTCATCGAAGAGTTACGCGGATAACCTCTGAACCGTAACTCTCTGATGACAACAGGACGGACCACATGGCACCCGAGGACCCGGACACACAGAAGAGGGTGCACCGTCGATGAGACGATGCACCCTCAGATCTGCACTCTTTGACTGTGGGCCCTGTGGGGCTCGAACCCACGACCTGCGGATTAAAAGTCCGTAGCTCTACCAACTGAGCTAAAGGCCCGTACCACTGTCGATGGAGAGTGTAGCGCACACCCCACCACGGGTGTGCGTCCGCCCCCGACGCAGTGCAGGACGCCGTGCAGTGCACGACAACGGGACAGGCCACCAGCCGCAGTGCACCTGTCCCGTCCTGACCCCGGACGCCACGGCAGCCGCACCGTAGGCACCCGGGAAGCTGAAGCAGCCTACTTCAGCATGGAGCCGGTCTCCACGAACCGCTTCTGGAAGTCGAAGACGTGGGCCAGCTCGTGCGGGGTCTGCAGGAACTCACCCTGGCCCGCACGGTCGACGTACTCCTCCAGCAGCGGCCGGTACTCCGGCGCGGAGATGGCGATCATCTTCTCCGCACGGTCACGCGGTGCCAGGCCACGCAGGTCGGCGTAGCCGTGCTCGGTGATGACGACCATGACGTCGTGCTCGGTGTGGTCGGTGTGGGTCACGTAAGGCACGATCGCCGACAGCGCGCCGCCCTTGGCGACCGCCGGGCTGATGAAGGAGGAGATGTAGGCGTTGCGGGTGAAGTCACCCGAGCCACCGATACCGTTCATCACCCGGGAGCCGATGACGTTGGTGGAGTTGATGTTGCCGTAGATGTCCGCCTCGATCATGCCGTTGGTGGCGATGAGGCCGAGTCGACGGATGACCTCCGGGTGGTTGGAGACCTGCTGCGGACGCAGGATGATGTTCTCCCGGTAGCGCTTCGCCTCCCGGTTCATCTTCTCCGCGTACTCGGGCGACAGCGAGAAGGACGTCGCGGATGCCACGGACATCTTGCCTGCGTCGATGAGGTCGAGCATGCCGTCCTGGATGACCTCGGTGTAGGCGGTGATGTTCTCGAACTTCGAGTCCAGCAGGCCCGCCATCACGGCGTTCGGGACGTTACCGACACCGGACTGCATGATGTAGCGGTCGTAGGAGAGACGACCTGCCCGGACCTCGCCCTCGAGGAAGTCGAGGAAGTAACCCGCGATCTTCTTGGAGGTCTCGTCGGCGGGCTTGAAGGGCGCGTTGCGGTCCGGGGAGTCCGTCTCGACGACAGCGACGACCTTGTTGACGTCGATGTCGATGTACGGGCTGCCGATCCGGTCGCCGACCTCGGTGATCGGGATCGGCTGACGGTGGCCCGGGAGAGGGATGCGGTAGATGTCATGCATCCCCTCGAGGTCCTCGGACTGCCAGGAGTTCACGCCGAGAATGATCTTGTCTGCCGCGTCGAGGTACTCGACGTTGTTGCCCACCGAGGAGGAGGGGACGAGCCGGCCGTCCTCGAGGATCTTGGTGACCTCGACGATGGCGACGTCCATCTTCCCGAAGAAGCCCTCCTGGACCATCATGCCCAGGTGGGAGAGGTGGATGTCCGCGTACTTCATCTGACCGGAGTTGATCTTGTCGCGCATGATCGGGTCGGACTGGTACGGGGCGCGGAACTTCACCGCGTCCGCCTCGGCGAGCTCGCCGTCGAGCTCGGCGGAGGTGGAGGCGCCGGTGAGCAGGGAGATGGAGAAGCTGTCGCCCCGGTCGTGGAACTCCTTGGCCCGCTTGGCGATCGCGGTCGGCAGCACCTTGGGGTAGCCGGCGCCGGTGAACCCGGACATTCCGACGAGGTCTCCGTCATTGACGAAGGTGGCAGCCTCGTCAGAGGTCATGACCTTTGCGCGCAGTCCCGGGTGGGCGATCCTGTCTGACATTGTGTGCTCTCTCCTAGGTGTTTTCGGTGGTCACCGTACATAGTGATGGGACTCACGATATGTCCATCAACGTGACGCCCATTATATGGATCCGGAAACATACTTTCCGAATCGACTCCATTCGGGGGTAGCGGAGAGCCCGCAACCCCCTCAACAACTTCACCGACCACCACCTCAACGTCCCCGTACATAGTCCCCGTACATACAGAAAACCCGCCGGACGCGGTGCGCGTCGGCGGGTCTGCGGCCCGGTACCGACCAGCGGCGGAAAGCCGGAGGTGGCAGGAGGGGCTACTTCTTCATGGAACCGGTCTCCAGGAAGCGGGTGTGGAACTCGAACGCACGGGTCAGGTCGTGCGGGGTGTGCTGCGCCTTGGACTTGGAGGCGAACTCCACGTACTCCTCCAGCAGCGGGCGGTACTCCGGTGCGGCGATGTCGATCATCTTCTTGACCCGGTCGCGCGGGCACAGACCACGCAGGTCGGCGTAGCCCTGCTCGGTGACGATGAGCTTGACGTCGTGCTCGGCGTGGTCGATGTGGGACGCGAAGGGCACGATGGCGGAGATGTCGCCACCCTTGGCCACGGACGGGGTGACGAAGGAGGAGATGTAGGCGTTGCGGGTGAAATCACCCGAGCCACCGATGCCGTTCATCATCTTCGAGCCGGCGACGTTGGTGGAGTTCACGTTGCCGTAGATGTCGGCCTCGATCATGCCGTTGATGCCGATCGGGGCGAGGCGGCGGATGACCTCCGGGTGGTTGGAGACCTGCTGGGGACGCAGCACGATGTGGTTGCGGTAGCGGTCTGCCTCCTGGTTCATCCGGTGGGCGGCGTCCGGGGAGAGGCAGAAGGAGGTCGCGGAGGCGAAGGACATCTTGCCGGAGTCGATGAGGTCCAGCATGCCGTCCTGGATGACCTCGGTGTAGGCGGTGATGTTCTCGAACTTGGAGTCCTCCAGGCCGGCGAGGACGGCGTTCGGCACGTTGCCGACACCGTTCTGCAGGATCAGGCGGTCGTAGGCCAGACGACCGGCCTGGACCTCACCGTCGAGGAAGTCGAGGAGGTGACCGGCGATGGCCTTGGAGGTCTCGTCGACCGGACGGAAGGGGGCGTTGCGGTCCGGGCCGTCGGTATGGACGATCGCGACGATCTTCTCCGGGTCGACGTCGATCGAGGTGCTGCCGATGCGGTCACCGGGGTTGCAGATCGGCAGCGGGACGCGGGAGCCCGGCATCGGCATACGGTAGATGTCGTGCATGCCCTCGAGCTCGAGGTCCTGCCACTCGTTGATCTCGACGATGATGCGGTCGGCGGCGTCCATGTACTCGACGTTGTTGCCGACGGCGGAGGACGGGACGACGGAGCCGTCCTCACGGATGGCGACAGCCTCGACGATGGCGACGTCCATGTGGCCGAAGAAGCCTTCCTGGACGTACATGCCGAGCTCGGAGAGGTGGATGTCGGTGTACTTGACCTTGCCCTCGTTGATCTTTGCCCGCATCTTCGGGTCGGTGTTGAACGGGGAGCGGAAGCTCACGGCGTCCGCCTCGGCGAGAACGCCGTCGTTCTCCGGGGCGGTGGAGGCGCCGGTGAGGATCTTCACGGCCCACTCGTCGCCACGGGCGTGCGCTTCGTTCGCCTTGGCTGCGATGGCGGCAGGCATGCCCTTGGGGTAGCCGGCACCGGTGAAACCGGAGGTCCCGATCATGTCACCGTTGTTGATGAACTGCACCGCCTCTTCGGCGGACATGACCTTGGACTTCAGGGACTGGTTCCTGATGCGCTCTGACACTGGCTCTCCTTGTATATATCTCTGCGTGATCGTTGTTTTCTGATCAAACGCGTACTCAGCCGCCCAAGTATGGCAGACAGGTCGCACTACCGCATCGTCGTCGATCCGGCAGGATTTTCCGCCGATGGACCGCCGACTGTGACACGCTCCACCCCCACCCTAGTGAGGCGTACCAGGTCACTGAAAAACAAGGCTACCCTCACCACCCCCGCCACGTACACCCGCGTTGTCCACAACCTTGAACAGGCATTCATGTCAACAGGTCTGTCCGGGGAATTGCACCGGCCACGCCCACGGTGTGAGAATCGGACGGTGACTGCAGCAACTTCGGCGACTACGTCCACTCCCGCCCTGACCATCGGATCCCTCGAACTGGCGTCCCCGGTGGTCCTGGCACCCATGGCCGGAGTCACCAATGTCGCCTTCCGCACGCTGTGCCGCGAGCAGGAGGAACAGCGCACCGGGTCCGCCTCCGGCCTCTATGTCTGCGAGATGATCACGGCCCGTGCCCTCGTCGAGCGCAACCCGAAGACACTGCACATGACGACCTTCGGCCCCGACGAATCCCCGCGTAGCCTGCAGCTGTACACGACCGACCCGGAGTACACCTACAAGGCCGCGCGGATGCTCGCCGAGGAGGACCGCGCCGACCACATCGACATGAACTTCGGCTGCCCGGTGCCCAAGGTCACCCGCCGTGGCGGCGGTTCGGCCCTGCCCTACAAGCGGAAGCTCTTCGCCGCGGTCGTCGGTGCGGCGGTCAGGGGCGTGGCTGACGCCGGGCGTGCCTCCGGTCCGGACGCGATCCCCGTCACCGTGAAGTTCCGAGTCGGTATCGACGACGAGCACCACACCCACCTGGACGCCGGCCGTATCGCCGCCGACCAGGGCGCGGCCGCCGTGACCCTGCACGGACGCACCGCTGCGCAGCGCTACTCCGGCACCGCGGACTGGGGTGAGATCGCCCGCCTCGTCGAGCACATGGACGGCACCGGCATCCCGGTCCTGGGCAACGGCGACATCTTCAAGGCCACCGACGCCGCGGCGATGATGGAGCAGACCGGCTGCGACGGCGTCGTCGTGGGACGCGGCTGCCTGGGCCGCCCCTGGCTGTTCGCCGAGCTCTCCGCCCACCTGCGCGGCGAGGAGATCCCGGCGGAGCCGACCCTCGGCGAGGTGGCGCACATCATCCTCCGCCACGCCGAGCTGCTCGCCGACCATGACGGTGAGAAGTACGCCAGCCGCGACATCCGCAAGCACATCGCCTGGTACCTGCGCGGCTTCCCGGCCGGCGGCGAGATGCGCCGTCAGCTCGGCGGCATCAACAGTCTCGCGGACCTGCGCGAGGTCCTCGATCCGATCTGGGAGTCCGACGCACTCGCCGCCGAGGCCGACAGTGCCCGCGGCCGTCAGGGATCCCCCGGCAAGGTCTCCCTGCCGCACGACTGGCTCGAGGATCCGTGGGAGGACTGCGTCGGCGTCACCGAGGACGTGGAGGACGCCGCGAACAACGGCGGGTAGTGGGCCGACACCGGAACCGGTGGGAAATACCCGTCATCGGGTCCGCCTCCATGAACGGAGAGTGAAGTTTCTGCACAGAACGGGCCGCGGAGGTCCGATCCACGTAGACTGTCCGCCATGCGCACTGTGTACCAGGAACAGATGCGGACCTTCGCCCACGACCTCTCCCTGATGTCGGACCGGGTCCGCACGATGATGTCGGAGGCCTGCCTGGCCCTCTTCGACGCCGACATCGAGAAGGCCGAGACGGTTCTCAGCTCCATCGACGGCGTCGAGGAGCTGCGCAAGAAGGCGGAGCAGACCTCCTTCGAACTGCTGGCCCTCGAGGGCCCGGTCGCGCGCGACCTGCGTCAGGTCGTCTCCGGCACCTATATCGTCGAGGACCTCGCCCGGATGGCGGCACTGGCGGTGCATGTCGCCCGGACCGCACGGCGTCACCACCCCGACCACACCCTGCCGGAGCAGATCGAACCCTACTTCCGGGAGATGGCCCGGCTGACCGACGAGATCGGCGCAAAGCTCCACGATGTCCTGGTCACCTACGACCCGGAGAAGGCTATGGAGCTCGCCCTCGACGATGACGCGGTCGACGACCTCCATGAGCACATGTTCCAGCTCACCACCAAGCGTGAATGGCCCTTCCCCGTGTCCGTCGCGGTGGACGTCACCCTGCTCTCCCGGTTCTTCGAGCGGTACTCCGACCACGCCGTGAACATCGGCACGCGGGTGGTCTACCTGGCGACCGGCAAGCAGCCGGAGGAGTACGAGACCGCCCGCCGGACCGAGGAGCAGCAGGAGACCATGCGGGAGCAGTTCGACGAGATCCGCCGCCGCTACGGTTCCGACGCCTTCTAGTCCCCCACCCGCTAGTTGTCGACGCCGGCCTTCCGGGCCACCGACAGTGCGACCAGTGCCGCGTCCGCCAGCACCTCGGGTTCCCGGGTGGCGTCCACCCGGACGCCGGGTTCATCGGCACGCAGCCGCTCGAGCTCCGCGTACTGACGGCGGAGTACCTCGTCCTCGGCGGCATCCGGGAGCTTCCCGGTCTTCCGGCGGATACGTTCGCGGATGACGTCCTGGGTCCCCTCGACGTGGACGAAGAAGACGAACCCCTCCGCCTCGCGGAAGATGTCACGGGCCCGGCGGCCCAGCCCCAGGCTCACCACGACCGTCGAGTTCCCCTGCCGTGCCTGGTCGGTGAGCCAGTCACGGATGGCGTACGCCCAGGGCAGGCGGTCGTCCGGGGAGACGAAGCCGCCCTCGGCCATCTTCTGGCGGACCTCCTCGGGCTGCAGTTCCTCGGCGGTCGCGCCGGTGAACCCGGTCCGCCGCTGCAGCTCGTCCGCCAGCGCCGCCTTGCCGCTGCCGCTGACCCCCATGAGAACGATGTGTACCGATTCCATCACAAACTCCTTTCGACGCCTCAAGTGTGGCACGAAAAGCGGACGGGGGTAGTCCCCTGCCGGTACCGCCGGATCAGCCGAAGCGGCCGGAGATGTAGTCCTCGGTCTCCTGACGCTCCGGGGACTCGAAGATCTTCTTGGTCGGGCCGACCTCGACGAGCTGCCCGGGGCGTCCTGCCGCCTCCAGCGAGAAGAACGCGGTCTGGTCGGAGACGCGCGCTGCCTGCTGCATGTTGTGGGTGACGATGACGATGGTGAAGTCCTCCTTCAGCTCGTGGATGAGGTCCTCCACCGCCAGGGTCGAGATCGGGTCCAGGGCGGAGCACGGCTCGTCCATGAGCAGCACCTCGGGCTCAACGGCGATGGCCCGGGCGATGCACAGTCGCTGCTGCTGACCACCGGAGAGTCCGCCACCGGGCTTGTCGAGGCGGTCCTTGACCTCCTCCCACAGGTTGGCCCCGCGCAGGGACTTCTCGGCGACCTCGGCGAGCTTCTTCTTGTTCTTCACCCCCGAGAGCTTCAGACCGGCGACGACATTCTCCTCGATGGACATCGTGGGGAACGGGTTCGCCTTCTGGAAGACCATGCCGATGGTGTTGCGCACGGCGACGGGATCGATCCGCCGGTCGTAGATGTTCTCCCCGTCGAGCAGGATCTCCCCCTCGACGTACGCGCCCGGGATGACCTCGTGCATCCGGTTGAGCGAGCGGAGCACGGTCGACTTGCCGCAACCGGACGGGCCGATGAAGGCGGTCACGGACCGGGGCGGCACCTGCAGGTCCACGTTCTGCACCGCGTGGAAGTCGCCGTAGTGGATGTTGACGTCTCTGAGATCGAGTCGCTTGGCCATGGTGTGTTCCTTAGTCGGTGGAGGTCAGTCGGTCTTGACGGAGAAGCGGTGGGAGATGAACCGGGCGGCGAGGTTCAGTCCGGCGATGATGAGCACCAGGGTCAGGGCCGCGCCCCAGAGACGGGCGAGCACCTGGTCGTCAGCCTGCAGCTTGTACATCTCCAGCATGAACAGCGGCAGGGAGTTCTGGTTGCCCTCCAGGACGTTCCAGTTGATCACCGGGGTCGCGCCCACGAGGATGAGCACCGGGGCGGATTCCCCCATGATGCGGGCTACCGCGAGCATGATGCCGGTGATGATGCCGGACAGGGCCGTGGGCAGCACGATCTTCACGATCGTCTTCCACTTCGGCACGCCGAGGGCGTACGCGGCCTCGCGCAGGTCCATCGGCACGATGCGCAGCATCTCCTCGGTGTTGCGGACGATCACCGGGACCATCAGCAGCACCAGCGCCAGGGACACCGCGAACCCGGAGCGGGAGAACCCGAACAGGGCGATCCACAGCGCGTAGACGAACAGGGCGGCGACGATGGAGGGTACACCGGTGAGGATGTCGACCATGAAGGTCGTGACCCTGCCCAGCCATCCGCCCCGGGAGTACTCCACGAGGTAGACGGCGGTGAGCACACCCACCGGCACGGAGATGACGGTGGTGACCAGGGCCTGGGTCAGGGTGCCGATGATGGCGTGGCTGATACCGCCACCGGCCTGGTTGGACAGCTGGCCGGCCATGTCGAAGGACCACCAGCCGACGTCGAGGACGGCCGGCAGGCCCTTGGCGACGAGGACGACGAGCACCCAGATCAGCGGGATGAGAGCCACACCCATCATCGCGTAGACGATGACGGTGGCGGTGCGGTCCTTGCGCTTGCGGGACGCCGCGATGTCGGTGAAACCGCTGGGCGCCAGGTCGGCGTGCGGCGAATTGCGGGATGCCGTTCCGAGGGACATGGCGTCCTACTTCCTGTTGTTGACGACCGTGCGGGCCGCCGCGTTGACGATGAAGGTCAGGGCGAAGAGCACCAGGCCTGCGGCGATGTAGGCGCCGGCCTTCGTGTCGTCGTTGAACTCCGGGGCGGCGTTGGCGATGGCGGTGGCGAAGGTCGTGCCTCCGTCGAACAACGACCAGCGGAATCCCGGGGCGGACGCGATGACCATGTAGAGCGCCATCGTCTCGCCCAGGGCCCGGCCGAGACCGAGCATCGCACCGGAGACGTAACCGGAGCGTCCGAAGGGCAGGACCGTCAGTCGGACGACCTCCCACCGGGTCGCGCCGAGCGCCAGCGCGGCCTCGATGTGGCCGCGCGGTGTCTGGATGAAGACCTCACGGGTGGTCGCGGCGATGATCGGCAGGATCATGATCGCCAGGACCACGCCACCGGTGAAGACGTTCCGGCTGGTGGAGAAGGCCGGGGAGGTCTGCTGGTCCCACTGGAAGAGGAAGAAGCTCCCGGCCCAGCCGTGGACCCACTCGAAGATGCCGCCGAGTGACGGGCCCAGCACCTGCATTCCCCAGATACCGAAGACGATCGACGGCACCGCGGCGAGCAGGTCGACCATGAACCCGAGAGGACGCACCAGGCGCTTCGGGCAGTAGTTCGACAGGAAGATCGCGATGCCCAGGGCGACCGGCATGGCGATCGCCAGGGCAACGGCGGACGCCAGGACGGTGGTGAAGAAGAGGTTCGGGATGCCGAACTCCATCCACCCGCCGTCGTTGGACGTGTAGTTGAGGTTCCAGGCGCCGGAGTGGGTGAAGAAGGCGCCGATGCCGTCGCGCTCCTTCGCCAGGGCGGGGACCGCCTGGACGATGAGGAAGACGGCGATGGCGGCGATGAAGACGGTGATCAGGACCGCGGAGCCGGTCGTGAGGCTCTCGAAGATCCGGTCGCCGGCGCGTCGTGAGCGCCCTGCGGCGAGTCCGGAGGTCCCGGACCGGTCAGTGGACTCCGGTGCGGAACCGCCCGCGTCACCGTTCAGGGATCCGCCGTCGGTACCGGCGGCGTCGGTGGCGACGGTCCCGTCACGTTCAGTGCTGGACATGGAGAACAGGATCCCGTCGGTTACTCGGTGGCGTCGGCGGCGTCGGAGGCGTCGGAGGCGTCACCGGAGTCGGAGCCGCCGATGGCGTCGACTGCGGTGACCAGCTTGTCGCGGAAGGTACCGGACAGCGGCACGTAGCCGGACTCCTCGAGAGCGTCGTTCTGGTTGTCGAGGATGGTGTGGAGGAAGTCCTTCACCCGGGAGGTGGTCTCCTCGTCGTAGCCGTCGGAGCAGACGATCTCGTAGGTCGTCAGGGCCAGCGGGTAGGCACCGGCCTCCTTGGAGGCGAACAGAGCGTCGGAGTCGACGATCAGGTCATTGCCCTTGCCGGTGAAGGAGACGTCGGCCAGTGCCTTGTTCACGCTCTCCGTGTTCAGCTCGACCGGGCCGGCGCCGAAGTCGAGGGCGGCGATGCCCAGGCCGGCGGCGTCGGCGTAGCCGGACTCGACGTAGGTGACGGCACCGTTGGTGGCCTTCACCTGGTCAGCGACACCGGAGGAGCCCTGGGCACCGGAGCCGACCTTCGTCGGGAAGGTCTTGCCCTCGGTGTCCCAGTAGCCGTCGGTGGCGGTCTTCAGGAAGTCCTGGAAGTTGTCGGAGGTACCGGACTCCTCCGCCCGGTACAGGACGCTGACCGGAAGATCGGGCAGGTCGACGCCTTCGTTCTCCGCGGCGATGGCCGGGTCATTCCAGTTGGTGATCTCGCCCTTGAAGATCTTCGCGACGGTGTCGACGGAGAGGTTGAGCTCGTCGATGCCGTCGATGTGGAAGGCCACGGCGACCGGGCCGACGACGAGAGGCAGGTGCCAGGCGTCGTTGCCGCCGCAGCGCTTCGCGGCATCCGCGATCTGGTTGTCCTTCAGCGGCGAGTCGGAGCCGCCGAAGTCGACCTGGCCGGCGATGAACTGCTTCTGGCCTGCACCCGAGCCGGTGGCGTTGTAGGACAGCGACGCCCCCGGGACGGCGGACTGGTACGCCACGCCGAACTGCTCCATGGCCTTCTGCTGGGAGCTGGCGCCCTCACCCTGGAGCTCGCCGGTGGTTCCCGAGAGATCGAAGCTGGAGGTGGCGTCCGCCCCGGAATCCCCGTTACCGGAGTTGGAGCAGGAGGTGAGCAGGAGCGAGCCGGCGGCCACTGCGGCCAGCGCAGCGGAGTACTTCACGGTCTTCACGGAATGTGTCCTCTTTCAACGGTTCTCGGCTGGTCGTCGTGCCAGTCGTTCTGGTCACCGTTGACCCTAACCGCCCGAGGTGGACACCAATCAGCACCCGGATGAACTCTCCGTGAACTGCAGTGGGGGCTTCCCGCTGTTCCCCACTGTTCCCCGCTGTACCCCCGCTACACCATGCCGCGGTAGACGACGTCCCGGTGGACGATCTCGAAACCGAGCCGCCGGTAGGTCGCCACAGCCGGGGTGTTGTCGCCCTCGACGTAGAGGTCGACGGCCTGCGCACCGGCGTCGATGAGGTACCCGATGCCCGCCAGGGTGAACGGCCCGCCGAGACCCCTGCCGCGGACGGCGTCCGCGAGGCAGATCACGTAGACCTCGCCGTGGGTGTCCCCCGCCGGGAACTTCGTCCAGTGCACGCCGGCGCACTGCGGCCCCTGGTTGTCGTCACGGCTCCACAGCATCAGGACGCCGTGCGGGTCGAACCAGTCGGTCTCCCTCGCCCGCCGCAGCCGGTCGATGTCCCAACCACCCTGTTCCGGATGCCAAGCGAAGGCCTCGTTATTGACGCGGAGCCACTCGGCGTCGACCAAATCCGCCCCGAACTCTTCACACGCCGCCGGGTAGTCGAGGAGTTCCAGCCCCGCATCCGTCACGGCGGTCGGCGCGGCAACCGCCCCCTCCACCAGCGGTGCGCGTGCCGGGTCATCGGGACCGCAGTACACGGTCATCTTCAGCAGCTCGCGGACGGTGCGGGCACCGCGGCCGGCGGCGAGCCCCCGGGCGGCGTCGAGGTTGCCGTGGGCCCAGATGCTGAACTGGGCCTCCGGATCCACGCCCCGGCCTGCCTCGCGCAGCAGTCCGGCGGCGGTACCGCGACGACGGAAGTCAGGGTGCACGGCGATTTCGGCGGTACCACCGGCGTCGGACACGTCAGGGACATCCACGGCAAGGACGCCGATGGGGCGTTCCGTTCCACCGGTGCCGTCGAAGGCGAGGAGGTGCCGGTGACCGGTCCCTTCCTCGAGCGCCCGGACGAACTCCTCCGAGAGTGCGGGAACCCCGTCAGCCACGGAGACGGCGTCGAGCAGCTCGGCGAGCCCCTCCCGCCAGGTCTTCTGCTGTCCTGCGGGCCCGTCCTCGAGCCACCGGTAACTGTCCACCGCTATCTCCCGTCTGCGCTGATGTCCACTGCCTTGTAGCCCACATTACGCACGGTGGCGATGACCTTCTCGTAGTCGTGGCCGAGCTTGGCGCGCAGTCGGCGGACATGCACGTCGACGGTACGGGTGCCGCCGAAGTAGTCGTAGCCCCACACATCCTGGAGCAGCTGTTCGCGGCTGAAGACGCGTCCGGCGTGCTTGACGAGGAAGTAGAGGAGCTCGAACTCCTTGTAGGTGAGGTCGAGGGGGCGTCCCTCCACGCGGGCGACGTAGGTGACCTCGTCGACGATGAGTCCGCCGATGGAGGCGACCTGACTGTCCTCGGCCTCCTCGACGGGGACCGGACGACGCGTCATGAGCATCCGCAGCCGGGCGTCCACCTCGGTGGGGGTGGCGGTGGGGAGGATGAAGTCATCCACCGCCCAGGAGCCGTCGAGGGCGATGACGCTGGTCTCCTCGATCGCCACGGCCACCGGGAGGGTGGGGTACGCGGCGGCGACGGAGCGGCAGAGGTCGCGGATACCCAGCAGGTTCCGGCCGGTGACGTCGATGAGGACGATCTCCGCGTCCCCGACCTCACGGACGGAGGCTGCGGACGAGTCCAACAGCACGGTCTCATGGGACAGCAGGGCCAGAGAAGGCAGGACCTGCGCGATATCGTCCTTCTCCGAAAGCACGGTCAGTTTCACGGCCGGCGTCCTTCCCACTTCACGTCGATTTCTCTGTGACCACCACGAGATTACACGGGTGGAAAGTGGCTCTCTCATCGAGAGGCGAGGCGAAAAACTCCGGAAACGTGCCCGAAACACGGCGGGCGCGCCGTCGGCACGCCATCACACCCGTCTACGCCCGACGCTCCTCTATGCTGGACCGGTGACCGAGACCGTTGAGCCAGAGCAGGCCGAAACCCGCCGCAGCCAGGACAGCACACGCAGCACCCGCCGCCCGGTGCGTGTCCTGGTGACCGTCCTCGTGACTGTCCTCGCGCTCGCCGGGGTGGCCGTGGTCGGCGACAGTCTCCTGGCCGCGAAGGTCGAGCGCTCGGTCTCGCAGCGCATCCTCCACGACTCGAAGCTCGCCGCTCCCCCGGCCGTACAGGTCGGCGGTATGCCGGTCACTGCGTCCCTGTGGTCCCACGAGCTCACCTCGGTGTCCGTGGAGGCCCGCGACATCGAGGTCCCCGGCTTCGCCCGGGTGTCGGTGACTTCCTCGGCGCAGAAGCTGAAGCTGACCCGCGACGAGATCCTCTCCGGTGACTTCGAGGACGCCCCGGCCCGTAAGTTCTTCACCCGGCTGCAACTGGACCCGGTGGCCCTCGGTGGCCTGATGACCGGCGGTGCCAACGGTGCGGACGGCTTCTCCGACCTCAACATCCAGGGTGTGGAGGACATCTCCCCCTCCGGCGGCTGGGAGACCGAGGCCTACTTCACCGCCACGCCGGACAACGTGCCCGGCATCGACGGCCCGGTGGATGTCGGGATGCGGCTGCGCGTCTGGGAGGGTGATGTCCGTCTGCTGCCGACCGGGATCCGTTCGGTCGACGGGGACTCCTCCCGTGGCGACGGGAAGAAGAACGCCCTCGACGACGCCACCCGGGACCGTGTGATGGACGCCTTCACCCTGGAGATTCCGGGCGTGAGTCTGCCGCTGCGGACGAAACCGGGTCGGGTGTACGTCAACGGCGGAGCCCTGTACATCGAGGCGGAGCAGAACTTCACCCGGGTCAGCATCTCCGATCTGGCACCGCGCTCAGCACCGCTGGGCGAGGACGAGCAGGCCGGGCTCTAGGGACTTCCGGAGGTACCGCCGACGTTCCGTATGCTGGACGCCATGAGTGACTCCCCCGAGACCCCCTCCATCGACGGCAACGAAGCCGTCGCCCGCGCCGCAGAACAGGCGAAGAACACCGCGGACCGCAACATCCCCTCCCTCGGCGACCTCCCCGTCGCCGAGGACACGGCCAACCTGCGCCAGGGCCCGAGCCTGCACGACGGCCTGCTGGCCCTGCTCCCCCTCATCGGTGTCTGGCGTGGCGAGGGCAATGCCGCCCCCACCGACGGCTCCGACCCCTACGCCTTCGGCCAGCAGCTCGTCTTCGCCCACGACGGCGAGAACTACATCAGCTACTCCTCCCGCATCTGGCGGCTCGACGAAGAGGGCAGGGCCGTCGGCCCGGACCGCCGCGAAACCGGCTTCCTGCGCATCGACCTCAAGGACAACATCGAGCTCGTCACCGCACACAGCGACGGCGCTGCGGAGATCATGTACGGTAAGCCGCTCACCGAGCGCGCCTGGCAGCTCGAGAGCGCGTCCACCATGGTCACCGAGACCGGCCCGTCCACCCTCGGCCCGGGCAAGCGGCTCTACGGCCTGATGCCGAACAACAATCTCGGCTGGGTCGACGAGCGCATCGCGCGCGGCGAGGACGCTGACGGCGGTCTTACCCCGTGGATGTCCGCCGAGCTCAGCCGCGTGATGGGCTAGCGTCCTTCCGCGGCGCGCGTCGCGAGGTCCTCGATCTCGTCGGCGCACACCGGACGGTCCAGGGGGGTGCCGTCCAGGGCCGTGACGCGTGCGTAGCGGCGCACCGAGGACAGCAGCCAGACACCGTCGGCGTCCCGCAGATCGTCGACGGTCAGCGGAGCCTCGGAACAGGCCCAGCCGGCCTCACCGGCGAGGCGGAACATCGCCGCCTGTGTGGTACCGGGGAGGACGCCGACCTCGTGCAGCGGGGTGAGGATCTCCCGGACCCCGTCCCGGTCCCGCGCCATGATGACGGTGGAGGTCGGGCCTTCCAGCACCCGCTCCCCGTCACCGATGAAGATGACGTCGTCGAGGTCGTGGCTCTTCGCGTAGCGCAGCGCAGCCATGTTCGCCGCATAGGAGAGGGTCTTCGCGCCGACGAGGGCCCAGGGGGCGGCGTCCTTCGTGATGTCGAGGCTGTAGCCGCGCTGGGCGGTCATCACCCGCACGCCCTGCTCCCGGTCCCGGGCGACGGCCGCGGACTCGGGGGCGACGGTCACCCAGCCGGTGGGCTCACCGGTGGTCTCCCGGCCGCGGGAGTACATCCAGCGCAGTGACCCGTCGCCACCACCGGAGGCCACCCAGTGCTCCAGGGCGAGGTCGGTGGCCGCGTGCCAGCGTCCGGTGTCCGGGGTGGGCAGGTCGAGCATCGCGGCGCTGTTGATGAACCGTGCGGTGTGACGGTCGAGGTTGCGCACCGCACCGTCCCGGACCATGAGCGTCTCGAAGACACCGTCGCCGCGTACCGCGGCGAGGTCGTCGATGTAGAGCGCGGGCAGGGTCGGGTCGAGCAGTTCCGGGGCGGCGTCACCGGCCGGGTGGACGGCGACGACGGCGCGGGAACCGAGGGGTGAGGAGGTGGTTGTGGGGACATCCATGGGGACATCCTAGGACGATGCCGTCGACCGGACTTGCGGCGGGGACACCTGCAAGGGGCTACAGTGGGTGACGTGAGTGCCACGCAAGTTTCGCCGATCGTCGCGCATGTCGCGGCAGCAAGCACACAGGACGGCTCGGGGGTGGAGTCCGTCACCGCCCGCCACTACGGCTACCCACTGGTCGAGCAGACCCGGGTCGATGAAGGATCGGCCGGTCTCGCCGACGGCTGGGACCGGGTCGCACTGCTGGTCACCGGGGAGGAGGCACGGAGCTGGCTCAACGGTTTCATCTCCCAGAAGGTGGACGCCGCACAGCCCGGCACGGCCACCGACGGACTGCTGCTGGACGCCCAGGGCCGGGTGGAGCAGGAGTTCGGGATCAGTGTCGTGGACCTCGACGGCTCCCCCGCCGTCCTCCTGGATGTCGCCGCCGACCATGCCGACGCGCTGGAGGACTTCCTGCGCAGGATGGTCTTCTGGGCCCAGGTGGAGATCAGCCGTCCCGAGCTGACACGGTTGTCCCTGCTGGGCCGCGAGGCCGACCCCGACTTCCCCGGACCCGGTCACGCCGGGACCACGACCCCACTGACCCCGTCGGCCGACTTCTGGCGCACCCGGGTGACCTCCGGAGTGCCCGTCACCGACCTCTGGGTGCCGCGGTCGGAACTGCAGGCTGTCTGGGACGCCCTGGTCGAGACGGGCGCGCGTCCGACCGGCGGTGCCGCCGTCGACGCCTGGCGGCTGCGCGACCGTCGTCCGGTGCTGGGCGTGGACACCGATGACCGGCTCATCCCCCACGAGGTCCCGGCCTGGATCGGCGCGGGGATCGACGGGGCGACCCGCCTGGCCGACGCGACCGACGGCCCCACCGAGTCCGCGGTCCACCTCAACAAGGGCTGCTACCGCGGCCAGGAGACGGTCTCGCGGGTCCACAATCTGGGCCGGCCTCCCCGCCTGCTCGTCCTGCTCCAGCTCGACGGTTCCGCCGGTCGACTGCCGGACATCGGCGCAGACGTGACCGCCGGCGGCCGCACCGTGGGTCGGATGGGTACCCCCGTCCAGGACGCCGACTACGGTCCGGTGGCACTGGCCCTGGTGAAACGGGCCGTGGTCGAGGCGGTGGCCGAAGGCACCGCCCCGCCACTGCAGGTCGACGGGGTGGACGCGGCGATCGACCGCGATGACCTCCATGTCGACAAGACGGTCCGGCCGGGGCGGGCGGCGGTCAACAAGCTGAAGGGGCGGTGATCGCGCTCGGTGTTCCACTGCAGGTGACGGTGTGTCCAGGGGGTCGGTTCTGAAATTTCCGCCGACACCCGCTATTGTGGTGCCAGGAACAGATACTAGACACATGCGTAAGCGGTTGAATCCCTGGCCGCTGCGCGAGTACACCCGAGGGGGTAGGCCATGGGTCGCGGCCGCGCCAAGGCGAAGCAGACGAAAGTCGCCCGTCAGCTCAAGTACAACTCTCCCGAGATGGACCTGGACAGTCTCCAGCGTGAACTCTCGAATGAACACCCGCATGAGGCGGCGTCCGAAGAGGACTACGCCGAGTGGGAGGAGTGGGGCCCGGACGATTCCGGCCGGTGACGCCCTGACGTCATCCCCGGGGCCACTCAGCCTCTGATATCACCGTGCGACCCCGCACGCCGCCTCGACCGGCCTGCGGGGTCGCGGTGTATCCGTACCCCCGGTACAGAAACAGCGCCGGGAGGTCACCCCGCTACTGCGGAGCGTCCTCCCGGCGCTGCTGTCGGACGTGGACCTAGCGGCGGTGCTCACCGGTGAGCACGGCACGCTCCGGCTCATCGTCCTTGGCGACGCGGATGCGACCGATGTTCCAGCACTCGATGTGGCGTGCGGTCAGCATCGCGAGAGCACGCTCGGCGTCCTCCTCGGAGACGACGGCGACCATGCCGACACCCATGTTGAAGGTCTTGTCCATCTCCTCCTGGGAGACCTTGCCGAGACGGGCGATGGTGCGGAACACCGGACCCGGGGTCCAGGTGCCGCGGTCCAGCTCGGCGGTGAGGCCCTCGGGGATCACGCGCGCCAGGTTGGCGGCCAGGCCGCCACCGGTGACGTGGGAGTAGGTGTGCACATCGCACTCGGCGGCCAGTGCCAGGCAGTCCTTGGCGTAGATGCGGGTCGGCTCCAGCAGCTCCTCACCGAGGGTGCGGCCGAAGTCGGCGACATAGCCGTCGAGCGGCAGGCCGGCCTGCTCCAGCAGGACGTGGCGGGCGAGGCTGTAGCCGTTGGAGTGCAGACCGGAGCTGGCCATCGCGATGACGACGTCGCCGCTGCGGACGCGGTCCGGGCCGAGCAGCTCGTCCTCCTCGACCACACCGACGGCGGTGGCGGAGATGTCGTACTCGCCGACCTCCATGAGTCCGGGGTGCTCGGCGGTCTCGCCACCGAGGAGGGCACAGCCGGCGTCGATGCAGCCTGCGGCAATACCGGAGACGATCGAAGCGACGTGCTCGGGGACGACCTTGCCGATGGCGATGTAGTCCTGGAGGAAGAGCGGTTCGGCACCGCACACGACGAGGTCGTCGACGACCATGGCGACGAGGTCGCGGCCGATGGTGTCGTGCTTGTCCATGGCCTGCGCGACGGCGACCTTGGTGCCCACGCCGTCAGAACCGGCGGCGAGCAGGGGCTTGTCGTACTCCCCGAGGGCGAAGAGCCCGGCGAAGCCGCCGAGACCGCCCCGGACCTCCGGGCGGGTGGCCTTCTTCGCGAGCGGAGCGAAGAGCTCGACCGCGCGGTCACCGGCCTCGATGTCCACACCGGCGTCGGCGTAGCTCGCGCCCGTGGCGTCGGTGTTGTCGGGGAGGGAGGAATCGTTCGTCTCAGTCACGGGCCTATCCTATCTGTTCACCGGCGTAGATCCACCACCGGGAGCCAGTGTGCGACATCTGCGGCGTGCGCCCCGGACACCTCGGCCCCCGCCGACACCGCGTCCTCGAGGGTGTCGATCCCGGTGGCCAGGCGCAGCCAGGCCCGTGGAGTGCACTGGACGACGTTGGGTGGCGTCCCCCGTCGGTGCACGGAACCGACGACGCACTGCACTGCCGCGAACGGGGGGACGCGCACCTCCACGCTGTGGCCCGGGGCGTCCTCCCCGAGCAGTGCGATGCTGAGCCGGCAGGCCTCGGCGACAGCGGCCCGGGAGGGACGCTCCCCGTCCCCGTCCACCCAGTCCCGCACGGCGAGCAGTGCCGCCCTGACCTCGGCCGGATCCGTCTTCTCCACCGGTGACCCCTGTCCTGTGTTTGTCGGTGCATGTGGTTCGCCTGTTGAACACCACGACGAGTGTGCCCTATCACTGCACGGGACACCCGGAGACACATAGTATGGCAGGAATGAAGACGCACGACGGAGGTATGGAACGTATGGAAGGCATGAACCGGTGACGGAAACTGTGAACGGTGTGGAACGGTCCCCTTCCCCCGACGTGACCCTGCGGTTCATGGCGGCGCCGACCGACGTGCTCATGCAGGGCGCGAACGGCGTCCACGGTGGACGCGTCCTCGAATGGATCGACAAGGGCGCCTACGCCTGCGCCGTGGGCTGGTCGGGCGCCTACTGTGTGACCGCCTATGTCGGCCACATCCACTTCACCCGGCCGATCCCCTCGGGCCACGTGGTGGAGGTCCGGTCACGGATCGCCTACACCGGCCGGTCATCGATGCATGTCGTCAACGAGGTGCTGTCCGCGGACCCGCGTGAGCTGGTCTTCACCCGCGCCTGCGACTGCCTCGTCATCTTCGTGGCGATGGACGAGAACCGGAAGTCGACCCCGGTGCCCCACTTCAAGCCGCGGACCGACGAGGAGCGTCGGGTGGCGGACGCCGCCCTGTCCCGCGTCCGGCTACGCAAGGCCATCGAGGAGGAGATGCTCAAGCAGAGCTACACCGAATCGGGCACCGGGCCGAGCATGGTGCACCGGTTCATGGCCAAGCCGACGGACGTGAACTGGGGCGGCAACGTCCACGGTGGTACAGCCATGGAGTGGATCGACGAGGCGGCGACGGCCTGCACGATGGCCTGGTCCGGGGAGCAGACCGTGGCGGTCTACGCCGGCGGCATCCGCTTCTACCGTCCGGTCCACATCGGCGACCTGGTGGAGGTCGAGGCACGGCTGATCCGTACCGACACGCGGTCCATGGCTGTCACGGTCCACCTGCGCGCCGGTGATCCCCGCGAGGGCACCGGAAACCTGCCGGTGGCGATCCACGCCTCGATGACCTATGTCGGCGTGGACATGGACGGAAACCCGCTGAACGCCCGGAAGTTCACCCCGGAGTCCCCTGAGGACCGCCGTCTGGAACAGCACGCGGTCACGCTGCGTGAGCTGCGCACGAAGTACTCGCCGGAGCCGCTGTTCCGCCCGTTGCGCGAGGAGCCGCAGTACCCGGTGAACTAGGCCGGTGAACTGGGCCGGTGAACTGGGCCGGTGTTCTAGGCCTGGCTGTCGTACCACCACTGGCCGAAGCTGTGGGTCTTCTTCAGACTGCCGTTCTCGTAGACCTTCATCTCGTCGCCGTCGATGATGAGCTTCGCCGGGTTCGCGGGGATCTCGAAGTAACCGTCGGCGATGTCGGCGGAACTCATGTCGACGTCCCGCTCCAGGCCCTGACCGCCGGCATGACCGCGGTAGTAGAGACCCAGTGTGGAACCGTCCCGGGCCGTCGCCCGGCAGATGACCACCTTGGTGGAGTCGTTGCCACCGGCGTAGACCCAGGTGTCGCTGCCGTTGCAGGTGGCGTTGGAGTAGCCGGTCCACCCGTTGTAGTTCAGGCCGGCGTCCCGCCATGAGCTACCGCTCCCGGAACTGCTGCCGCCGTTACCGCTGCTGCTGCCACCACCGTTGCCGCTGCTTCCGCTGTCCGGGGCGGCGACTGTCGGCTCCGGCTGCTCAGGTTCGGGGGCGGGGGCAGGGGCCTCGGTCACCGTCTCGGTGACGGTCGGAACACCGCTGAACCGCGGGGCCGTCGGGGAGGCGTTGTCGTCACTGTCATCGCCACCCCGGGAGAAAACCCAGATGAGCACGCCGGCGAGGAGGGCGACAGCGAGAACGGCGGCGATGATCGCGATGATGAGGCCGCCGTTCCCTCCCCCGGAACGCTGCGGGCCGGTGGCGTTGGTCTGCCCGGTGCCGCCCTGCGGGGTGGCGGGCACCCATTGCCGGGTCTCACCGTTGCCGGTACTGCCCCACGGATTCTCTGGCACGGTTTCTCCTCAATCCACGCTGACGTCAATTCCCCACAAAACTAACAAAACACTCACCCGGGTCTGGTCATCGGAGGTAGCGCGGGGGGATCAGGCGTCCCACCCGGATCCGGAGTCGTCGACCACTCCCGCAGCCACGAACCCTGCGACCCGGTAGTCGTCACCGTCGTCGATGAAGACCACGAACCCGAGCGCCCGGTCACTGCGGTCGAGGACGGGGACCATCAGCGAGGAGTCCATCTCCTCCTCCTTGAAGTTCTGCTCGCTGGACAGGGCGTCGAGAGCATCCTGCACGGTGGTCCCCGAGGCGGCGGCCTCGTAGGCGACGACCGAGCTGAACTCCGTGGCGGAGCCGGAGGACAGCCCTGCACCTCCGAAGAGGTCCTCCATTCCCGTGAAATCCCGCAGACTGCCGCTGGCGCCGAGCTCCTCGGCGAGCTCGTCGCGGACCCGTCGGTCGAAGTGGTCCTCCGCCCAGTCAGCCGCCTCATCACTGCTGCCCAGGGCGATGAACTCCTGCGTCATCGACTCGACCGCGTCACGGTCACCGGTGGAGATGACGTCTCCGGAGTCCCCGTCACCACCGCTGAACAGGGCCACTGCCCCGGCGCCGAGCCCGAGACCGACCAGCAGGGCGACGACCGGCACGAGGATCCGCAGGGCGCCGCGTCCTCCCGACGAAGCCCCGGTGGAACCGGCCGGTCCGGGGAGGCCGCCACCGGGGGCGGACGCCGCGAGCTGACGCAGGGTGTCGGCGGTGACCGGCGGGCCGGCGGGATTGTCGAGCATCCGGTCGTAGGTGGTGCGCCGGGCGGCGTCCCCGAGGATCGTCCGGGCACAGGTCAGTTCCTCGAGTGCCGCAGGGTTCTGTGACTGTGCCCAGGCAATGCGTCGGTCCAGTTCGGCGGCGAGTGCGTCCGGTGGTGCCGACCGGTCCAGGCCGAGTGAGGAGTAGAGGTCGTAGTGGCCCATGGCGCGCTCCTTTGAATCCGTGGTGTTTTTGTCAGGACAACACCGTGTCCCCCGCGACGATAGTCGACGCGGGGGACACAGGAGCCCGGGAGCGCGAGGAAGAATCCCCGTCAGATGGTCTAGTCGACCACGGAGTTCGCTCCGACGGCGTGGCTGAACAGTCCCGGCAGGGTGCCCTCCCACGCGGACTTCGCCTCGGCGACCGGCAGGGTGAAGGACGCACCCTCGGTGGTCACCTCGATGACCTGCCCCTCGACGTCGGTGGCGTCGCCGGAGACGACGGCCTTACCGAGGGTGACCACGGGCACACCGTTGGCGGCGAAGACGGACTCCGCCTCCTCCGCCTTGTCGGCGGCGACGGCCACGAGGACGCGGGACGCGGTCTCGGAGAACAGAGCGGTGAAGGTGTCCGCCACGGCATCGCCGGTGGTAGAGGCCAGCGTCGCAACCGGGTCGACGGACACGGCGGCGCCGGCCTGGACCGCGAACTCGACGATCGCCTGGGACAGGCCGCCTTCGGAGAGGTCGTGGGCGGAGGCGACGGTGCCGCGCAGCCCGGACAGGGCCGCACCCAGCTTCTGCTCGTCGGCGAGGTCGACCTGCGGCGGCACACCGGCCAGCGTGGCGTGGGCGACCTGCTGCCAGATTGAGCCACCGAGCTCGTCGGCCGTGGCCTTACCGGCCAGCAGCAGGGTGTACTCCCCCGCCGGCGCCTGGGCCGGGATGCGGGTGGCGACGTCGTCAATGGTGCCGAGCACGGCGATGACCGGAGTCGGCAGGATCGGCTCGGAACCGGTCTGGTTGTAGAAGGAGACGTTGCCGCCGGTGACCGGGATACCGAGCTCGGCGGCACCGTCGGCCAGACCGTGGACGGCCTCGCGGAACTGCCACATCACGCCGGCGTCCTCCGGGGAGCCGAAGTTCAGGCAGTTGGACAGGGCGACCGGGGTCGCGCCGGTGACGGAGACGTTGCGGAACGCCTCGGCCAGGGCCAGGCGGGCGCCGGTGTTCGGGTCCAGCTTGGTGTACCGGCCGGAGGCGTCGGTGGCCACGGCGATGCCGCGTCCGGTCTCCTCGTCGATACGCAGGACGCCACCGTCGGCGTTCTTCGCCAGGACCGTGTTACCGCGGACGTAGCGGTCGTACTGCTCGGTGATGTACGCACGGGAGCACAGCGCGGGGCTTGCGGCGAGGTCGAGCACGGTCTGACGCAGCTCATCGGCGGACGTCGGGCGAGCTAGATCAGGGGTCTCGTTGAGGGCGTCCTGGGTATCCGGCTTCGCGTAGGGGCGCTCGTAGACGGGGCCCTCGTCGGCCATGGAGGCGGCATCGGCGTCGACGACGACCTCACCCTGGTGCTCGATGACGAGGTGCTCACCGTCGGTGACCTCACCGAGGTCGGAGGCGATGACCTCCCACCTGGCGCAGATGTCCATGAAGGCGTCGACGTTGTCCGGCGTGACGACGGCCATCATGCGCTCCTGGGACTCCGAGGAGAGGATGTCCGCGGCGGACATGTTCTCGGCGCGCAGGTGCACGTTGTCGAGGTTGATGTGCATGCCACCGTCACCGGCGGCGGCGTCACCGGCCAGGCCGGTGCCATCCGTCACGGCGTGGCCCGCGCCCTGCTCCAGGTTAACGAGGAGTTCCGTCCCATCCTGAAGGCCGCCGGCCTGCTGACCCGCGACCCCAGAATGAAGGAGCGCAAGAAGTACGGCCTGAAGGCCGCCCGCCGCGCGCCCCAGTTCAGCAAGCGCTGATTTTATCCTGCATTATCAAACTTCCCCGGAAAGCGATGGCTTTCCGG
>NHCFJ05603__coassemble_720_pt1 | contig 27140 bp, 27 predicted proteins | sample NHCFJ05603__metabat2_low_PE_007 | metagenome-assembled genome bin NHCFJ05603
CTGTCGACGGCGCAGGTGACGTCGGCGAGGATGCGCAGCAGATCGAGGGAGAAGACACCGCAGGACACGGCAGCCGAGGTCAGTGGCAGGCGGGTGAGCATGGTGCCGATGTCGCAGTAGACCCGCGCGCGACCGACGGTCACGCCGAGTGTCCGGGCGATGCGGCCGGTGGTACGCCGGATCTCGTCTGTCCCGTCGGGGGTACAGGCGGCGGCGATGGTCAGGTCCAGCAGGTTCGCGGCGGCCTTCGCGCCGGACAGGAGGTCGGGGTTCGCCTGCGTCGCCCAACTGGCGGGTTCCGCGGGATCTCGACGGTGATCAGGGGTGGGACGTTCGATACTCAGTGAGCCGTCGGGATCGTCGAGGCAGTAGGTGGCGATGCTGAGGAGTGCGTCATCCCCGGCAGCGACGTCAGAGACGATCTTCTCGAACAGGGCATTGAATGACATTTGAAGGATGGTCTGCCTGTTGGGTGTGGTGACTGCGGTTGTCATGGTGTTCTCCGTGGTGGGAAGGACAATGACACCATGGTACATTACCCGACACAACAACTCAAGTGTTCGATTTGATGCCGTAGACTACTTCCGGTCGGCACCGGTGAGCCGCTGCCACCGGTTGCCGAGTCGGCCCGGTCGCGAATCCGGGTTGTCGCCGATGTGGACGGTGCGTCGGATGTGGTCGCGGCCGTAGACCATCAGCAGCAGGTCGTCGATGAAGCGGACCTGGCCGGGGGCGTAACCGTAGTCCATGGCATCCATGAGCCGGGACACGTTCTCGGCGTCGCACAGTGTGGCCAGTTCTCCGATGGTGGTGATGCCGTGGGCGGCGAGCATGTCCACGGCGAAGGCGTAGTAATCCGCCTTCGAGGTGGGGAAGGTGGTGCCCAGGATCATGGTGAGGACGCCGGGCAGGGTGGTGACGCTGAGCTCGGCGTCCTCCGCGGCGTCCACCTCGCTGGAGATGATGTGCTGGATCTCGTCGAACTGACTGTCCGCGAGTTCGATGAGCCCGGCGGCCAGGGTGAATGCGCGGTGGACCTCGACCGGGAGGTCTTCATCGGGGTTCTTGTAGCGGATGTCGTGTTCGAACTCCGCCCAGGCGTGCTGGAGCACGGTGCGCAGCTGGACCTCGACCAGGCGTCCTGTCAGATCTGTGCGAGACCCGGTGCCGCCGGTGAGTTCGGGCAGTCGCTCGGGATCGACCCGGGCGATGATGTGGCGCGAGGCGTACCCGAAGGTGCCCTCGGCCTTCGCTTTCTCGGCCTTGTCCACGACGTCCTCGACGGCGAAGAGGTTGCGCATCACCCCGACGAGCAGGGGGATCTCCGAGGTGGTGAAGACGGTGATGCGGATCCCGATGACGTCGTGGGCGGACTCGAAGTCGCGGTAGTCGGGGAAGTCGGGGTTGCGCAGCTTGGTGAGGAAACTCCGGCGGTCCTTGATCCGCACCGAGACCTGGTCATAGGAGATGCCGGCGTCGTTGAGCTCTTCGGAGAGGACGCGGCGGATGTCGTCGGTGACCGAGGGGTGCTCGGCCAGCCAGACGTCGTAGTGGTGGAGTGCGGAATCATGCGAACCCATGGCACTTACAGTAGGGCACTCTCACTGAGCGTCAGGGCAGGGCTGCACGTGTCGTCGTCGAGCCGGTCAGGAAGCGTGGCGCCGTCGTCGAGGACCAGGAGGCGTCCCGAACCTGTCACCGAGATTCGCGGCGTACCGGCCAGAACCCGCAGTGTGGGGCGGATGAGCAGGGGGTGGGCGATGAGTCCGGCGGCGGGGAAGGGCTCGTCGATGACGCCGACCTCCCGGACGCCGTCGGCGAGACGGCGTTGCCTCAGTGCAGTGCCGTGGGTGGCGGTGAGGCGGCCGAGAGTGGCGAGCATGGTCAGTGCGGCGTCCGCCCAGAGTCCACCGACGGTGGTGTCCCGGCTGACGAGATCGTCGGTGGTCAGCTCCCGGGTGCCCTCGGGGCCGGTCTCCCGGATGCCGGTGACCAGTCCGGCGCCCAGGGGGATAAGCAGGGGAGTGCCGGTGGCGAAGATGTCGGCGGGGTGGTGGTCGTGGGCGGAGTCCGGAAGCGGGAGGAGGTGGAGCGTGGTGTCTGTGGAGTTTCTCGGGTCCATAGACAGTTAGACTCCTAGAACGGCGCGTCGGTTCCCTTCACCTCGGAAATATCCGGACGCGCGGTCCTGCCGACCTTCTCCAGGAACTCGGCGAAGGTCCAGAGCTGGATGTCCTGGCCCTTCTCCTGCAGTTCCCGGGCCCGCTTCTCCTTGGAGGTCACCGAGTCCCAGGTGCCGAGGACGAGCACGGTGGTCTTCTTCGTGACGTTCTTGCCGACGGTGCCGCCGGCCGCGGCGATCATGTCCCACACCTCGCCCTTCTCATAGGGCTCGAAGTCACCGGTGACGGTGACGTTCTGGCCGAAGACGGGGCCGTCGGCGTCCGCGGTCAGATCGGGCTCGGGCAGGGTGTCCGGTGTGGCGACCCGGTTCCAGGAGCCTCTACCGCCCTTGCCGCCCTTGCCACCTTTGCCTCCCTTGCTGCTCTTCGTCGTGTCGGAGGACGCCGGGGACGCCGTCGGCGCCGGTTCCGCGGCCGGCTCCTCCGGAAGCTCGAACAGGGACAGGGGTGATCCGGCAGAGGCGGTGTCCCCGTGATCCGTCCCGGAATCATCCATCGGATACCCACCCTGCAGTGCAGTCAGAGCGGCGTTCGCGGCGACGAAAGCGTCCTGCTGACCGGGGGCGAACGCCACGACGGTGGACACCCCGTGGGTCGCGGGGTAACCGCGCAGCGGCCGGTCGGTGTTCCCCGCCAGGGAGAACTGGATCCAGCCCGGGGACGTGGCGGTGGGGGCGTGGTGGTACCAGCCGCGTAGGTCGGCCGGGGAGACGTCCAGGGTGGGCGGCAGGAGCGTCTGCCCCATCGGGGTGCGCTCGACGTGCACGCCGGAACTGTCGACGCTGATCGTGGCGCCGTGGGCGGTGACCGTGGTCATGGGAGTACCTCTATCTCTGTTCGGTTGCGGCGACGCCGTCGAGGATCAGTTCCACCCCGGCGAGGATACGGACCACAGCCTCGGTGTCCGGGGTGGTGACCTCCTCGGTCGCGTACGCGGTCTGCAGCTCTGTGGCGGCACCGAGCAGGTAGCGCACCAGGACCCACGCGGCCAGGCCGGGATCGCTGCCGGGGGCGCCGGCGAGTGCCGCAGTCACCGGCTCGACCGGGTTGTGCTCCAGGGTGCCGGTGGCCAGGGAGGCGGAGACGATCTCCGCGCCGTCACGGATCGACAGCAGCCGGTCCAGCAGGCCGGCGGTGGTGTCCAGGGTGCGGGCACGCCAGGCATCGATCTCGGCGTCCTGCGCGGGGTCGGTGACTTCGCCCGGAATGCCGTCGGGGGCGGCGAGGATCTGGTCGGCGACGGCGCCGAGCAGGGCCTGCTTGGACGGGAAATGCCAGTACAGGGCCCCCGGAGCGACCTCCAGGTTGCGGGCGAGACGACGCATGCTGAGATCGCCGAGCCCGTACTCGTGGAGGATGTCGAAGGAGGCGGTGAGGATGGTTTCCCGGTTGAGTTGCACGGTCCACGAGTCTAGCCGGGTTAACGGATCGGGGTGCCGGTCGATGTAACCTCTGACTGAACGAGTCACGGAACCAGTCACTGAATGAGTCGCAGACCGAAGGGATGTCACCGATATGGCTTACGGACGCCGGGGGCGTGCAGCACGCAGGATGCAGGGCGGACGTCCTGCCGCAGTGGCGGGGGTCGTCCTCGCCGGGGCGCTGGTGCTGACTGCCTGTGGTTCCGACGACGGGGACGACGAGGAGACCACGACCTCGGCGGCCACCTCGGCGACCACCGCCGCACCGGAGTCCGCTGATCCGTCGGCGGACCCGTCGGCGTCGGAGGACCCCGGGAACCCTGAGGCAGGTGCCGAGGGGGAGGGTGCACCGGATCCGGAGGCTCCCGGTGACCCGGCGGCCCCTGCAGAGGGTGGCGCCCCGGCGGCAGGCACGGACGTCGACCAGATCTCCGGGGTGGCCAGGAGTATGTCCGGTGACAAGCTGCTGTCGGAGAACTACCAGTACACGCTGGACAACTACTGCTCCGCCTTCATCGACCAGCAGGGTGGACCTGAGTCCATCCAGATGACCATCGACGGGCTGCGCGGCGACAACGACAAGCGTCTCAGCGAGACGGACAGCGTCGTCGAGGTGACGGACGTCCGTGACGTCCGGGTCGACGGCGACACCGCTACGGCATTCATCGTCGGCACCGTCGGTGGTCAGGACGCCTCGAGCACGCAGAATTACGTGCGTGAGGACGGTGCGTGGAAGATCTGCCCGGTCGCATGACGCGGCCGGTGATCACGAAGCAGTGGGGCGAATGGGGACGCGTCATCGCCGTCGCCCTGGTCGTCTTCGCCGTCGCAGGTGTGGCGTGGGGATTCTTCCAGCCGGTGACCACCGGTGAGGTGACCGACGATCTCACGGCCGTCTCTGCCCTGTCCGGGGAGGACGCCGCAGTCCCGACGTTCGGTATCTACGTCATCATCACCGCGGTGCTGGGAGTGGCCCTGGCCGGGTGGATGTTCGCTGCGGCCCGCCGGCTGCGGGGGCCGTGGGGCCTGGCGGCGGCCGGCATCCTCGCGTTCCTCGGGTCCGCGGTCTTCCTGGTCTTCGGCAATTTCGTCACCGGTCACTTCCGGGCGACGGACCTGTCCGGTGACCTCACTGCCGGCCAACAGGTCACCCTGGTCGCCGACGTGGGGATGGGGACGGGCCTGCTCGTCGCCCCGGCGTGCGCACTGGTCGTGTACTGGGCCTGCGCGCTGTTCTCCTCGGATGAGGCATTCGAGCACACGACCTAGTTTCCTGGGTGGTCCCCGACCTATACTCGGGTGCCATGGACGCGCACTCCGACAGGACCTCCGGAGCGTTGCGTAGCGACCTCTTCCGGCTCAACGTCGCCAGCCTGGTGGCCGTCGTCGTCGCCGTAGCGTCGGCGCTCTGCTGGTTCCGGTTCCTCACCCCGCCGGAGGCGGAGGAATCCCTGCCCGGCGTCACGGTACCGGTGATCTGTTTCCTGCTGGTGTACTGGCCGGTCTACGTCGCCCTCTATCTGACATGGTCGTGGCGGGTCTATTCCTCGTTGGACGCTGCCGGACTGCAGTCGACGGCGGTGAGCGACCTGCGGCGCAACCGGGGCTGGCTCGGGTCGCTGTCCGGGGTTCGTCGCGGGGGCACGGACCTGACGACGACGGCGGCGACGGCGGCGGTGCTCGTGACCATCGTGATCGCCCTGACTCCCGGCATCCGGGAGAATACCGCGGTGATCATCCTCATCCTGGTGACCGTGGTCGCATCCTGGGCGATGATGGTCCACGGCTTCGCCCTGGACTACATGCGGGCGACCCTGTCGCAGGCGCCGGATGAGACCCCGCATCTGGAGTTCAGGAGCACCCGGGAACCGACCTTCAGTGACTTCGTCACGGTCGCGGTGATGGTCTCGACAATGGGCGTGGGGTCTCCGGCGGAAGTCACCACGACGGCGATGTGGCGTCGGATGCGGATGAACACGGTGCTGGCGTTCTTCTTCAACACCGTCATCGTCGCGATGATGGTGTCGCTGGTGTTCGGCGGCATTACCGGCAGCTAACCCTGTCGTAGATTGCGCAGGGCGTGGTAGCCCTCCCACGCGGCGTTCTCTCCGGTGTCGAAGGTGGCACCTGGTTCGTCCGGCTCGCCTCCCGGCACACTGAGCAGCTCCGCGTGCGCCAGGTCCAGTGCCCGGTCACAGGCCGTGCCGTCGCCCTGGTCGAGGTACAGTTCCGCGGCACTGACCCAGTTCAGGGCCGCGCCGGAGTGGTCCCGGGCGTCCCGGAAATACCGGGCCGCGCGCTCGGCGTAGGCCACCGCCAGATCAGGGCGGTCCGCCATCTCCCATACCGCCGACATGTCCTCGTTCCAGTCCGCGAGATGCCAGGTCAGCATGTCGTCGTCGGTGTCTGACGAGCGGACAGCGTCCGTCGCCGGATCCTCCAGCACCCGCAGCGCACGTTCCATGAGCTCCACGGCACGGGAGGTCTCGCCGGAGGAGCACCGTTCCCTCGCGGCGGTACGCAGGACTTGGGCGGCGGGGATGCGCTCGCCGCGGTCCAGGTGCAGGGTCGCGGCGCGCTCCAGCAGGGAGACGACTGTCTCACCGGTCGACGAGCCGAGCGTCCCCGCCTCGCCGGCTTCCTCCGCCGCCATCGTGGCGATCGACAGGCATGCCAGGGTGCGCTCCGAGTCCGGGGTCAGCGCCGACCAGTCTGCCGTGGACGCGGCCAGGGCGAAGGCCTCGTACGGCAGATCCGCACCCAGCGCTGACCGGGCACGCACGGCCCGCAGGTTCAGCAGCGCGGGGCTCACCGGTGCACCGTCCAGGGCATTGCCGTAGCGACGGGCGAGGTCATAGGCGGCGTCATAGTTGCCGTCGGCGTTGAGCAGCTGACAGACCTGTTCCGCCCGGTGCATACCTTCCAGCGGGGCACCGAGCGTCAGGGCGAGTTCCGCGCACTCGCGCCAGTGGGCGAGGACACCGTCGGTGTCCATGTCCTCAGGCGTCTCACCGACGGTCAGGGAGAGATAACCCAGCACATCATGGGCCTCGTAGACCTGGGTGGGGGAGACCGCCGGGTCCAGGGTCGCCAGATGGTCGGTGACCAGGGTGACGGCCTCGGCGGTCCGCCCGTCAGCGTGGAGCTGCTGGGCCTCGGTGAGCACCCGGTCGCCCGGCTGCACCGTCGGGGAGGTGAAGCGGGCGCACAGGGCACGGAACTGGCCACGCTTGGGTGCGTTCTCCGTGGAGGTTGCACAGGTCAGTCCCGCCATCGCCGCCAGCGACAGACACACCCGGACATGCCGGGGAGAGTCCTCGGTCAGACCTGCACCGACATCCGTGAGCCGGGCGGCCAGCTCGGTGAGCAGCGCAGGGGTCGGGGCGAGCCCGCAGGTCAGCACCGCGTCATCACACTCGACGACCATGGCCACCAGGCACAGTGACGACAACGCGAGCACCGCCGAGGGGGTGTCCCCGGCGTCCTCGGCGAGGGCGCGCCAGGCACGGACCTCGGCGACGGTGTCGTCGTGCAGTTCCATCCGGTCGGCCGCGGCCGCGCGCAGGACATGGAATTCGGTGCGCTCGGCCGTCGGGAGATCCCCCGGTAGGTCAGCGGGGTCGGCGAGCCAGAACCGGGTACCGAACTCACTGGTGAGCCGCCAGCTCGTCGCGTGGTCGCCGGCCCGTGCCGCCGCCACGGACGCCCGGAGGAGCGCCGTCAGCTCCCCGGCCTGTTCCCGGCCCTGTCCCTCGTCCGCCATCCTGCTCAAGACCCTCCGTCCCGTCGACTGTGTGCACTACGTCTAGAATCTTCAGACGATACCCGACCATCACCTGAGGAGACGATCCCAGCTCATGCTTTCGCGTCTGGATCTGAGGGGTAAGACCCCCTCGACCGCCGAACTCCGCCGCATCCTGCCCCGCGGAGGAGTCGATATCGACCATGTGCTCCCGGCCGTGACCCCCGTGGTCGAGGCCGTCCGTGACCGCGGTGCCGCCGCGGCCCTGGAGTACGGCGAGAGCTTCGACCATGTCCGCCCCGCCTCCGTCCGCGTCCCGGCGGAGGTCATCGCCGAGGCGACCGAGAACCTCGACCCGACCATCACCGCGGCGCTCACCGAGGCCATCGCCCGGGTGCGTGCGTTCCACGCCTCCCAGGTGCCCACCGACGCCACCCTCGAGATCGCCCCCGGCGGCCACGTCGGCGAGCGCTGGATCCCGGTCAACCGCGTCGGTCTGTACGTGCCCGGTGGCAAGGCGGTCTACCCGTCCTCGGTGATCATGAACGTCGTGCCTGCCCAGGAGGCCGGCGTCGGCTCGCTGGTCGTCTGCTCCCCGCCGCAGGCCGACTGCGGTGGCTGGCCGCACCCGACCGTGCTGGCAGCCTGCTCGCTGCTCGGCGTCGACGAGATCTGGGCTGTCGGTGGTGGCCAGGCCATCGCCCTGATGGCCTACGGCGATGATGATCTGGAGCCGGTCGACCTCATCACCGGTCCCGGCAATATCTTCGTCACCGCCGCCAAGCGGCTGTGCCGCTCCGTCGTCGGCATCGACGCCGAGGCCGGCCCGACCGAGATCGCCGTGCTCGCGGACGCCACCGCCAACCCCGTCGCCGTGGCCTACGACCTCATCAGCCAGGCCGAGCACGACCCGATGGCCGCCTCCGTGCTCATCACCGATTCGGTCGAACTGGCCGACGCCGTCGACCGCGAGGTCGCCGAGCGCTACCAGGTCACCCTCAACCACGACCGTGTCAACGAGGCCCTCACCGGCGTGCAGTCCGGCATCATCCTCACCGACAGCCTCGACGAGTCGGTGCGTGTGGCGGACGCCTACGCCGCCGAGCACCTGGAGGTCCAGACCGAGGACGCCGAGGGCGTCGCCGCCCGGATCACCAACGCCGGCGCGATCTTCATCGGCCCGTACTCCCCGGTGCCGCTGGGTGACTACGCGGCCGGATCGAACCACGTCCTGCCGACCTCCGGTACCGCCCGGCACTCCTCGGGCCTGTCGACCCATACCTTCCTCAGGCACGTCGACGTCATCAACTACGACCGCACCGCCCTCAAGGAGGTCGCGGACACCGTCGTCACCCTGGCCGACGCCGAGCGTCTGCCCGCCCACGGCGAGGCCGTCAAGGCCCGCTTCGAGAACCCGGAAATCTGAGTGTCATGACTGATCTGAACGATCTCCCGCTGCGTCCGGAACTGCGCGGGAAGTCCGCCTACGGTGCCCCGCAGCTCACCGTCACCAACCAGCTCAACACCAACGAGAACCCCTACGCGCCGTCCGAGGGCCTCGTCGAGGACCTCGTCGCGGAGGTGCGCCGCCTGGCCACCACCCTGAACCGCTACCCCGAGCGGGACGCCGTGGAACTGCGCGACGAGCTCGCCGCCTATGTCTCGAAGCAGACCCACGTCGAGGTCACCCGCGACCAGGTCTGGGCTGCCAACGGCTCCAACGAGGTCCTCCAGCAGCTGCTGCAGGCCTTCGGCGGTCCGGGACGCTCCGTCATGGGTTTCACCCCGAGCTACTCGATGCACCCGATCCTCGCCTCCGGCACGCAGACGGAGTTCCTGGACGTGCCGCGTCTCTCAGGCACCGGAGAGAACTTCGACATCGACATCGACAACGCTGTGGCGCAGATCGGGGAGCAGAAGCCGGACATCGTCTTCGTCACCACCCCGAACAACCCCACCGGCGGGATCACCCCGGTGGCCGACCTGCGCCGCATCATCGAGGCGGAGCGGGCGGTCGGTGGCATCGTCATCGTCGACGAGGCCTACGCCGAGTTCTCCGACGAGCCCAGCGCCACCACGCTGCTCGCCGAGTACCCGACCACCCTGGTCGTCTCCCGAACCATGTCCAAGGCCTTCGACTTCGCCGGAGGACGCCTCGGCTACTTCGTCGCCGACCCGGCCTTCATCGAGGCCGTCATGCTGGTGCGCCTGCCGTACCACCTGTCGACCCTGTCCCAGGCTGCGGCGACCGTCGCCCTGCGCCACGCCGACGAGACCCTCGCCACCGTCGCGAAGCTGCGGGAAGAGAGGATCCGCGTCGTCGAGGCCCTCGACAACCTGGGCTACAAGGTGGTGCCGAGTGAGTCTAACTTCGTCTTCTTCGCCGTCCCGGACAACGCCGACGCCCACGAGCTGTGGTCCAGGTTCCTCGACCTCGACGTCCTCATCCGCGACGTCGGCGTCGCCGGGCACCTGCGCATGACCGTGGGACTGCCGCAGGAGAACGACGCCTTCCTCGCCGCCGCCGACAAGATCATCGGAGAATACAAGTGACCACACCACGCACCGACCGTGTCGCCCGCATCGAGCGGACCACGAAGGAATCCTCCATCACCGTCGAGATCAACCTCGACGGCACCGGGAAGACCGACATCGACACGAAGCTGCCCTTCTTCGACCACATGCTCACCGCCTTCGGTGCGCACGGCAGCTTCGACCTCACCGTCCACGCCGACGGCGACATCGAGGTGGACGCCCACCACACCGTCGAGGACACCGCCATCGTCCTCGGCCAGGCGTTCGCTCAGGCCCTCGGCGACAAGAAGGGCATCCGCCGCTTCGCCGACTCCTACATCCCGATGGACGAGACGCTGGCCCAGGCCGTCGTCGACGTCTCCGGACGCCCCTACTACGTCGGCACCGGTGAGCCGGAGACGATGCTGACCACCGTCATCGGCGGCCACTACGCCACCGTGATCAACCAGCACTTCTTCGAGACCCTGGCCTTCAACGCCCGGATCGCCCTGCACGTGCGCTGCCTCTACGGGCGCGACCCGCACCACATCACCGAGGCGGAGTTCAAGGCGGTGGCCCGTGCCCTGCGTGCCGCCACCGAGTCCGACCCGCGGGTGACGGGGGTGCCGTCCACCAAGGGCACTCTGTGATTGACGTCCTCAAGGTCAAGGGCCTGCCCCTGACCCTGCTCAGCGTCTTCTGTGCCTTCCTCGGCTGGTCGCTGCTGCTGCCGGTCATCCCGGTGGCGATGCTCGACGACGGTTACGGTGACGCGCTCGCCGGCCTGTCCACCGGCATCTTCATGGCGGCCACCGTCATCACGCAGTTCTTCGTCCCGCGCCTGTTGCGCTCGGTCGGCTACGTGCCGGTGATGATCGCCGCGGCCGTCCTGCTCGGCGTGCCGTCCGCGTTCTACCTCATCGACGGCGGCGCCTGGTTCGTGCTGCTGGTTTCCGCGGTGCGCGGCATCGGCTTCGGCGCGGTCACTGTCGCCCAGTCCGCGCTGCTCGCCGAGCTCGTCCCGCCCCGGCAGCTCGGTCGGGCGAACGCCTTCTTCGGTGCGGCGATCGGCGTCGGCGAGATCCTCGGCTTCAGCATCGGGCTCACGCTCTACACCCGTGCCGGTGACAGTGTCTTCCTCATCGCCGTCGTCTGCGGGGTGGTCGGCGCCCTCGGTGCGCTCGGCGTCCCGCCACTGAAAGCTGAACCGACGGGGCACGAGGTCCGGCAGCGCGGCACCCACGCCCCGTTGTGGAAGCTCGCCCTGGTACCGGTCGTCGGCCTGTGCACCGGTGCGATGGGCTTCGGCGCCCTGTCCTCGTTCACCGCCCCCGCCGTCGACGGCATCGACCCGGCGGCGGCCGCCACCGTGGCCGGGTTCGCGCTGGCGGTCACCGGCGCGGCCCAGATCCTCGGTCGTGTCATCTCCGGCTGGTGGGCGGACCGGATCGGGGAGCCGGGCCGGCTCGTCGTCTGGGCGTCCCTGTGTGCTGTCGGCGGCATGCTCGCCATGGCGTCGGTCATCCACAGCGCCCCGTCCGGCGCGGCCCTGGTGGCCGGTGCCCTCGGGTCCGCGGCCCTGTTCGGTCTGGGCTTCGGCGGGGTCCAGTCCGAGACCCTGCTGATGATGTTCGCCCGGATGCCGAAGGAGCGGCTCTCCGAGGCGTCCGCCACCTGGAACATGTCCTTTGACTCGGGGACCGGTGCAGGTTCCGCGGTGCTGGGCGTCGTGGCGTCCTCCAGCGGCTACGGCGGGGTGTTCCTCGCCGGTGCCGGGCTGGTCGGGCTCGGTACGGCCACGCTGGCGGGGGACCGGTGGCTGGGGCGTCACCGGGTCGTCGAGCACGGGAACATCCGTACCCGGCTGCGTCGTCTCACGCGAGGCTGACGCAACCGGACGCAACAGGACGCCGCCCGCGTGGCTGACGGGTCTGCACGCTAGAATCTGCGGTCATGGCAACTCCTCGCGTCGCACTGCTCGACTACGGTTCCGGTAACCTCCGATCCGCCCAGCGGGCGCTGGAGCATGTGGGGGCGGAGGTGACCGTCACCGCCGACCCGGACACGGTGCTCAACGCCGACGGGCTGCTGGTCCCCGGCGTCGGGAACTTCGGTGCCTGCATGACCGGCCTGCGCGCCGTCCACGGCGACCGGATGATCGACATCCGCCTGTCGGGAGGACGCCCCGTCTTCGGCATCTGTGTCGGCATGCAGATCCTCTTCGACTACGGCGTGGAAGGATCCGACGGTGACGGCCCCGGCACCGAGGGCTGCGGCCAGTGGCCCGGGTCGGTGACGAAGCTGGAGGCGTCCGTGCTGCCGCACATGGGGTGGAACACCCTCGAGGCGGCGGACGGCAGCGAACTGTTCGCCGGGGCGGATCCGGCGGAGCGGTACTACTTCGTGCACTCCTACGCCGCCCGCAACTGGGAACTGGTCACCGACGGTCGCACCGAGGCACCCAAGGTCACCTGGGCACAGCATGAGGACTGCCGGTTCGTCGCCGCGGTGGAGAACGGACCGCTGTGGGCGACCCAGTTCCACCCGGAGAAGTCCGGTGAGGCCGGGGCGCAGCTGCTGCGCAACTGGCTCGCCACCCTGTAGAACCACCACTGAACCCACGACAAACCACACTGTGGGATAATCGATCCCACGATACGGCTGAGGCCGTCCACCTGTGCGATAGGATGTTCACATGACTCTCACCCTGCTCCCCGCCGTCGACGTCCGCGACGGTCAGGCTGTCCGCCTCGTCCAGGGAGCCTCCGGTTCCGAGACCAGCTACGGTGCCCCGCTGGACGCCGCACTGGCCTGGCAGAACGCCGGAGCAGAGTGGGTCCATCTCGTCGACCTGGACGCCGCCTTCGGAACCGGCTCCAACTTCGACCAGCTCAACGAGGTCATCAGCCGGCTCGACGTCAATGTCGAGCTCTCCGGCGGTATCCGCGACGACGAGTCCCTGGTCCGCGCCCTGTCCACCGGCTGCCGCCGCGTGAACATCGGCACCGCCGCCCTGGAGAACCCGGACTGGTGCGAGCGCATCATCGGCGAGTACGGCGACCGCGTGGCCATCGGCCTCGACACCCGCCAGATCGACGGCGAGTGGCGGCTGCGCGGCCGTGGCTGGGTCTCCGACGGAGGCGATCTCTGGGAGGTCCTCGAGCGACTCGACGCCCAGGGCTGCTCCCGCTTCGTGGTCACCGACGTCTCCCGCGACGGCATGCTCTCCGGCCCGAACATCGACCTGCTGCGTGAGGTCGCCGCCGCGACCTCCGCGCCGGTCGTCGCCTCCGGCGGCATCTCCAGTCTCGACGACATCGCCGCCCTCGCCGACGCCGTCACCGACGGGGTGGATTCCGCCATCGTCGGCAAGGCGCTCTACGCCGGCAAGTTCACCCTCGAACAGGCTCTCGCCGTGGCCCGCGGCGAAGCCGTCCCCACAGACGGACAGGAGTGACTCCATGACCGACTCACCCGAGGACCGGTTCTCCACCGGAGCGGACGACGCCCCGGAGATCCGTGACGTCAACCTCGTCGACGACGAGATCGACACCCGCGCCCTCCTCGCCATCGCCGAGGCCGCCGTCGACGAGGCGGAGGCGACCTTCACCGCCGCTGTCGGCGCCGACCCGGCGGTGATGAAGAGCCCCGGTGACTTCGCCACCGAAGCCGACCTCTCCGTCGAGCGTCAGCTGCGCACCCTGCTCACGCGCTACACCGGAATGCCGGTCCACGGTGAGGAATACGGCGTCGTCCGTCCCGGCGAGCAGGTCGAGATCAACCCCAACGACGAGTACGCCGATGAATTCGACGGCCCCCAGAGCAAGCCGCCCAAGGGCCCGTCGAACCCGGGTCTCCACGAACTGCCGGAGACCTGCTGGGTCGTCGACCCGATCGACGGCACCGCGAACTACGCCGTCGGCAACCCGTTCTGCTGCATCCTCGTGTCACTGGTCCACAAGGGCGAGGCCGTCGTCGCGGTATGCGAGATGCCGCTGCTCGGCCGCCGGATCACCGCCCGCAAGGGCCACGGCCTGTTCGTCGACGGCCACCCCGCCCGCCGGATGCCGCCCTCGGACCCGGCGATCACCCAGATCGGCTTCGGCTCCATCCTGTCCCAGCGCCGCGGCAACCTGCCGGTGTCCTACCGGCAGGACATGCTCAACGCCATCGGCCGGACCTACCCGCGCATGCGCGTCTCCGGCTCCTGCGGCATCGACCTGGCCTTCACCGCCGCCGGCGTCTTCGGCGGCACCGTGACCTTCAGCCCCAACCTCTGGGACAACTGCGCCGGCATCCTCATGATCCGTGAGAACGGGGGAGTGGTCACCGACTTCGCCGGAAACCGCTGGGTCCCGGGCGTCTCCGGCATCGTCGCCGGTGAACCCGAGGTGCACGCCAACCTGATCCGGCACATCCAGTCGGTGCCGATCGGCACCGCCGCCCGCAATGCCCAGGACGTCAAGGACCGTGGAGGAATCCGATGAGTGTCGCTGTCCGTGTCATCCCCTGTCTCGACGTCGACAACGGTCGCGTCGTCAAGGGAGTCAATTTCGAGAACCTGCGGGATGCCGGTGACCCCGTCGAACTCGCCGCCCGTTACGACGCCGAAGGAGCCGATGAACTGACCTTCCTCGACGTCTCGGCGTCCAAGGACGGCCGTGGCACCATGCTCGACGTGGTGCGCCGCACCGCCGACCAGGTCTTCATCCCGCTGACCGTCGGTGGCGGCGTCCGGTCCGAGGACGACGTCGACCAGCTGCTGCGCGCCGGTGCCGACAAGGTCTCCGTGAACACCTCCGCCATCCACCGTCCCGAGCTGCTCCGCGAGCTCTCCGGACGCTTCGGTGCCCAGTGCATCGTGCTCTCCGTCGACGCCCGCCGCGTCCCCGAAGGAGGTGATCCGCAGCCCTCCGGGTTCGAGGTCACCACCCACGGTGGTACCCGTTCCGCCGGACTCGACGCCATCGAGTGGGCCCGCACCGGCGAGGAGCTGGGTGTCGGCGAGATCCTGCTGAACTCCATGGACGGCGACGGCACCCGCGACGGCTTCGACCTGGAGCTCATCAGGGCGGTCCGTGAGGTCGTGTCCATCCCGGTCATCGCCTCCGGCGGCGCCGGAAAGGCCGCCGACTTCCCGCCCGCGGTCGAAGCCGGGGCGGACGCCGTGCTCGCGGCGTCCATCTTCCACTTCGGCGACGTCGCCATCGGCGAGGTCAAGGACGCCATGGCGGACGCCGGGATCGAGGTCCGGCGATGAGCGACACCCGCAGCGACCCCGCATCCTACGACCTCGACCCGGCCATCGCCGGGCGTCTCAAGCGCAATGACGCCGGCCTGGTGCCGGCCGTCGTCCAGGAGAACGCCACCGGCGACGTGCTCATGCTCGCCTGGATGGACGACCACGCCCTGGCCCACACCATCGCCACCCGCAAGGGCACCTACTGGTCCCGGTCGCGGGGCGAGTACTGGGTCAAGGGGGAGACCTCCGGGCACACCCAGTACGTCCACGAGGTCCGCCTCGACTGCGACGGCGACACCCTCCTGGTGAAGGTCGACCAGACCGGCGGGGCATGCCACACCGGGGACCACACCTGTTTCGACGCCGACCGTCTGGCCTAGGATCGTCCGTGATGACTACTGCTGAGTCCGACCCGTACCAGATCACGTCGCTGGAGACCTTCCGTCGACTGGGCGCACGTCACCGCGTCGTCCCCGTCGTCAAGAAGGTCCTCGCCGACGGGGAGAGCGCGCTGAGCGCCTACACCAAACTCGCCGCCGACCGGCCAGGTACCTTCCTGTTCGAGTCCGCGGCCCCCGGCCAGTCCTGGTCACGCCACTCCTTCATCGGCACCGGTGCACGCTGCGCCCTCGTCGCCCGTGACGGTGAGGCGCACTGGACCGGTGCGGCACCGGACGACCTCGTCGACGGTCCCACCGACCCCATTGAGGCGGTGCGCCATGCACTGGAGGTGCTGCACACCGAGTCACTGCCCGGTCTGCCGACCCTGAGCTCCGGCCTGGTCGGGTACATGGGCCACGACATGGTCCGCTACATCGAGGACCTGCCGGACACCTGTGACAACGACCTGCAGGTCCCGGACATGGTCCAGATGCTGGTGGACAATGTGGCCGTGGTCGACCACCACGAGGGCACCGTCTGGCTCATCGCCAACGTGGTGAACTGGGACGGTTCCGACGAGCGGATCGACGAGGCCTACGCAGGCGCGGTCGAGCGCATCGAGGAGATGGAACGTCGCCTGGCGACCCCGTCCACGCTGCCCGCGGTGACCTTCTCCACCCCGGCACCGGAACCGCGGCGCCAGCGCGCCAAGGAGGAGCACATCCGTCGTATCGGACTGTGCAAGGAGCACATCCGCGCCGGAGACGCCTTCCAGATCGTGCTCTCGCAGCGCTTCGAGATGGACACGCAGGTCCCCGGCACCGACATCTACCGGATGCTGCGGGTGTCCAACCCCAGCCCGTACATGTTCCTGCTGAACGTGCCCACCGACGACTTCTCCGGGACCGCCTTCCAGATCATCGGCTCCTCACCGGAGTCCCTGGTCCAGGTCGAGGACGGCCGGGTCACGACCTTCCCGATCGCCGGTTCGCGTCCCCGTGGTGCGACCTTCGAGGAGGACGAGCTGCTCGAGAAGGAGCTGCTCGCCGACGAGAAGGAGAACTCCGAGCACCTCATGCTCGTCGACCTGGGACGCAACGACCTCGGCCGGGTGTGCGAACCGGGTACCGTCGCCGTCCACGACTTCCGGCACGTCGAGAAGTACTCCGCGATCATGCACCTGGTCTCGGGTGTCTCGGGGCGCCTCGCCGAGGGGAAGACCGCCCTCGACGCCTTCACCGCGACCTTCCCGGCCGGCACGCTGTCCGGTGCGCCGAAGCCTTCGGCACTGGCGATCATCGACGAGCTGGAGGACACCCGCCGTGGTGTCTACGGTGGCACCGTCGGCTACTTCGACTTCTCCGGTAACACCGACCAGGCCATCGCCATCCGCACCGGCCTCTACAAGGACGGCACCGTCTTCGTCCAGGCCGGTGGCGGCATCGTCGCCGACTCCGACCCGGAGGCCGAGGACACCGAGACCAGGAACAAGGCTCTGGCGGTGTTGCGTGCGGTTGCCGCTGCCGAGACCGTCCGACCGGTGGGGGTGGCAGAATGACGCCCGCCAAGGACACCGCGACGAAGGCCGTGAAGAAGCGGCTCAACGGGCGCAACCTTGCCCTGGTCCTCACCCTGCTCAGCGCGGCGGGGCTGTGGGGCACAGGTCAGATGACCTGGCTGACGGCGTCCGTCGTCGACGACAAGACCGGTGAGTCCACCGAGCAGATCATCGGCCGGGTGTGGGACGCCGCGGGTACTCCGCTGGCGCTGGCCATGCTCGCCGCGATGATCCTGTCGTTCGCGCTGGCCCCGATGGCCCGTCGCGTCCTCGGCGGGATCAGTGCGGCGCTGGCCGCGATCGCCGGGTTCGCCGCGGTGATGCTGCTCGGCGGCGACCCGGACCTGGACCGCGCCCAGCAGCTGCTCACCACCGGCGCGGCGACACAGAAGTCGACCGACCCGGTGCAGATCTCCGACTGGGCGACGGTCGTCGACGCCTCCGTCCACACCTTCCCGGTGGTCCTGGCCCTGCTGGCCGCGGCGTGCGGTGTGGTGGGCGGCGTCCTGCTGGCGATGAAGCCGGGGGAGGCCCGGCAGGGTCACAGTCGCTACGAGACCCCTGAGGCGCGCCGTGAGGGCGTCGTCGAGGACCTCAACGAGGAGCCCGGCTCCGGACGCGTCCTGTGGGACGCGCTCGACGCGGGAGTGGACCCGACGGACCGCGAAGAGTCCGACAAGCGGCCTGATTGAGTGGCGGGAGTCACGGGCGGTTACGATAACGCCATGACTGTGCTCGACGAGATCATTGCCGGTGTCCTGGAGGACACCGCCCGCCGCGAGGCCGAGGTCCCCCTCTCCGAGATCAAGGCCCGTGCCCTGGACGCCCCGGCGCCCCTGGACGCCCTCGCCGCCCTCTCCGCCCCCTCCGTCAGTGTCATCGCCGAGGTCAAGCGCGCGAGTCCCTCGAAAGGACATCTGGCGGAGATCCCGGAGCCGGAGGTGCTGGCCAAGGCCTACGAGACCAACGGTGCCGCGGTGATCAGCTGCCTCACCGAGGAGCGACGGTTCCACGGGTCCCTGGCGGACTTCGACAAGGTCCGGGCCACTGTGAACATCCCCCTGCTGCGCAAGGACTTCACCACCACCCCGTACCAGATCCACGAGGCCCGGGCGCACGGTGCGGACGTCATCCTGCTCATCGTCGCCGCCCTGGAACAGGACCAGCTCGCCGCGCTGCTGGACCGCACCGAATCCCTGGGCATGACCGCCCTGGTCGAGGTCCACACCGTCGAGGAGGCGGAGCGTGCCGTCGCGGTGGGTGCGAAGGTCATCGGCGTCAACGCCCGCAACCTCAAGACCCTCGAGGTCGACACGGGCGTGTTCAGCAGGATCGCCCCGGTCATCCCCGAAGGGATCGTGAAGGTCGCCGAGTCCGGTGTGAAGTCCAAGACCGATCTGCAGACCTACGCCGCGGGCGGGGCGGACGCCATCCTCGTCGGCGAGGGTCTGGTCACCGCTCCGAACCCGGGCCAGGCCTGCCGGTCGCTGGTGGCCGCCGGCCAGCACCCCGCGTTCCCGCGCGCCTGACGTAAGGCAGGTGGGTGACGCAGGGTACAGTCGGACCCCGTGAGCACTCCCAGTACTGAATCCGCGAAGAACCCCCTGGGTCTCCCCACTGCCGGTGAGGTCATCGCGACCCCCACCGCCCATGACGCCGACGAGCGCGGCCACTGGGGGGACTACGGCGGGCGCTACATCCCCGAGGCCCTCATGGCCGTCGTCACCGAGATCGAGGACGCCTGGGGCAAGGCCCGGGTCGACCCGACCTTCCTCGAGACCCTCGACGACCTGCACCGGAACTACACCGGTCGGCCGTCCCCGCTGTACTACGGCCCGAACTTCTCGAAGGCCGTCGGGGCGAAGGTCTACTTCAAGCGCGAGGACCTGAACCACACGGGCTCGCACAAGATCAACAACGTCCTGGGCCAGGTCCTGCTCGCCAAGCGGATGGGCAAGGACAACGTCATCGCCGAGACCGGTGCCGGCCAGCACGGTGTCGCCACCGCCACCGCGTGTGCCCTGCTGGGGCTGAACTGCCGGATCTACATGGGCGAGGTCGACGCGAAGCGTCAGGCCCTCAACATCGCCCGGATGCGACTGCTCGGCGCGGAGGTCGTCGAGGTGACCGCAGGGTCCGCGACGCTGAAGGACGCCATCAACGAGGCCATGCGCTTCTGGGTCTCCCATGCCGAGGACACCTACTATGCCTTCGGTACCGCCGCCGGCCCGCACCCCTTCCCGGAGATGGTCCGTGACCTGCAGCGGGTCATCGGTGTCGAGGCCCGCGAGCAGATCCTCGCCGCCGAGGGACGCCTGCCGGACGCCGTGCTGGCCTGCGTCGGCGGCGGCTCGAACGCCATCGGTCTCTTCCACCGTTTCATCGACGACGAATCCGTCGCTCTGCTCGGCGCCGAGGCAGGTGGTGACGGTGTGGAGACCGGTCGCCACGCCGCCCCGATCACCGTCGGGTCCGAGGGTGTCTTCCAGGGCTCCTTCGCCGCCCTGATGCAGAACGAGGACGGCCAGATCATCGAGTCCCACTCGATCTCCGCCGGCCTGGACTACCCGGGCGTCGGTCCTGAGCACTCCTTCCTCTCGAACATCGGCCGGGCGGAGTACCTGCCGGTCACCGATACCGAGGCGATGGACGCGTTCCGGCTGCTGACCCGCACCGAGGGCATCATCCCGGCGATCGAGTCCGCGCACGCCGTCGCTCTGGCGGTGAAGATCGCCGCCGAGTACACCGACGGCACCCGTACCACCGCCGACGGCAGGGAACCGGTGTTCATCGTCAATGTCTCCGGACGCGGTGACAAGGACGTCGACACCGCCGCGAAGTGGTTCAACATGCACCCTGCCGATTCTGAGGAGAACGCCCGATGACCGCCCTGTCCGACATCTTCACCTCGGCGCGCGCCGAAGGTCGTGCCGCCTTCGTCGGCTACCTCCCGGCCGGCTATCCGACGGTGGACCGTGCCCTGGAGAATCTCTCCACCCTGGCCCGTCACGCGGATCTTGTCGAGGTCGGTATCCCCTTCAGCGACCCGATGATGGACGGCCCGACGATCCAGGCCGCCGGCACCGAGGCGCTGTCCAACGGTTTCCGCGTCCACGACACCTTCGCCGCCGTCGAGGCGGTCGTCGCCGCCGGCAGCAACGCCGTGATCATGAGCTACTGGAATCCGATCCTGCAGTACGGTCCGGAGAAGTTCGCCGAGGAGCTCGCCGCCGCCGGTGGCCTCGGCTCGATCATCCCGGACCTGCTGCCGGAGGAGTCGGAGCGCTGGAACGCCGCCTGTGCGGCCAACGGCCTGGACAATGTCTACCTCGTGGCTCCCTCGACGACCCCGGAGCGTCTCGACATGACCGTGCGAGCCGGCGGCGGATTCATCTACGCCCAGTCACACATGGGCGTCACCGGCGCCCAGGAGGACGTCTCCTCCGACGCCCGTGGTGTGGTGGACCGGGTCCGCTCGGCCACCGACCTGCCCGTGGCCGTGGGCCTCGGTGTGAAGAGCGGTGACCAGGCCGCCGCCATCGCCGACTACGCCGACGGCGTCATCGTCGGATCCGCACTGATCACCGCCGCCGGTCAGGGGGTCGATGCCCTTGACGCGCTGGCCGCCGACCTGCACGACGGCGTCCGGCGGTGATCCGATGACCGTCACGAACCTCGCGTCCATCCCGTCGCCGCCCCAGGGCGTCTGGCACCTGGGCCCGGTCACCCTGCGGGCCTACGCCCTGTGCATCCTCGTCGGCATCGTCGTCGCCGTGTGGTGGACGGTGCGCCGCTATGTCGCCCGGGGTGGTGACGGCAACACCGTCATCGACTGTGCGATCGCCGCGGTCCCCGCCGGCATCATCGGCGGTCGCGTCTACCACGTCATCACCGACCACGACAAGTACTTCGGTGAGGGGAAGGAGTGGACGGACGCCCTGAACATCACCAACGGTGGCCTCGGCATCTGGGGTGCCGTCGTCTTCGGTGGTCTGGCCGTGTGGGGTGTCCTGCGGTACAAGAAGCTGCCGCTGGCTCCTTTCGCGGACGCCGTCGCTCCGCCGATCCTGCTGGCCCAGGCCATCGGCCGACTGGGCAACTGGTTCAACCAGGAGCTCTACGGCGGGGAGTCCGACGCCCCCTGGGCGCTGGAGATCTACCGACGGGTCGACGAGAACGGCAACATCAGCAACATGGACGGGGTCTCCGACGGCTTCGTGCTGCACACCGTCCAGCCGACGTTCCTCTACGAGCTGGTGTGGAACCTGCTCATCGTCGCCCTGCTGGTCTGGGCTGACCGTCGTTTCCGCCTCGGCGGTGGCCGGGTGTTCATGCTCTACGTCGCCGGCTACACCTTCGGCCGGTTCTTCATCGAGCTGCTGCGCACCGATGAAGCGACCACCGTCTTCGGTGACATCCGTATCAACTCGGTGACCTCCGGTGTGGTTTTCGTCTGTGCGGTGGCACTGTTCATCGCCACGCGGAAGCGGACCAGGGAGGACCCCTCCGAGGTCAACGCGGGGCGTCCGGTGGGGGAGCCGGAGGAGGACCGCGACGCAGCCGCTGAGTCGGACGCTGAGTCGGACGCTGGGAAGAGTCTGGCCGACGGCGCACAGGACGGTACTGAGTCCGCCCCTCGGTAGCGTCCACCAGGGTGCAGGGCTATCCTCGGAAACCGTGAGTAGACGAACCAAGATCGTATGCACCCTCGGCCCCGCAGTGGCCTCCCAGGACAAGATCCGGGAGCTCGTGGACGCCGGGATGAACGTGGCCCGCCTGAACTTCTCCCACGGCGAGCACGCGGACCACCAGCAGAACTACGAGTGGGTACGGGCGGCCTCCGAGGCCACCGGCAAGCCGGTCGGCGTCCTCGCCGACCTGCAGGGCCCGAAGATCCGGCTCGGCCGGTTCGTCGAGGAGAAGACCTACTGGGCCGACGGTGAGGAGATCCGCATCACCGTCGACGACGTGCCCGGCACCCACGACCGCGTCTCGACGACCTACAAGCAGCTCGCGCGGGACGCCAAGCCCGGCGACCGCCTGCTCGTCGACGACGGCAAGGTCGGCCTGGTCTGCACGTCCGTCGAGGGCAATGACGTGATCTGCGAGGTCACCGAGGGCGGCCCGGTCTCCAACAACAAGGGCGTCTCCCTGCCGGGCATGGACATCTCCGTGCCGGCCCTGTCCGAGAAGGACATCGACGACCTGCGCTTCGCCCTGAAGATGGGTGCCGACGTCATCGCCCTGTCCTTCGTCCGGTCCCCGGCCGACGTCGAACTCGTCCACGAGATCATGGACGAGGAAGGACGCCGCGTCCCGGTCATCGCGAAGCTGGAGAAGCCCGAGGCGGTCGACGCCCTCGAGCCGATCATCCTCGCCTTCGACGCCGTCATGGTCGCCCGTGGTGACCTCGGTGTCGAGGTGCCGCTGGAGGAGGTGCCGCTGGTGCAGAAGCGGGCCATCCAGATCGCCCGTGAGAACGCCAAGCCGGTCATCGTCGCCACCCAGATGCTGGACTCGATGATCGAGAACTCCCGGCCGACCCGTGCGGAGGCCTCCGACGTCGCCAACGCCGTGCTCGACGGCGCGGACGCCGTCATGCTCTCCGGTGAGACCTCCGTGGGCAAGTACCCGGTCGGCACCGTGAAGACCATGGCCCGCATCGTGCTCGCCGCCGAGATCGACGGTGAGGTGCCGCCACTGAGCCACTCGCCGCGCACCAAGCGTGGCGTGATCAGCTATGCCGCCAAGGATGTCGGTGAACGGCTCAACGCCCGTGCACTGATCGCCTTCACCGCCTCCGGTGACACGGCCCGCCGCATCGCCCGGCTCCGTTCGCCGCTGCCGCTACTGGTGTTCACCCCCTCCGAGGCGGTGCGCAACCAGCTCGCTCTGACCTGGGGTGCGCGGACCTTCCTCACCGAGCAGGTGCACACCACCGACGAGATCATGCAGGAGGTCGACCGCCTGCTGCTCGCCGAGGACGACTTCGGTCCCGATGACCTGGTGGTCATCGCCGCAGGTTCCCCTCCCGGAGTGGAGGGCAACACCAACATGATCCACGTCCACCTCCTCGGTGAGGACCTCACCGTGCCCCCGGCGGACAAGTAGCCCACAGTCAGGAGTTCCATGGCCAGTTCCCCGGTCACCACAGCACACGAGACAGCACTCCTCCTCGAGGGAGGTGGAATGCGGGCGGCGTACTCCGCCGGAATCGTCGATGTGCTCATGTCACACGGGGTGCGGTTCGGCTGGGTCGGCGGCATCTCCGCCGGCGCGAGCCACCTGGTCAGTTACCTGACGGGGGAGCGCGACCGGCTGCGCCGGAACTTCGTGGACTTCGTCCTGGAGCCGGAGTTCGGGGGCTGGAGTCACCTGCTGCGGGGGCGGGGCTTCTTCAACGCCGAGTACATCTACGGCCGCGCCCCGGGGCTGGATCTGCCGAGGCCCTATGACTTCGGTCTGGTGGCGGACTCGCCGACGCAGTTCCGGATCGGTGCGACCAGGGCGGACACCGGCGAGGGCGTGTACTGGGGACGCGAGGACATCGCCGAGGCCTCGGATCTGCTGATCCGGGTGCGGGCGTCCTCGACGATCCCGATCGCGATGCCGGTGCCGCGGATCGACGGTGTGCCCTATGCCGACGGTGCCTTCGGATCGTCCGGCGGCGTGCCACTGGACGCCGCGGAGGCCGACGGCTACGACCGTTTCTTCGCCGTGCTCACCCAGCCCCGCGGCTACTTCAAGGACGGGATCTCCCGGCCACGGCTGACGAAGACTTTCCTGCGCCGCTGGCCCGGCCTGGCGGACGCGATGGTGACCCGCCACGAGCGCTACAACGCGACGATGGAGCGGCTCTACGAGCTGGAGGCGCAGGGGAAGGCGATGCTGGTCTTCCCGGAGGACGCCACCCGCCTGGTGAGCTCCACCGAGCGGGACATCCGGGTGCTGCGCAGCTCCATGTACACCGGCGTAGCCCAGGCGCTGCGCCAGTGGCCGGAGTGGGAGGAGTTCCTCGGTGCCGAGGCGCCCGCTCACTCCCTCCAGAGGTAGGCCAACAGCGCGGCAGTCGCGGCGTCCGCGGTGGTGCGCACCGACTCCTTCGTCGGCAGGAAGTTGCCGGAGTGATTGGTGGGGACGTCCTGGTTGACCCGGTCTGCCTCCACCGCGGCGTCCCAGACGGCGCGGTCGGTGCAGCCGATGAGCAGGAACTCATAGGGCACACCGAAGTGCCGGGGGATCTCCGAGAAGTCCTCGGAGGCGGTCCAGCGGGGTGCATCGGCGGAATCCTCGCCGAAGACGGCGTCCAGCACGGGGCGGACCACGTCATGGACCTCGGCGTCATTGTCGGTGAGCTCGCCGTGGGCAGAGTAGACGATGTCCGCCGGGGCCGGTGTGCCGGAGGCCACGCACTCGGCCTGGACGATGCGCTCGATGGCGGCGTAGGTCCGGTCGCGGACCTTCGTGTCGTAGAACCGGCAGTTGAGCACCAGGGTGGCCACGTCCGGGATGGTGTTGTTCGTGTGGCCGGAGCTCAGCGTCCCCACGGAGACCACGCCGAAGTCCTCGGCGGCGATCTCGCGGCCGACGATGCCCTGCAGGCGTACCACGATCATCGCCGCGAGATAGGTCGGGTCGATCGAGTTGTGCGGGGCGGAGGCGTGCGCCGAGATGCCGTGGAGGGTGACCGTGATCGTGTCACAGGCCGCCATCACCGGACCCGGGGCCGAGTACACCGTGCCCGAAGGACCGGGGTAGACGTGTGCGCCGAGGCAGACATCCGGGGCGGGGATCTTCTCCGCCAGACCGTCGTCGATCATCGACGACGCACCCCGGGTGACCTCCTCGGCCGGCTGGAACAGGGCGATGAAGGTGCCGGACCAGACGTCCCGGCGGGCATCGAGGATCTCGCAGGCGGCCATCAGGCCCGTGGTGTGGACATCATGCCCGCAGGCGTGCATCACACCGGGGTTCTTCGAGGCGTAGGACGCCCCGGTGGTCTCGGTGACGGGGAGGGCGTCGAAGTCCGCGCGGTAGAGCACCGTGGGGCCCTCGCCGTTGCGCCAGACAGCGGTGATGCCGTGCCCGCCGATGTCGTGGGTGACCTCGCAGTCCATGGTCGCCAGGCGGGACAGGATGTGCTTCGCGGTCTGCTCCTCCTGCTCGGACAGTTCAGGATGCTCGTGCATCCAGGTGTAGAAACTGTCCGTCCAGGACTGGTCGACGCCGGGATCGGCGATGAACTCGGCGATATCGGGGAGGGTGCTCATGGCCTCCACTCTATCCCCGGGTCAGCGCACGGCAGGGTTGTACTTCAACGTGTTGCGCTGGAAGACGCACTCATTGCCCAGCCGGAGGCCCGGGGCGAGGCGTCCCTCCTCCCGGGCGGTGAGCAGCGCAGCCAGGACCTGCTCCTTGAGAGCCTTCGGGGAGATCGTGTTGATGAAGATCTTCGTGCCGCCCTCGAAGCCGGCCAGGGTGGAGGTGCGCCACTTGATGACGATGCGCCACGGCATGGGCACGTCGACGTCCAGCGGGCGGTGCAGCCACTCCTCGTTGGACGGTGTCTCTGTCCCGGCGGCGACGTGGCAGGCGTGGACCAGGTCGGAGACGGCGTCGCGCTCCTCGTCCTTCATCAGCCAGGGCTCGGTGGTCGCCGACTTGGAGAAGACCTCCAGGGTCGGACCACGGTGGCCGAAACCGGCGAAGGCGATGGCGTGGTCGTTCTCCGCGAAGATGAGGTTGTGGTGGCCGGCGTAGTCCACCGCCCACTCGTTGTACATGTTCGGGTTGCTGCGGACCTGGGCGATCTCGGTCTCGTTCTGCAGACCGTGCTCGTCGATGGCGACGAGCTGCTTGTGCAGGTGCTCCACGCTCGCACCCGCCGGTGCCAGCCAGTTCTGGAAGGCCGCGACGTAGCGGACGTAGGGGTTGGCACGGTAGAGCCGGTCCATGGCGTCCACCGTGAAGGCGATGTAGAGGCGGTGGGTCTCCCAACCGAGGTCGCCGGAACCGCAGAGCTGGTCACTGCTGGTGGCGCCCGGGATGTAGTGGTCGCGGGCGAGGATCACGTCGTGGCCACCGCCGAAGAAGGCGCCGCCCTTCTCGTGGACGGTCTGGAACATCTTCTCGTCGCTGAAGGCGTCCTCGATCTCCTCCCCGGGGACGCCGGCGCGTTCCATCTTGGTGCGCAGCAGGGCGGCGATGTGCTCCACCCCGGCGTCCTCGGCGAGGTACTCGGCCATGTGGCGGGCGGCGGTGGCGTCCATCCGGTGGCCGTAGTTCACCGTCCAGTAGTTGTAGGTGAGGATCTCGTAGAGGTTCGCCACGCGTCGGAACAACGGGTCGGTCTCCTCCAGCTGCGAGACCGTGAGGCCGCGGAGGATGCGGGGTTCGCCGTTGTCGTCGATGACCAGGCGGGCCTTCTCCGGCGTGGTCTTCAGCTTGTTGCCGATGCCGAAGTCGGTCTGCGTGTCCCGGTTGTCCTCCGTGATGGCGAACGCCGCCGGGCCGTGGTGGGGGACCGGGCGGTGCGCGCGACCGGGCACGGTCCAGACCTCGGTGCCCGAGAACGGGTTGACCTGCTTGATCGTGCCGTCGGGCAGCGTGGTGAGCGGTGGGACGGGTGCCGGGTTCATCGGGGAGTGACCAATCACAGGTACAGGGTAACCCTTCGAAGTTCCGGGTGCTTCTGGCAGGCGTAGGTGAGGGGTGCTTTACTGGGTCTCATGCCACAGATCGTGTTCAGTATCCTCGCGACTCCGGAGCAGCGCTCGGAGATCAGCGAAGACTTCCGCCAGCTTCTCGTCGCCAACACCGATGTCCTCACCGCGGACCTGGACGTCCGCACCGACGTCGCCACAGATCCCAGCCTGGAAGAGGTGTGGAAGGACTACGGTTTCGTCGACCTCACCCAGGACGCCCCCGAACCCGCAGCCCTGGTCATCGACGTCAAGGAGCACACGGGCAGCATCAGTGGACTGTCCATGCGCCTGTCAGAGGTGCTCACCGAGCGCGAGAAGCAGCCCTCCGAGGCGTTGTACCAGGAGATCCTCGACGACCCGGGTAAGCCCCGGGTGCCCTGGCACGTCGACGTGCG
>NHCFJ05603__coassemble_730_pt1 | contig 26315 bp, 24 predicted proteins | sample NHCFJ05603__metabat2_low_PE_007 | metagenome-assembled genome bin NHCFJ05603
GGACCCGGTGGGCCACCCGTTCTGCCTCTGCCGGTCGTGAGCGGATGTCCACCTACCGGTATCCCGCCTAAAAGTCCCCCGGCTGCACCTGGAACACCTTCAGCCCGATCGCCCGGTAGTGGTCCACCACCTGCTGCCGGTCGTCGAGGCAGTACCGGATGTGGAAACGTCCCTGGATGTGTGCGCGCACCAGCGCGTCCTTCACCATCCAGTCGGGACGTTGGTCGCCGGTGGGCCGCATGTGGAGCTCATCCCAGGGGATGCCGTGCCTGGCCAGCCACTCGGTGGTCTCCGGCCGGCAGACCTCGTCGCGTCCGGACATGATGACCAGCCGGACGCCGGCAGCGTGGATGTCCTGCACCGTGTCACGGACGGACTCGTCCACGGTGTCCTGGCCGACCCGCGCCCAGTCATAGGGGGAGCGCAGGTCATTGTGGTGGGCCAGCGTGCCGTCAATGTCGACGAGGACGCAGTGTGGCAGATCCCGGGGGTTGTCGACAGGGGAGAAGGTTCCGTCTGTCACGGCCCGGACGGTGGCGATGATCCGCTCCGCTGACGGCCAGCGGTTCTGGGGGAACCGAGACCACAGGTCGCGGATCAGGGACTCCGGCACCTGTCGGTCGGGATCACGCGCGGCATTGCGACGCAGCAACTCGTCGAGCTCGACCCGGAAGTCGTGGAACTCCACCGTGTACCCGGCCCGGTCGGCACCGGTGAGGAAGGGTCTGAGCCGTTTCGGCCGGAGGTTCATGTCCGACAGGACGATGTCCGACCGGTTGTCCACCGCGGCGGCGTACAGGGCGGACTGCACCGAGGTGACGGCGTCCTCCTGCCGTTGTGTGCCGTGCTGGCCGATCCGCAGGGTGCGACGGATGTCGTCGCGGTTGATGTTCACCGCGCCGGTCTCCCCGCAGAAGGCCTCCGCCCACGTCGTCTTCCCGGCGGCCGGGAATCCCCGGGTGATGTGCAGCGTCGGCATGGGGGAGAAGCTACTAGACCTGCACGTCGGCGATGGAGGTCCGGATGAAGTCCTTCACCGTGTCGACGTCATTGGGCAGGTCGGTGACGTGCCGGTCGGCCGAGAGGATGTCGCGGAACCGCTCCGGGGTCATGGTCGCCGGCTCGGAACCGATGGACTCGCGGATGGTGTCGGCGAACTTCACCGGCAGTGCGGTCTCCAGGCAGATGACCGGGGCGGCGTCCGGATGGGCGGCGAGATAGTCGCGGGCGACCTTCACACCGTCGGCGGTGTGCGGGTCGACCAGCACTCCGGCGGACTCCCAGCAGTAGCGGATCGTGTCGAGGCGGTCGGCGTGGGTCGAGGATCCCGAAGCGAAGCCGTAGTTCTTGTCCACCTCCGGGAAGGCGGGATCGGTGGCCAGCGAGAAGCCGCCCTCCTTCACCCGGGTACCGAAGAGATCCGCGGTGCGGGTGGCATCGCGTCCGAGGACGTCGAAGATGAACCGTTCGAAGTTCGAGGCCTTGGAGATGTCCATCGAGGGGCTGGAGGTCGCCAGAGTCTCGGCGGAGGTACGGACGCGGTAGTCACCGGTACGGAAGAACTCGTCGAGGACGTCGTTCTCGTTGGTCGCGACGATGAGCCGGTCGATCGGCACACCCATCTGACGGGCGATGTGGCCGGCGCAGACGTCACCGAAATTTCCGGTGGGAACGCAGAAGGAGACCTGGTCGTCCACCGAGTCCGTGGCACGGATCCAGCTGGAGACGTAGTAGACGACCTGGGCCATCAGGCGTGCCCAGTTGATCGAGTTCACCGCACCGATGTGGTACTCAGCCTTGAATGCGGCGTCCCCGGAGACGCCCTTGACGATGTCCTGGCAGTCGTCGAAGACACCGTCAAGGGCGATGTTGAAGATATTGGGGTCGTCCAGGCCGAACATCTGCGCCTGCTGGAAGGGCGTCATCCGGCCGGCGGGGGTGAGCATGAAGACCCGGATGCCGGCCCGCCCGCGCATCGCGTACTCCGCCGACGAACCGGTGTCGCCACTGGTCGCACCGAGGATGTTGATGGTCTCGCCACGCTGGCGCAGCACGTACTCGAACAGCTCACCGAGCAGTTGCATGGCCATGTCCTTGAAGGCCGCGGTGGGACCCTCGGACAGGTGCGCGATTTTGACCCCCGGCTCCAGGTCGGTGACCGGGACGATCTGTGCGGAGGCGAACTTCGGGGTGGAGTACGCACGCGCGGTGATGCCCTTGAGGTCCTCGACGGGGATGTCATCGATGAACAGCGAGACGACCTCGGCGGCGAGCGCGGCGTAGCCCTCGGTGTCGAGGACGGACCTCCAGTGGTCCAGCGTCGCGGCGTCTACCGACGGGTACTCCTGCGGCAGGTACAGGCCGCCGTCGGGGGCCAGTCCGCCGAGCAGGATATCGGTGAAATCGACGGGAGTGGCCTGCGCATCGCGCGTGGAGATGTATTTCATGGCCTCCAGACTACCGAGTGCGTCACCCGTTCCCGATGTGCCCCCGGTAACATCGTCTCCCGTGCGAGTAATGCTGATCACCAACCCTTACGCCACCTCCACCACCGAGGAAGGACGCGAGGCTCTCACCACGGCGCTGACGCAGCGCTACGACGCCGAGGCGGTGCCCACGACCCACCGCGGGCACGCCGCGGAGCTCGGGGCCCGGGCTGCGGAGGAAGGCTTCGACGCCGTCGTCGTCCACGGCGGTGACGGTTCGGTCAACGAGACGGTCAACGGCCTCCTCGGGGCTCCGGACCGGACCGACCGTCCCGCTGCGGCCGACCTTCCCGCCATCGGTGTGGTGCCCGGCGGCAACGCCAATGTCTTCGCCCGCGCGCTGGGCGTCGACCGGCGTTCCGACCGTGCTGTGGATCAGCTGTTCACGGGGCTGGACAGGGGATCCCGCCGCACGGTCGGGCTGGGGCACGCGCTCAACCGGTGGTTCCTGTTCAACGCCGGGATGGGGATGGACGCCATCGTCATCCGGCGGATGGAGGAGCAGCGCGCGGCGGGGAAGAAGGTGACGAACCTGAGATACGTGACGACGGCCGTGTCGTCGTTCCTGTCGAAGAAGTACCCGTCGCCGACGTTCACGGTTGAGGTGCCGGGTCATCCGGCAGTCGAGGGTGCGCGGTTCGGGTTCGTCAGCAACGCCAGTCCGTGGACCTATCTGGGGCCCCTGGCGATCCGGACGAACCCGGGCACCGATTTCGACCACGGACTGGGTATCGCTGCGGCGACCTCGCTGTCGGCGTCCCGCAACCTCATGCTGGGAGCACAGCTGCTCGCCGGGTCCGCCGACCCCCGGGCGGCGCACCTGTTCCGGGACGATGACGTCGACCGGGTCGTCTTCACCAGCGGTGAGCCGGCGGACGTGCAGATGGACGGGGACTACATGGGGATGCACCGGTCACTGGAGTTCGGGTGCGTCCACCATGTGCTGGACGTGGTCTGCCCCTGAGGTGTCTGTCCCCGGGCCGGATCAGGGCTGGTAGTTGGCGGCGGCGTCCGGGACGATCGTGTCGAGGATGCGGCTGACGACGTCCCAGTTGCTGAAGGCGGCCATGTCCGCACGGCCGAGGGCGTCGTTGATGAGCGAGATGATCGAGTTGATATCCATGCATGTCACCATAACAGTGGCACGGCGTCTCTGCGATACCAGTGTTACTCGTGTGACTGGTGGGATTTACGAACCGTCGTTGACCAGCCAAATTGCCTCGGCGTGAATCAGCGCCTATAGTATCCATCCGTTGCCGGCGATGACCGGCGGACATGCGCGTCATTAGCTCAATTGGCAGAGCAGCTGACTCTTAATCAGCGGGTTCGGGGTTCGAGTCCCTGATGACGCACCACACCACCCCCGACCAGGGATTCCCGGTCGGGGGTTTTCCGTATCCGGCAGAGGGGGAGAAGACCGTGGTCCAGGGGCCGACCCACGCGATGTCCGGTGCCGCCGCCGGACTCGCCCTCGCCACGACACTGCCCGCCTCCTGGGGCGGGGCCACGACCACCGCCGAGATTCTCGCCTACACCGGTCTGACCGCCGGTGCGGCACTGCTGCCGGACCTCGACGCGCCCGGATCCACGGTCGCCCGTACCTTCGGCCCGGTCACCGGACTGCTCGCCCGTGCCGTGGCGTCGGTCAGCGTCCTCGTCGTCAATGTCACCGGCACCAGGAAGGACGCCAGGATCAGCGGCGGTCACCGCACCGCCACCCACACCCTGTGGTTCGCCCTGCTCGTGGGATTCCTGGCCTGGAGTATCGGAGGCGTCTTCGGGGACAACGGGGTGGTCGGCATGCTGGTGTTCTTCTCCGGACTGGCGTTGCGTGGACTGTTCCCGCAGTGGGCGAAGGAGAAGGCGGGGCTGGTCGTGGTGGCGGTCGCCGTCGGGCTGGGTGTCGCCGCCTATGAGACTGTCCCGGCCCTCCACACGCCGCTGATGCCGGCATCCGCGGTGACCGCAGGGATTCTCGTCCACCTGGTGGGGGACATGCTGACGAAATCCGGCGTCCCGTTGACCTCGCCGGTGATCCCGCGGGGCGGGAAGCGCTGGTGGAGCTGGACGCTGCCCGGCGCCGTGACCATCCGCACCTCCGGAGTGTGGGACCAGGCGCTGCTGCTGGTCTTCACGGGTCTCGCCACCTGGCAGCTCTACCTGGTACTCATGGGGCTGTGACGCCTGCACTGCCCCCGATCCCCACCGACATCCACATCGACGGCCGCGTGATCCGGTTGAAGTGGCACCGGGCCCGTCGTACCGCCACGGATGCGCCGTTCACTCCCGGCCGCATCGTCGAGGGGCTGGCATGCGGGGCCAGTGTGGAGATCGATGTACGTACCGGTCCGGGCGGGGTGCCGGTGATCCGGCATGATCCGCTGCGGTGGTGGCGACGCGTCCGGCCGGTGGACCTGATTCCGCTGTCTGTGGTCGGGGAGGAGTTGGCCAGCCGTGGTGTCGTGGAGCTGCCGGACGAGGCCCGACTCCAGTTGGACATCAAGGACTCTGCACGGGTGCTCACGACCGCTGTCGCGCAGCAGGTCTCGGCGGCTGTCAGCTCGTTCGCCGATGCAGTCATCGTCTCCGGCAACGACCCGGTGGCCGTCGCCCGGATCGCGGAACAGGATCCCCGCATGGCGACCGGTCACGACCCGTGCACCCGCTCCGCGGTGCGTCGGTTGCGCCGGACCGGGGACGTCGACGGTTTCGTCGCGGCGGCGCTGGAGGCTGACCGGGCAGCCGGGATCATCTACCTCGATCACCGGATCATCCTCGCACTCGCGGCGGCAGGTACGGACATCGTGGCGTCTTTCCATGCCGCCGGGCGGCAGGTGGACGCCTACACCCTCACGGATCCGGACCCGGAGACACTGGGGCAGGCCCGCGCGCTGATCGACCTCGGGGTCGATCAGATCACCACCGACGATCCGGAGGGGATGTACCGGGCCCTCAGATCCGTCCCGCGTACTTGAGGTCACTGCCCAGGCGTGCCAGCAGCAGTCCGATGACGGAGAGCATGCTGATGATCGCGGCACCGACACCGGTGATCCAGGAGTCCGGTTCGCCGGCGGCCAGGCCGTAGACGATCGCACAGACCGCGACGACGGCGGAAACCACGAGGACCACCTGGTTGATCACCCAGAAGTAGCGGTAGACGTCGCGCTTGTCCAGGGGAGTGACGATCGTGTCCTCGACGGTGACCTGATCGGGGATACCGTCGGAATCGCGACGGCGGGGCGTGTTCTCGGAACTGTTCTCGGACATACCCCTACGGTAGTTGGTGTGCGGCGGTGACTGTGGTGACGGGGCAGGGGCACACCCACCCCCGACTCGCGCGGAGCCGGGGGAGTAAGGTGGGCGTCCGACATGCGTGCAGGGCGCCCGGCGATCCCGGGACCTGTACGGGTAACACCGGGGAGGCCGACTTCGCGCCGCCCTTCAACCTCATCCGAAAGGACAACGCGACGTGCTGCGGACGCATCTGTGTGGCGACCTTCGCTCCGACGACACCGGAAAGGAGGTCACTCTCACCGGGTGGGTCGCCCGTCGGCGTGACCACGGTGGAGTGATCTTCATCGACCTGCGTGACCGCTCCGGTCTCGCCCAGGTCGTCTTCCGCGAGAATGAGGTCGCCGAGCGTGCCCACGACCTGCGCAGCGAGTACTGCCTCAAGGTCACCGGCATCGTCGAGGCCCGCCCGGAGGGTTCCGAGAACCCCAACCTCGCCTCCGGTGCCATCGAGGTCAACGTCTCCGACCTGGAGATCCTCAACGAGTCCACCGCACTGCCGTTCCAGATCGAGGACACCGCCGGCGGAGAGGTCGGCGAGGAGACCCGCCTCAAGTACCGCTACCTGGACCTGCGCCGTGAGCGGCAGGCCCACGCCCTGCGCCTGCGGTCCAAGGTGAGCCAGGCCGCCCGCGGCGTCCTGTCCGGTGAGGACTTCACCGAGATCGAGACCCCGACCCTCACCCGCTCCACCCCCGAGGGCGCCCGTGACTTCCTGGTCCCGGCCCGTCTGCGTCCGGGCAGCTTCTACGCCCTGCCGCAGTCCCCGCAGCTGTTCAAGCAGCTGCTCATGGTCGCCGGCATGGAGCGCTACTACCAGATCGCACGCTGCTACCGTGACGAGGACTTCCGCGCCGACCGTCAGCCGGAGTTCACCCAGCTCGACGTCGAGATGAGCTTCGTCGACCAGGATGACGTCATCGCCCTGGCCGAGAAGATCCTCACCGCCGTGTGGAAGGAGATCGGTTACGACATCCAGACCCCGATCCCGCGGATGACCTACGCCGAGGCCATGGAGAAGTACGGCTCCGACAAGCCGGACCTGCGCTTCGACATCCAGATCACCGAATGCACCGAGTTCTTCAAGGACACCTCGTTCCGCGTCTTCAAGGCTCCCTACGTCGGTGCCGTGGTCATGGAGGGCGGCGCCTCCCAGCCGCGTCGTACCCTCGACGCCTGGCAGGAGTGGGCCAAGCAGCGCGGTGCCAAGGGCCTCGCCTACATCCTCGTCGGCGAGGACGGCACCCTGACCGGCCCGGTCGCCAAGAACATCACCGACGCCGAGCGTGAGGGCATCGCCGCCCACGTCGGCGCCAAGCCGGGCGACTGCATCTTCTTCGGTGCCGGCGAGGTCAAGCCTTCCCGCGCCCTGCTCGGTGCCGCCCGCGGCGAGATCGCCGAGCGCCTCGGCCTCATCAAGGAGGGCGACTGGGCCTTCACCTGGGTCGTCGACGCCCCGCTGTTCGAGCCTGCCGCCGACGCCACCGCCTCCGGCGACGTCGCCCTCGGCCACTCCACGTGGACCGCCGTGCACCACGCCTTCACCTCCCCGAAGCCGGAGTGGATCGACTCCTTCGACGAGAACCCGGGTGAGGCCACCGCCTACGCCTACGACATCGTCTGCAACGGCAACGAGATCGGTGGCGGTTCCATCCGTATCCACCAGCGCGATGTCCAGGAGCGCGTCTTCGCCGTCATGGGCATCTCCGAGGAGGAGGCCCGGGAGAAGTTCGGCTTCCTCCTGGATGCCTTCGCCTTCGGCGCCCCGCCGCACGGCGGCATCGCCTTCGGCTGGGACCGCATCGTGTCCCTGCTCGGCGGTTACGAGTCCATCCGCGACGTCATCGCCTTCCCGAAGTCCGGTGGCGGAGTCGACCCGCTGACCGAGGCCCCGGCCCCGATCACCGCCCAGCAGCGCAAGGAAGCCGGCATCGACGCCAAGCCGAAGAAGCCGGAAGCCGCCGCGCCGGCCGCCGAGTAGTTCTACCGACCACCTGCGTAAGGAACCGCCGTGCTGAGTATCGACACTGTCCTGGAACGGGCTGCCCATCTGCTGGGCCGCCGGTTCGGGGGTACCCCGGAGCTCACCCACCCCGAGGATCTCGGGGGATCCAGTGATTCCCTGGTCCTGCGTGCGAAAGTGACCCCGAACCCCTTCCTCCAGGAGCGGTCCCTCGTCATCAAGCAGCTCCCCGCCGTGGCGGAGGGCACGCCGGAGGAGGCGGAGGCGAATGCGGCGATGATCCGCGAGGTCGTCGCCTACCAGTACACCAACACCCTGGCGTCGGAGAACCGGCCCGGTCCGTTGCTGCTCGCCCACGATATCGACGAGCGCATCATCGTGCTCTCCGATGCCGGTACCGGTGAGAGTTTCTCGGACATCCTCATCATCGAGGACGCCGAGAGACGGGCCTCTGCCCTGCGCAAACTCGGCCGTGCCCTGGGACGGATGCAGGTCGCCACCGCTGACGGTGAGGAGTCCTTCGACACCCTCAACCGTCGCCAGTATTCGCGACACGACCTGCCGGCCGACCAGGCCGGAGAGCGTGACGTCGATATCGCCGCCCTGGTCGCGCAGGGTCTCGACCTGCTGCGCAGCAGCGGAGTGGAGATCAGCGACACGGTCGCGGAGTTCGCCGAGGAGGCAGGGCTCCGTCAGTCCCGTTCCCGGCTCCGGGCCTTCAGCCCCTTCGACCTCACCCCGGACAACATCATGCTGTCCGATCAGGTCGTCTTCCTTGACTTCGAGTGGGCCGGTTTCCGCGACATCGTCTTGGATGTGGCCTGCGTGATCGCCGGATTCCCGCACGACATCAGCACCCCGCTGCTCGACGAGGAGGAGTCCGCGGAGTTCGTCGAGGCCTGGTCCTCCGAGGTTGTCTCGGTGTGGCCGGATGTGCGTGACCGTGAGCGCCTCACCTACGCCCTGATGACGTCGCTCATCGCGTGGGCCCTGATGAGTCTGTCGCTGCTCTACCACGGCACCCTCGCCGTGATCGAGGACGCGGAGTCCGCCTCCGACGGTGCGCGCAAGCTCGAGCGTCTGCCTGAGACCCATCTCGCGGACTTCGCGACGACCGTCGAGTCCGTCCGCCGGTACGCCACGGCTGCCTCGGAGCAGGACGGCGGTGACTCCCGCTACGGAGACGTCGCCGGTTTCGCCGAAGCACTGCTGACCCGGCTCGCAGAGCTGGGGGCTGTCCCGCAGACCCCCCGCACCGACATCCGGTCGCGCTGAGTCCCGTGGACGACGGTCTCTTCGACGTCGGGCAGTCGGCCGCCGGGGCCGGCGATCCGGTGCCGCCGTCGCGCTCGGCGGACGCCTACTTCCATCCCGGGGCCCATGCCCCGCTGGCGGTACGGATGCGTCCGCGCACCCTCGACGAGGTCGTCGGTCAGTCGCATGTCCTGGGGGAGTCCTCACCGCTGCGCCGTCTCATCGACGGGCGTGGTGAATCCTCCGTCATCCTCTACGGTCCGCCCGGCACGGGGAAGACGACCGTGGCGTCCCTCATCGCCGGTGGTTCCGGACGCCGGTTCGAAGCGCTCTCCGCGCTGAACTCCGGGGTCAAGGAGGTCCGCTCGGTCATCGCCGACGCCCGTCGACGACTCGCGGACGGAATCCCCACCGTGCTCTTCATCGACGAGGTCCACCGGTTCTCCAAGACCCAGCAGGACGCCCTGCTCTCCGCCGTGGAGAACCGGACGGTGCTGCTCGTCGCCGCGACCACCGAGAACCCGAGTTTCTCCGTCGTCGCCCCGCTGCTCTCGCGCTCTCTGCTGGTCCAGCTCAAGCCTCTGGAACCGGCCGACATCTCCACGCTGCTGCGTCGGGCGATCGAGGACCCGCGCGGCTACGACGGGAAGATCACGCTCGCCGACGAGGCCTGCGACCGGCTCACCGCCCTGGCCGCCGGCGATGCCCGACGCGCCCTGACCTACCTCGAGGCCGCCGCGGAGTCCGTCGAGGAGAGTGGCGGAGAGGTCACCGTCGACGTCGTCGCCCGCTCCACCGACAAGGCTGTCGCACGCTATGACCGGGACGGTGACCAGCACTTCGACATCGTCAGCGCCTTCATCAAGTCCATCCGCGGCTCCGACCCGGACGCCGCCCTGCACTACCTGGCGCGGATGATCGACGCAGGGGAGGACCCCCGGTTCATCTCCCGTCGGCTCGTCGTCCACGCCTCCGAGGACATTGGGATGGCGGACCCGACCGCCCTGCAGGTTGCCGTGGCCGCCCACCAGGCTGTCAGCTTCATCGGCATGCCGGAGGGACGCATCCCGCTGGCGCAGGCCACCGTCCATCTCGCCACCGCAGCGAAGTCGAATGCGGTGATCACCGCCATCGACGCCGCCCTGGCGGACGTCCGCGACGGCAAGGGCTCCGTGGTTCCGCCGCACCTGCGCGACGGGCACTATTCGGGGGCGGAGGGCCTCGGCAACGCCGTCGGTTACCGTTACCCCCACGAGGACCCGCGCGGCGTCCTCACCCAGGACTATCTGCCGGACGACCTGTCCGGCGCCGTGTACTACAACCCCACCGACCATGGTCGGGAACGTCAGATCTCCACCACCCTGGACACCCTGCGTGGGATAGTCCGCGGCGGCAGGTAGACTCTTTCCCGGTAAAGCCCCGAGACAAGCAAGAAGGTTGCCAACACCGTGCAGACGCATGAGATCCGTGAGCGATTCATCAACCACTACGTCAAGGCCGGTCACGCAGAGGTGCCCAGCGCCTCGCTGATCCTCGACGACCCGAACCTGCTCTTCGTCAACGCCGGCATGGTGCCCTTCAAGCCCTACTTCCTGGGCGAGCAGAACCCGCCGTTCCCCAACGGCACCGCCACCTCCATCCAGAAGTGTGTGCGCACCCTCGACATCGAGGAAGTGGGCATCACCACCCGCCACAACACCTTCTTCCAGATGGCCGGCAACTTCTCCTTCGGCCAGTACTTCAAGGAAGGCGCGATCAGCCACGCCTGGTCGCTGCTCACCGACCCGGTCGACGAGGGCGGATTCGGACTGGACAAGGACCGCCTTTGGGTCACCGTCTACCTCGACGACGACGAGGCCGCCCAGATCTGGCACGAGAAGATCGGTATCCCCGAGGAGCGGATCCAGCGCCTCGGCATGGCCGACAACTACTGGTCGATGGGCGTCCCCGGCCCGTGCGGCCCCTGCTCGGAGATCTACTACGACCGTGGCGAGGAGTACGGGGAGTACGGCGGACCGGTCGTCGACGACACCCGGTACATCGAGCTGTGGAACCTCGTGTTCATGCAGAATGAGCGCGGCAAGGGCATCGGTAAGGACGACTTCGAGATCGTGGGCCCGCTGCCCAAGAAGAACATCGACACCGGTATGGGTGTCGAGCGCGTCGCCTGCATCCTCCAGGGTGTCGAGAACGTCTACGAGACCGACCTCCTCGCTCCGGTGATCAAGGTCGCCGAGAACCTCACCGGCGCGACCTACGGTCGCAGTGAGCAGCTCATCAAGGCCGGCGACACCGAGTCGGCCGAGTACCATGCCGCGCACACCGACGACATCCGTTTCCGCGTCATCGCCGACCACTGCCGTACCGGCCTGATGCTCATCCTCGACGGGGTCACCCCGGGCAACGAGGGGCGCGGCTACATCCTGCGTCGCCTGCTGCGCCGTATCATCCGTTCCGCCCGTCTGCTGGGCGCCACCGGTGTGACCATGGAGAAGCTCATGGACACCGTGCGTTCCACCATGACCCCGTCCTACCCGGAGATCGCCGACAACTGGGAGCGTATCCGCGCCGTCGCGGTGGGCGAGGAGACCGCCTTCCTCAAGACTCTCGAGTCCGGCACCCGTCTGTTCGAGACTGTCGCCGCCCAGGTCAAGGGCTCCGGCCTGACCGAGCTCAGTGGCGACGCCGCGTTCTCGCTGCACGACACCCACGGCTTCCCGATCGACCTCACCGTCGAGATGGCCGCCGAGTCCGGTCTGACCGTGGACAAGGAGGGCTTCGACGCCCGCATGGCCGAGCAGAAGGCCCGCGCCAAGGCCGACAACCGTGCCAAGAAGCACGACCATGCCGACGTCGCCGTCTACCGGCCCTTCGTCGACAACCACCCGACCGTCTTCCTCGGCTACGACAGCACCGAGGCCGAGGGATCCATCCTCGGTATCGTCGCCGGGGGCGCACTCGTCGAGCGGGCCGGCGAGGGGCAGAAGGTCCAGCTGATCCTGGACCAGACCCCCTTCTATGCCGAGGCCGGTGGACAGCTCGCCGACCGCGGCCAGATCACCGGTACCGGTGGCGCGGCGACGGTCGATGACGTGCAGAAGACCGGTAAGAAGGTCTGGCTGCACAATGTCACCGTCACCGGTGGTGAGTTCGCCGTCGGCCAGCGGGTCACCGCCACCGTCGACCACACCTGGCGGCACAAGGCCCGCCAGGCGCACTCCGGCACGCACATGATCCACGCCGCCCTGCGTCAGGTGCTCGGCCCGACCGCCGTCCAGGCAGGTTCGCTGAACAAGCCCGGCTACCTGCGTTTCGACTTCAACTACGGTGAGCAGCTCACCGCCGACCAGCTGCGTCGGATCGAGCTGATCGCCAATGAGGCGGTGGACGCCGACTACCAGGTCAACACCATCGAGACCAGCCTCGACGAGGCCAAGGCGATGGGTGCGATGGCCCTGTTCGGTGAGAACTACGGCTCCGAGGTGCGTGTCGTCGAGATCGGCGGCCCGTTCTCCATGGAGCTGTGCGGTGGTATCCACGTCGAGCACTCTTCGCAGATCGGCCCGGTGGCCGTGCTCGGTGAGTCCTCGGTCGGCTCCGGCGTCCGTCGTATCGAGGCCTACAGCGGTGTGGATTCCTTCCGGTTCCTGTCCGACCAGCACAAGCTCTCCGGTGCTCTGGCATCCCAGCTCCGCATCCCGTCCGAGGAGCTGCCGGACCGGGTGGAGGCCCTGACCACCCGCCTGAATGAGGCGGAGAAGCGCATCGCCCAGTTCCGCACCGCGGAGCTGTCTGCGAAGGTCGGCGACTACCTTCTGCAGGCCACCATGGTCGGCGACATTCGCGTCGTCGCAGCGCGCGTCCCGGACGGTATCGCCGCGGGTGACCTGCGCACCCTCGCCACCGAGGCCAAGTCCCGTGCCGGCTCGGACGCCGGCGTGATCTTCTTCATCTCCTCCGACCCGGAGTCGGGCAAGGTGCCGTTCATCGCCGCCGCCACCGATGCGGCCGTCGCCGCCGGAGTCAAGGCCGGGGACATCATCAAGACGGTCGCCCCCTACGTCGGCGGTCGCGGTGGCGGCAAGCCCGCCATGGCCCAGGGCTCCGGTTCAGACGCCGCCGGTATCGATGCCGCTGTGAAGGCTGTCCGCGACATCGTCGCCGACGCCACTGGCGCCAAGTAGGACGCGGGCCGACGTGACTGAGCAGAATCGGCAGCAGCGCCCGGATCCGGTGCCGGACCGTCCCGGTGACGATGACCCGGGTCGGGGCCGCCGCCTCGGTCTCGACGTCGGCACAGTGCGGATCGGGGTGTCCCTGTCCGACCCTGACGGCATCCTCGCCACCCCGCTGGAGACCGTCCAGGCGGACAAGACCAGCGGTGCCTGGCCGGGGGAGGAGTTCGACCACGTGCTCGAGCTCATCGCCGAGAACTTCGTGGTGGAGGTAGTCGTCGGGCTGCCCGTGTCCCTGCGATCCCACCGCACCCAGTCGACCCGACGCGCGGAGAACTACGCCACCAGATTGCGGAAGAAGCTCGACATCCCGGTCCGGCTGGTCGACGAACGCATGTCGACCATGGCCGCGACGAACGCCATGCATGCGTCGGGAGTGAACCAGAAGAAGGGCCGGTCCCGCATCGACCAGGCCGCTGCCGTGCACATTCTGCAGGGCTGGTTGGACGCCCGGAAGGCATTTTCTGCGCGACACGGCGGGCCAGATAACGATTCGTGATCTTTTTGTGCGAGAATGATCGACTGAGAATGCAGTATCCCCTGTGAGCACTCCCGTGCTCTGGAAAGGCGCGGAGAACTACAGCAATGCCGAGTACAACCTCTATCTCCCCGAGATACCGTCGTCGCCGTCAGTGGTCCATCGCCGTCGGCGCGGCCCTGGTCATCCTGCTGGTCTTCGTCGTCGCCTATGTCTACTGGCAACGCGAGGTCGTCGGAACCAGGGACTACGACGGTGACGGCAACGGCAAGGTCGTCCTGGTGCGCGTCGAGGACGGGGACACCGTCTCCGGTCTCGTTCCGCAGCTGCTCGACGACAATGTCGTGGGTTCCAGGTCCGCGATCATCAGCGCCGCAGACCGCGCCGAGCAGGCCGGGGAGTTCCGCGACCTGCAGGCGGGGTACTACGCACTGCAGGAGAAGATGTCGGCGGACTCCGCCCTTGATGCTCTCACCGACGATGAACGTCGGCTGGGTGTCATCGACGTGCCCAACGGTTCGACTCTCGACGACACCGCTGTCGTCGGTGGGGATCCGCGGACCGGCATCCTGTCGATGATCGCCCAGAACTCCTGCCGTGAGGGTCTCACCGACGGGCTCGAGAACTGTGTGACCGTCGACCAGCTCCACGAGGTCATCGCCCAGACCGCGCCGGCCGAGCTCGGCGTGCCTGAGTGGGCCACCGCCGAGGTCGACGCCCGTGGTGACGACGGTCGCCGCATCGAGGGCCTCATCTCACCCGGCATCCACGTCTTCGACCCGACCGCTGAGCCGCTCGAGATCGTCCATGAACTGGTGACCTCGTCCGTCACCGAGTACGAGGGCACGGGGCTGGTCGAGATGGCCTCGACCGTCGGACTGACGCCCTACCAGGTGCTTACGGCCGCATCGCTCGTCGAGCGAGAGGCGCCTGCCGGTGACTTCGACAAGGTCGCCCGTGTCATCCTCAACCGCCTCAACGAAGACCAGATGCTCCAGTTCGACTCGACGGTCAACTACGACGTCGACGAACAGGAGGTCGCCACCACGGACGAGGACCGCGGACGCCAGACCCCGTGGAACACCTACGCCAAGAAGGGGCTTCCGGACACCCCGATCGCCTCGCCTGGTGTGGAGGCGCTGCAGGCCGTCGAACGCCCTGCCGAGGGCGACTGGCTCTACTTCGTGACCGTCGACCAGGACGGCACCACGGTGTTCAACCGCGACTTCCAGGCCCACGAGGACGCCATCGAGGAATCCCGCGCAAACGGGGTGCTCGACAGTGCCCGGTAGTCTGCCCGGTAGTCTGCCCGGTGGTTCGTCCGCCGACGTCTACGACGTCGAGGGCTTCCTCGCTCTCGCCGCCGGGTCCCCGGACCTCACCCTCTGCGCGGTTCTCGGCCGACCGGTCGCACATTCGTTGTCTCCGGTAATCCATACCGGCGCCGCACAGGACGCGGGAACCGTCCCCGGTTTCCGGTACGTCCGGGTCGAGGCAGGGGAGGAGGACGAGATCCGGCGCCTGCTCAGTGGCTCGCCGGCCTGCGTGGCGGGATTCTCGGTCACCATGCCGGGCAAGCCCCACGCCCTGACCCTCGCCGACGAGGTCACCGACCGGGCCGCCGCCATCGGCAGCGCGAACACCCTGGTGCCGCTGCGTGACAGCGACGGTGCGCCCACCGGTCGGTGGCGCGCCGACAACACCGATGTCGTCGGTGTCACGGCCTGCCTCGACGCCGTGCTCGGTGATACGGCGCCGAGTCGGGCCGCCGTCGTCGGCAACGGAGGAACCGCCCGCCCGGCCGTCGCCGCCTTCGCGGCCCACGGAGTGCGCCGGGTGGACGTGCTCGCCCGCTCCGACAAGGCGCTCAACCTCAGAGAACTGGTGGAGAGCTACGGGATGGAGTTCTCGTGGACCCGGCTGGACGCTCCGGAGCTCGGCTCCGTCTGTGCCGGATGCGATGTGCTCGTCTCCACTGTCCCGGAGTCCGCGGCCGGTGGGTACACCGACGCGCTCTCCCGGGCAGGCGCGGTCGTCGACGTGATCTACGATCCGTACCCGACCCACTTGCTGACCGAGGCGGTGGCCGCCGGACGCCCCGTCGCCGACGGCCTGCTCATGCTGGCAGGGCAGGGTGCCGAACAGTTCCGGCAGTTCACCGGCGCCACGGCCTCTGCCGGAGCCATGTACGCTGCACTGCAGAAGCACCTCGGGCTCCGCGGACGGTGACCTGAGTCAGGGGAAGGCAGGGGGACAGGCACGGTGTGGGGGTATCTGTGGGGTGCCGTGGTACTGACCGTGGCACTGGTCTGGTCGGTCGCACTGACCGTCACCGATCTGAGGGAGCGGCGCCTGCCGGACGCACTCACCCTGTCCGCCGCCGCGGTGGTGTGGGTGTGGTGCATCCTCGACGGCCGACCGTGGGCACTGACCGGTGCACTGGCCTGGTGGGCACTGTGCGCGGTGCCCGGGATGATCAGCTCCCGACTGCGCATCGGCGGAGGTGACGCCAAGCTCGCACTGTCTCTCGGCGCGGTGGCCGCCGTATCCGGTGGGCCTGTCGGTTGGTGGATCGCGGTCGCGGCGTCCTCCGTCATCACCCTGTGTCTCGCCGTCGTTCCGTGCACGGCACTGCGGGGCAGGCGGGGACTGCCGCACGGTCCGGGAATGCTGGCGGGCACCTGGCTCGGTGTGCTTCTCACGATGTGACACGAGTGGCCGGAGAGTGTTCCACCCCGTGAGGTGGGGTCATGTGACGCCCGGAACGCGGACGTGTCACAATAAGCGCATGCTTCGTTGGACGACTGCCGGGGAATCCCACGGCCAGGCCCTTGTCACCATCGTGGAGAACATGCCCGCCGGCGTGCCCGTCACCCGTGCGGACGTCTCCCGTGAACTCGCACGCCGCCGTCTCGGCTACGGCCGCGGTGCCCGGATGAAGTTCGAGGCAGACGAGGTCACCTTCCTCGGCGGCGTCCGGCACGGACTGACCCTCGGATCCCCGGTCGCCGTGATGGTCGGCAACACCGAGTGGCCCAAATGGACCACTATCATGTCCGCCGACCCCGTGGACCCGGATGACCCCGAGATCGCCAAAGAGATGAACTCCGGACGCGGTGCCCGGCTGACCCGGCCGCGTCCCGGTCACGCCGACCTCTCCGGCATGCTGAAGTACGGGCACACCGAGGCCCGACCGATCCTCGAGCGTTCCAGCGCCCGCGAGACCGCCGCCCGCGTCGCCGCCGGGACCGTCGCCCGCGCCCTGCTGCGTGAGGTCACCGGCTCCGAGGTCGTCAGTCACGTCATCTCGATCGGTCCGTCCGACACCTACGACGGTCCCGCTCCGACCGCCGCCGACCTTGACGCCGTCGACGCCTCCCCGGTCCGCGCCTTCACAGCGCAGACCGACGCCCACGAAAAGTCCATGATCGAGGAGATCGAGAAGGCGAAGAAGTCCGGCGACACCCTCGGCGGCATCGTCGAGGTCGTCGTCACCGGACTGCCCGTCGGTCTCGGAAGCCACGTCGCCTGGGACGCCCGTCTCGACGGCCAGCTGGCACAGGCTCTCATGAGCATCCAGGCCATCAAGGGCGTCGAGGTCGGAGACGGCTTCGCCGAGGCCCGCCGTCGGGGTTCCGAGGCGCACGACGAGATCTTCATCGGCGAGGACGGCATCGAGCGGCACACCAACCGGGCCGGCGGCCTGGAGGGCGGTATGACCAACGGCGAGCCGCTGCGTGTGCGTGCCGCCATGAAGCCGATCTCCACCGTCCCGCGTGCCCTGGCCACCGTGGACACCGACACCGGGAAGAAGGCGACCGGCATCCACCAGCGTTCCGACGTCTGCGCGGTCCCCGCCGCCGGTGTCGTCGCCGAGTCCATGGTGGCGCTGGTCATCGCCCGCTCCCTGCTCGAGAAGTTCGGCGGGGATTCGCTGGCGGAGACGAAGCGGAACTACGCCGCCTACGTCGCCGAGGTCGACTCCCGGCTGCGCTGGGACGAGAACTGACATGACGACCGGTCGGCGGCATCCGCGTCTCGTCCTCGTCGGGCTGCCCGGCGCCGGAAAGTCCACGATCGGCCGTCATCTCGCCCAGGCGCTGGACTGCGGCGTGGTGGACACCGACACCCTCATCGAGGAGGACTACGGCCGTCGGTGCGGCGAGGTCTTCAGTGAGCTCGGTGAACCTGCCTTCCGGGAGCTGGAGGAGAGGCACGTCGCCGATGCCCTGGGCGCCGACGGCATCGTCTCCCTCGGCGGCGGCGCGGTGATCTCCGCCGCAACCCGGGCGCTGCTCGCCGACGAGGTCGTCGTCCATCTCAAGGTCACTCCGGAGGAGGGCGCACGGCGTACTTCCGGGGACGCGAACCGCCCGGTCGTCGCGGCGGACGACCCCGTGGCCCGGTACCGTCAACTGCAGACAGAGCGTGCCCCGTTCTACGACGAGGTCAGCGACCTCACCGTGACCAGTGAAGGCCGCGCCCCACGCCACATCGTCTCCGAGATCCTCCAGTTCCTCGAGTCCACCACCTCAGTCAAGGAGCCTGACATGACCGACGTCCGTCGCGTCCACGTTGCCACCGACAATCCCTATGACGTCGTCATCGGGCGTGACCTCACCGGTCATGTCGCCGAGGCCGTCCCGGGCGCCTCCCGTGCCGTCATCCTGCACCAGCCTCCGCTGGCGGAACGTGCCCGTCGTGTCGCCGAGGGCCTGCGTGCGGCCGGCATCGAGCCGGTCCTCCACGAGACCCCGGACGCCGAGGACGCCAAGACCGTCGCCGGCGCCGCCGAATGCTGGGACGTCTGTGCGGACGCCGGACTGTCCCGCCAGGACGTCATCGTGGGCGTCGGCGGCGGCGCGACCACCGATCTCGCCGGCTTCATCGCCGCGACCTGGATGCGCGGTATCCGCGTCGTCCAGTACCCGACCACCCTGCTGGCCATGGTGGACGCCGCGGTCGGCGGCAAGACCGGAATCAACACCGCCGCCGGCAAGAACCTCGTCGGCTCCTTCCACGAGCCTTCTGCGGTCCTGGTGGACCTCGACGTCCTCGACACACTGCCGGCCAAGGAGATCTCCGCGGGTTCGGCCGAGATCGTCAAGGCCGGCTTCATCCGCGATCCGGAGATCCTCGACATCTACGAGTCCGATCCCGCCGCCGCACTCGATCCGCGTGGCTCACTGCCTGAACTCATCGAGCTGGCGGTGAAGGTCAAGGCCGATGTTGTCGGACAGGACCTGCGCGAGTCCTCGCTGCGGGAGATCCTCAACTACGGCCACACCTACGGACATGCCGTAGAGCAGCACGAGAACTACCGATGGCGCCATGGCTGGGCCGTCGCCGTGGGCATGGTCTATGAGGCGGAGCTGGCCCACGCCGTCGGTCTCCTCGGCGAGGACGCCGTGGCACGTCACCGCCGGATCCTCACCTCCGTCGGCTTGCCGACCAGCTACGACGGGGCGTCCCTCGAGGAACTGCTGGAGGTCATGGGCCGCGACAAGAAGAACCGCGACGGTCACATCCGCATTGTCGTCCTGTCAGACCGCGACGGCCTGCCGTATGCTCCGGTGCGCCTCGAGGCCCCGGAGGATGCGGCTCTGCAGGCCGCCTACACCGCCACCCTGAAGGAGCAGTAGACATGAGCGTCCTCGTCGTCAACGGTCCGAACCTCGACCGGCTCGGCAAGCGTCAACCGGACATCTACGGTGCGACCACCCTGGCAGACCTCGAGAAGGGGCTGCGCGCCCGCGCCGGTGAGCTGGGCACGGAGATCGACTTCTTCCAGTCGAACTGTGAGGGGGAGATCCTCGACCGGATCCACCGCGCCGCCGACGAGGGGGACGCCGTGATCATCAACGCCGGCGGTCTCACCCACACGTCGGTGGTCCTCAAGGACGCCCTGGCCGAGATCGCCGACGGCGCCGGATACGTGGAGGTCCACATCTCCAATGTCCACGCCCGCGACGAGTTCCGGCACCACAGCTACCTCTCGGCCGGTGCCGCCGGTGTGATCGTCGGACTGGGCACCTACGGTTACACCGCCGCCCTGGAATTCCTCGCGCAGCGCTGATCTCCCGGCGTAGTCTCGGGGGCCATGAGCGTACCTGTCGACTACTCCTCCCGCCGGGCCGCGGTCGCCCGGACCCTCGCCGATGCCGGCCACCGTCATCTGCTGGTCAGTGACCTGAAGAACATCCGGTACCTCTCCGGGTTCACGGGATCGAACGCCGCGCTGCTGCTGGGCACCGACGGCACCGGCACCATCGTCACCGACGGACGTTACGACACCCAGATCCGTCAGCAGACCGCGTCCTCCCCGGGGCTGGACATCCGGATCACCCGCGACCTCTTCGGCGAGCTCACCCGTGTCGCCGGCGACGAGGGTTACGCCATCGAACCGGGGCTGCCGGTCGGGACGGCCAGGGGACTCGGTGACCCGGAGATCCTCGCCGGTGCCGTGGAATCCGCCCGCCTGGTCAAGGATGACGTGGAACTGGACGCACTGCGCGAGGCCGGCCACCTCGCGGACGCGGTCTTCACCGAGTTCATCGCCGCCGGCGGTATCCGTGAGGGCATCACCGAGATCGAGGCCGCCGCCGACCTGGAACACCGGCTGCGTACCGCCGGTGCGGACGGGCTGAGCTTCGACACGATCCTGGCCTCCGGGACCAACGGCGCCAAGCCACATGCCGGAGTCTCGCGGGACGTCATCGTCCCGGGCCTGGTCACCGTGGATTTCGGTGTCTGGTTGGACGGATACGCCTCCGACCAGACCCGCACCGTGTGCGTCGGCGAGCCGGACGCACTGGCCCGCGAACTCTACGAGATCGTCCACCGCTCGTTCCGGGCCGGGGTGGAGACCGTCCGCGCCGGCGTCGGCCCCTTCGCCGTGGACAAGGCCTGTCGCGACGTCCTCGAGGAGGCGGGGTACGGGGAGTACTTCGTCCACTCCACCGGCCACGGTGTGGGCCTCGACGTCCATGAGGCACCCTCGGCATCGGTGCGTACCGATCCCGCCGAGACACTGGTGGCAGGGGAGACCCTCACCGTGGAGCCGGGTGTCTATCTGCCCGGGAAGACCGGTCTGCGGATCGAGAACACCTACATCGTCACCGCCGACGGTGCGGAGTCGGTGAACCCGTCGACCACCGAGCTGCAGGTCGTCTAGGGTCCACCGGACCTCACCTGCTAGACTGTCAGGTCGATTACCTGTCCGACTTTCCTCTAGGGAGTACACACGTGGCAACTACCGCGGATTTCAAGAACGGTCTCGTGCTGAAGATCGACAACAAGCTGCAGCAGATCATCGAGTTCCAGCACGTCAAGCCAGGTAAGGGACCGGCCTTCGTCCGCACCAAGCTCAAGGACGTCGTCTCCGGCAAGACCCTGGACAAGACCTTCAACGCGGGTGTCAAGGTCGAGACCGCCACCGTGGACCGCCGCGACATGGACTACCTGTACAACGACGGTGAGAACTACGTCGTCATGGACACCAAGACCTACGAGCAGTACGAGGTCCCGCAGGACAAGTTCGGTGAGGCCGGCCGTTTCCTCAAGGACGGCATGAAGGTCCAGCTGTCCTTCCACGACGGTGAGATCCTCTTCGCCGAGCTTCCGGTCTCCGTCGACCTCGTCATCGAGCACACCGACCCGGGCCTGCAGGGCGACCGCTCCACCGGCGGTACCAAGCCGGCCACCCTCGAGACCGGTGCCGAGATCCAGGTGCCGCTGTTCCTCGAGACCGGGAACGTCGTCAAGATCGACACCCGCGACGGTTCCTACCTCTCCCGCGTCAACCAGTAGAGGCACTGATCACTACCGATGAGTGAGGAAAAGAACCACCACCGCCACGGGGCCCGCTTCCGGGCCCGGCGGCGCGCCGTGGACATGCTCTTCGAAGCGGAGTTCCGGGACATCGATCCGGTCGAAATCGTCGAGGACCGCCGTGAGCTGTCCCGTGACGAGGCGAACCAGGTCGCCCCGGTCAACGAGTACACCGCGCAGATCGTCGGCGGTGTCGCCGAGAATCTCGACGGCATCGACGGCGCCATCGCCGGACACCTGTCCAGCGAATGGACCCTGGACCGTCTCCCGGCCGTGGACCGCGCCGTGCTGCGTGTGAGCGCCTGGGAGCTGCTCCACAACCACGACGAGATCCCGGAGAAGGTCGCCGTGGACGAGGGGATCGGACTGGCCAAGGAGTACGGCCACGACAAGGCCCCCGGCTACGTCCACGCCGTGCTCGACGGGATCTCCCGTTCGCGCCGCATCGCCGAGAAGGAGGCCGCCGACGCCGCTGCGCTGTCGGAGACCACCGACGACGCCGGGACCGACGAGCTCATCGCCGGCATCGTCGGCGAGGACGTTCAGGACACGCAGGACGCTCAGGACACTCAGGACACTCAGGACTGAGTCGGATCCACTGCACCACCGAGGGTGGTCCCGGGATATTCCGGGGCCACCCTCGCTGCACCTGAGGGGGCTGCCCCCGTGCTACACTGAGCGGCGGCACAGGGCCCGGCGTGACGCCGGCCCGACCACCTTTAACAATCCGTCCAGTGAGGCGGGGAAGGAGGTCACGATGAATATCATGGACGCCGACGACGTCGGTCGTACCATTGCACGCATCGCGCACCAGATCATCGAGAAGACGGCGCTCGACGCACCCGGGGCAGACCGGGTCGTCCTGCTGGGGATCCCGTCGGGGGGTGTTCCGCTGGCGGCGCGTCTCGCAGACCGTATCCGTGAGTTCAGCGACGTGGAGGTCTTCCACGGCGCCCTCGACGTCACCCTCTACCGTGACGACCTGAAGTCCAGCCCGCACCGGGCACTGCAGTCGACCACGGTTCCGCGTGAGGGGATCGACGGTGCCACCGTCATCCTCGTCGACGACGTGCTCTTCTCCGGTCGCACCATCCGCTCGGCACTTGACGCCCTGCGCGACATCGGCCGGGCCAGGAAGGTCCAGCTCGCGGTCCTCGTCGACCGCGGCCACCGCGACCTGCCGATCCGGGCGGACTACGTCGGCAAGAACATCCCCACCTCACTGACCGAGGATGTCAGTGTGGAACTCACCGAGATCGACGGGACGGACGGCGTCCAGCTGATCCGGGAAGGAGAGCAGGCATGAAGCACCTGTTGAGCATCGCCGACCTCACGGCCGAGGAGATCACCGGTCTGCTGGACGAGGCTGACCGCTTCGCCGATTCGCTGCGTGACCGGGAGGTCAAGAAGCTGCCGACGCTGCGCGGCCGCACCGTCTTCACCCTCTTCTACGAGAATTCCACCCGCACCCGGTCCAGTTTCGAGACCGCCGGCAAGTGGATGAGCGCGGACGTCATCAACATTTCCGCGTCCTCCTCATCGGTGAAGAAGGGCGAGTCCCTCAAGGACACCGCCCTGACCCTCCGCGCCGTCGGTGCGGACGCCATCATCATGCGGCACCCGTCCTCGGGCGCCGCCCGTCAGGTCGCCAACTGGGTCGGCCAGGGGAGCGACGGCATCAGCGTCCTCAATGCCGGCGATGGTGCCCATGAGCACCCGACTCAGGCGCTGCTGGACGCCGTGACCCTGCGCAACCGGCTCGGCAGGATCGAGGGGGCGGAGGTCGTCATCGTCGGAGACCTTCTGCACTCCCGCGTCGCCCGGTCCAACGCCCTGCTGCTCACCGCTGTCGGCGCCAACGTCACCTTCGTCGCCCCGGCGACCCTGCAGGCCCCGGGCATGGTGCACTGGCTCAACCCGAACGTGGGCAGCGGCCGGGGTACGGTCACGGTCACCGAGGACATGGACGCCGCGCTGGCCAAGGCCGATGCCGTGATGATGCTGCGTGTCCAGGCCGAGCGGATGAACGGCGGGTTCTTCCCCTCCCACCGCGAGTACGCCGCCCGCTACGGCCTCTCCGAGGCCCGCGCCGCCGGACTGGCCGACCATGCGATCATCATGCATCCCGGCCCGATGCTGCGCGGCATGGAGATCAGTGACTCGGTGGCGGACGCACCGAACACCGTCGTCCTCAACCAGGTCACCGCCGGAGTCCATGTCCGCATGGCAGCCCTGTTCACGCTCCTCGTCGGAGCAGAAGGAAGTGTCGCAGAATGACCACTGCAGTGAATGGCCAGAAGAACGCAGCCTACCCGGCCACCGGCACGCTGCACGCCGCCGCCGAGGGGGAGACGCTGCTGCGCGGCGTCCTCGTCTACGGCGAGGGCGAACCCGCTGACGTCCTGGTCCGCGACGGCGTCATCGCCGAGATCTCCGACGCCGGTTCGCTGACTCCGGGAGAGAACGCCGAGATCCTCGAGCTCGACGGTCAGATCCTCCTGCCCGGCCTCATCGACATGCACGTCCACCTGCGCGAGCCCGGCCGGGAAGACACCGAGACCATCGCCTCCGGCTCCGCCGCCGCGGCCCGTGGCGGCTTCACCGCGGTGTTCACCATGGCGAACACCGACCCGGTGACCGACACCCCCGCCATCGCCGAGATGGTGTGGATGAAGGGCCAGCAGACCAATCTCTGCGACGTCCACCCGGTCGGCTCCATCACGAAGGGCCTGGCGGGAAAGGACCTCACCGAGTTCGGCATGATGGCCGCCTCCGAGGCGAAGGTCCGGATGTTCTCCGACGACGGCAAGTGCGTCGCTGACCCGCAGCTCATGCGCCGCGCCGTCGAGTACTCCAAGGGCCTCGACGTCCTGCTCGCCCAGCACTGCGAGGAGCCTCGTCTCACCGAGGGCGCGGTCGCCCACGAGGGTGAGACCGCCGCCCGCCTCGGCCTCCGCGGCTGGCCGCGGGTCGCCGAGGAGTCCATCGTGATCCGGGACGCCCTGCTCGCCCGCGACTACGGCGGACGTACCCACATCTGCCACGCCTCCACCGAGGGCACCGTGGAACTGCTGCGCTGGGCCAAGGACCACGACATCCCGCTGTCCGCCGAGGTCACCCCGCACCACCTGACCCTCACGGACGAGAAGCTGGAGACCTACGACGGCGTCTTCCGGGTCAACCCTCCGCTGCGTGAGCACAAGGACGCCCTCGCCCTGCGCGCCGCCCTCATCGACGGCACCATCGACTGCGTCGCCACCGACCACGCCCCGCATGGCTCCGAGGAGAAGTGCTGCGAGTTCGACAAGGCCCGCCCCGGCATGCTCGGCCTGGAGACCTCCCTGGCGCTCATCGCCCGGACCTTCATCACCGACGTGCCGGAGGGGGAGGAGCCCCAGGACTGGCGCTTCATCGCCAGGGTGATGTCCGAGCGACCCGCCGAGATCCTCAAGCTGCCCGGACAGGGCCGCCCGGTGGCCGTCGGCGAACCGGCGAACCTCTGCGTGGTCGACACGCAGGCGGGCTGGGTCGCCCACGGGCACGAACTGGCGTCGAAGGCGTCCAACACCCCCTACGAGGGCGAGACGCTGCCGGTGAAGGTCTCCACGACCCTGCTGCGCGGTAAAGTCACCTGCCGAGACGGAGAAGTGAACAACTAGATGACTACTACGACAGAGAAGAGCAATTCCGTGAGTTCCACCCGAAACCCCGCGATCCTCGTGCTCGCCGACGGCCGCGTCTTCCGCGGCCGGGCCTTCGGTGCCCAGGGGACCACCCTCGGTGAAGCCGTGTTCACGACCGCGATGACCGGCTACCAGGAGACCATGACGGACCCCTCCTACCACCGGCAGATCGTCGTCTCGACCGCCCCGCAGATCGGCAACACCGGTTGGAACGACGAGGACGGCGAGTCCCACGGCGACCGCATCTGGGTCGCCGGTCTGGTCATCCGTGACCTGTCCCGCACCGTCTCCAACTGGCGTGCCGACCGCTCGCTGGCCGAGGAGATGGAGGCCCAGGGCATCATCGGGATCCAGGGGGTCGACACCCGCGCGATCGTCCGCCACCTGCGCGACAAGGGTTCGGTCAAGGCCGGCATCTTCTCCGGCGTGGACGCGGAGCGCCCCGTCGAAGAGCTCGTCGCCGCCGTCGAGGGTCAGCCGTCGATGGCCGGAGCTGACCTGGCCACCGAGGTCTCCACCGACGACGTCTACATCGTCGAGCCGGACAACGGTGAGGACGCCAAGTTCACCGTTATCGCCTACGACATGGGCATCAAGACCAACACCCCGCGCAACTTCGCCGCGCGCGGCATCCGCACGGTCGTCGTCCCGGCGAACTCCGCCATCGAGCCGCTGCTCACGGAGTATGACGCCGACGGCGTGTTCATCTCCAACGGCCCCGGCGACCCGGCCACCGCCGATGTCATGGTCCAGCAGGTCCGGACCGTCCTGGAGAAGAAGATCCCGCTGTTCGGCATCTGCTTCGGCAACCAGATCCTCGGCCGCGCTCTCGGCATGGACACCTACAAGCTGAAGTTCGGCCACCGCGGCATCAACGTCCCGGTGATCAACCACCTGACCGGTGTCATCGACATCACCGCACAGAACCACGGCTTCGCCCTCAAGGGCCGTGCCGGTGAGCCCTTCGACACGCCCTTCGGCACCGCGCAGGTCACCCACACCTGCCTCAACGACGACTGTGTCGAGGGTGTCGCCCTCGACAACGGCCTCGCCTTCTCCGTCCAGTACCACCCCGAGGCCGCCGCCGGCCCCCAT
>NHCFJ05603__coassemble_755_pt1 | contig 24808 bp, 25 predicted proteins | sample NHCFJ05603__metabat2_low_PE_007 | metagenome-assembled genome bin NHCFJ05603
GCCGGTCCGTCGACCTGGCGCAGAAGGCCGAGGAGCTCGGCTACACCAGGATCTGGTACTCCGAGCACCACAACATGACCTCCATCGCGTCCTCCTCCCCGGCGGTGCTCATCGCCCACATCGCGGCGAAGACGGAGAGTATCCGCCTCGGCGCAGGCGGGGTGATGCTCCCCAACCACGCACCGCTGGTCATCGCCGAGCAGTACGGGACGCTCGCGGAACTCCACCCCGACCGGATCGATCTGGGCCTCGGCCGCGCCCCGGGGACGGACGCCCGGACCGTCGCCGCGCTGCGCCGCTCACCGCAGAATGCCGAGAACTTCCCCGAGGACGTCCTCGAACTGCAGGGCTACCTTGCCGGGCGCTCCCGGGTCCAGGGGGTGGAGGCGATCCCCGGGGCGGACACCAATGTGCCGCTGTACATCCTCGGGTCCTCCATGTTCGGCGCCACGCTCGCCGCGCAGCTCGGCCTGCCGTACTCCTTCGCCTCACACTTCGCCCCGGACTCCCTGGTCCCCGCCGTGAAGGCCTACCGGGAGTACTTCCAGCCCTCGGAGCTGTGCCCGGAACCCTATGTCATCGCCGCGGTGAATGTCACCGCCGCGGCCACGGAGGCCGAGGCGGCACGGCAGAGCGAGATCGTGCGTCGTCGGCGCGTGGAGTCGATGGCACTACGGGGACGCCAGGTCGGCGAGGAGGATCTCGACCTGCTCATGTCCTCGCCGGCGGCGGAGATGATCCTGTCGATGCTGCGCTACCACGCGGTCGGCACCGGCGAGCAGGTCGCCGAATACCTCGAGGGCTTCACCCGCCACGCGGACGCCGATGAACTGATGATCTCACTGCAGTCCCCCACCACCGGGGAATCGCTGGAGTCCATGTCGATCCTGGCGGACGCCTGGGGCATGCACACCAGCTGACGGCCGTCAGCCGACGGTCTTCAGCCCGATGACACCACCGATGATCACGACGAGGAAGAAGACCTTGGCCACGCTGAGGTGTTCGTCGCCGAGCAGAGCGGCGACGCCGACGGTGGCCACCGCGCCGATCCCGACCCACACGGCATAGGAGGTGCCGGTCGGCAGAGAGCGCATCGCCCAGGCCAGACCGGTCATCGATATCACCATTCCGACGGTGAAGACGGAGATGTTCCGGATATCACCCCACCCGGCGATACGGCCCAGCGCCGTCGCCCACACGGCCTCGAAAAGACCTGAAACCACCAACACGAACCACGCCATACCAGTCCACTCTCCGTTAACTTCGTTTCCCGAAAACCGTCAGTGGGTGAAGCGTATCCTGGCATCCATGGTTTCGCAGCGTGAGCAGGTCGCAGACTTCCGGACAGTGTTCCGTCACCACCCGGCAGGAGTCGTCCTCATCACCGCCACCGTCGACGACGAGCCGGTCGGACTGATCCTGTCGAGCCTCTCCTCCCTGGCAATCGACCCGATGGCCGTGTCTTTCTCCCTGGCCAAGAGCACCGGCCGGGCCGGACAGATTCTCAGGGCCACGAGCTGCCTGGTGCATTTCCTGGGCCCCGACCAAATCGATCTCGCCCGTGAGTTCGCCGCCGGGGACGGACGCCACTTCACCGACGACCAGGGGTGGACCACCGCCCCGACCGGTGAACCGCTCCTCGCCGAGGCACCGGCGGTGTTCCGTATCAGACCAGTGGGGACTGTCGCGGTCGGGCCGGCGACACTGGTGGCCGCCGAGGTGGACGAGGTGACGGCGTCCCCCGAGATGCTCGCCGGTGATCTCCCCCGCCTGTTCTACGTGGACCGGACGTTCTACCTGCGTCCGGGCGGTGCGCCGGGGTCCCCCACCCCGGACGAGGCCTGACCCCCTGGTCTGACCCCCGCTGTACTAGCCCTCGGTGTTACCGGCGGACCAGGTCTCCCACGGGATATTCCAGTCGCCGAGGCCGTCGGAGCCGTTGAGGGTCTCCCCGCCGGTGTTCTTCACCGTGACGATGTCGCCACGCTTGAAGGTGTCGTAGACCCACTGGGCGTCCTCCATCGACAGGTTCAGGCAGCCGTGGGAGGTGTCCGTGTTGCCCTGGGCCCAGACGGACCACGGGGCGGCGTGGAGGTAGATGCCGGAGTAGGACATCTGCGTCGCATAGGAGACGTCGGTCTGGTAACCGCCGGCATCCAGGGCGAGGCCGTAGGTGGTGGAGTCCATCATCAGCGTGTCGTACTGGTCACCGATGGTGTAGGTGCCGACCGGGGTCTCGTGGCCGGGCATGCCCATCGAGGTCGGCATGGTCCTGATGACCTCACCATTCTTCTTGACGACGACCTGCTTGGTGTTGTCGTCGGCCTCGGCGCGGAGGTCGTCACCGATGGTGAAGTCCGCCTCACGGTCCTGCTGGCCGTACACACCGTCGCCGAGGTCCTTACCGAACAGGTCCGCCTTGACGTGGACCTGGGTGCCCGGGGTCCAGTAGTCCTTCGGACGCCAGCGGACCTCCTGGGCGGTGATCCAGTAGAACGCACCCTCGACCTTCGGCTCGGTCTCGACGGTGATGGCGTCCTCGATGGCCTTACGGTCCGAGGGAACCTCGTCGAAGCGCAGCGAGATGGTCTGGCCGATGCCGACGGTGGCGCCGTCGAGCGGGGCCATCGCACCGTCGGTGAGCATGTTCGGGCTGAAGCTGGTGAAGCTCTGGTTCAGCTTCTCCTTGCCGGCCTTCGCATCCAGCGTGTAGTTGCTGGAGTACTCGAGATTGCCGGTGGAGGTCCACTCGGTCTTGTCGTCGTTGAACTTGCCCTCGATCTCAGTGCCGTAACCGTCGGTCAGGGCGACGGAGTCGATGCCGTCGGAGTCGGTGACGGTGATCGGCTTGTCGACCTTCACGCCGGTGGCGTTGTCCTTGACGCTCGCAGCAAGCTCACTGTCGATCTCCGTTGCGGAGGTGGTCTCCGACGCAGCGTTTTCGGTGTCGTCGTCACCGTCGTCGTCGATGGTGCACGCGGCTGTCGCCAGAAGGGCGACCGCGCCTGCCGCAGCGAAGATGGACCGCATGGACCGCACAGAACGGCCCGGAAGGAACTGCATGGGAGTAAGACATCACTTTCGTCGTGTGGTGAAGGGGGTCAGTCGGCGTGGTGGGAACTTTCCTGCCCGTCGCTGCAGAGTAACTCTAGTCATCGGACACCCGCCGACGAACCTCAAACGTCCGTTTCGCGAAAATGTGTCCCAATCGTTACCGGGCGTGCGAATCCTCCCGGGCGTCTCCGCACACCACCTGACCGCCAGCTGTCTGTCCGACCGCCCACACACCCTGCTTGACCTCTGTGACCAGCGAGTTTGCCGGTTCACGTGCCGGTGCCCTATAGTTCTACCTCGTTGCACAGAGCAACCGACACTGCGTCATTAGCTCAATTGGCAGAGCAGCTGACTCTTAATCAGCGGGTTCGGGGTTCGAGTCCCTGATGACGCACAACACACCCCCGACCGGGTCCACCTGGTCGGGGGTTTCCTGTTGCGCGGTTCCAGGCGTACACGATCATGACGTTTCCAGGCTCAGCGTTGTACCGGTCTCCCCGAAACGTGATGATTGTGTACGCCCTCAGTCCGGCCGGGGCGACAGATCCCGGGGATTACCGCCGGGTCTGCAGCATCGCGACCAGCGGGCCGAGCACCCAGTTCACCACCGCCATGAGGATCGCGCCCCAGAACGCCGCACCGAAGGTGTTGACCACCAGGCCCATCCCGAGAGCCTCGGTCACCGTCGCCGCGAGGATGAACACCACCGCATTGATGACCAGCGCGAACAGTCCGAGTGTCAGGATCGACACGGGTAGACCGATAAGGTGCAGCACCGGTCGCACCGTCATATTGAGCAGCAGAATCACCAGGCCGGACAGCAGGTAGACGATGACACGGTCATTCGAGCCGTCACCGACCAGCGGGGACGCCGGGGTGAGCACGTCCACTCCGCCGACGACATTGACCACGACCCACAGGGCCACGGCTGTTCCGGCCGCCCGGACGAGAAGGTTCCACAGTGTTCCGATCACACCTGTAGACGGTATCAGTCGTCGGCGTCCCCGCTCTGCCGCCGACCTGTCAGTTTCCGGACGATCGTCGGCAGATACGCCCCCACCACGATCATCACGAGGGTGCGCAGCACCTGTCCCACCGTCACCACCGCCGAGCTGCCGGACTCGTGGGCGAAGGCCAGGACCGCGTAGATCCCGCCGGGCACCGTGGCGAGGTAGGCGTCCAACCGGCTGATGTCCGTGACCTGGGCGATGACGAGCGCGGCACCCACGGTGCCGGCGACCATGACCGTCACCGCGGTGAGGATGATCGGCAGGGCGTGGGACAGCTGACGCAGCGCCCCGATGGTCAGCGTGCCGCCGGCCTGGATGCCGATGATGCCGTAGGCCACGGTGAGCACCGCACCGTGCGGGGTGAGCCATTCGGCGGGCACCCCGGCCGCGGAGAGTATCCAGGTCACCGCGATCGACACCAGCAGGTACGGGGCGGGGATGCTGAAGAAGCGCCGGGTCAGGCGGACGAGGATCCACGTCACCGCCCAGACCGCCGCCGCGCCCACCACCGGACGCAGATCAGGTTCCCACCAGTCAGATGAACCCCCGCCCACGCTGCCGGCGTCCTGCCCACCGAGCAGGTGCACGAACAAGGGCAGGGTCAGCACCACGAGGGTGAGCCGCAGGTACTGCGTCAGCACCACGAAACGCACGTCGAGATGCAGTTCCCTGGCCATGAGCGTCATCGCGCTGGCACCGCCTGCCAGGGTGGAGATCATCGCCGAGACCGGGTCGGTGCGCCCGAACCGGGCCAGGACAAGCCCGGCGACAGTACTGACCACGAGCATCACCAGAACCGAGAGCGCCGTCGGCAGCAGATAGCTGCGCACTGTCGCCCCGTCGAGCTCCATCAGCGGGGTCGTGCACACCATCGCGATGAGCACCTGGGCGGGCTGCATCGTCGCCGAAGGCGGCGAGACCGTCCGGTTGCGCAGCAGCGAGTAGAGACCGAAGACGACGAGGAACCCGAAGATCCAGGACGCGGGGATGCCGGCCTCCGTGCACCACCAGCCGACGAGGACCGCGACGACCGCGACCCCGACCAGTTCCGCTGTATCGCGGAACCGGCCGGGGCCGTTGTTCGCCGGGTTCGCCGAAGGGCTTCCGGGTGTCACCTAACGGGCGTTGGCGAGGAGACGCTGGATCTCCTTGATCTGCTTCTTCTCCTTGCGCTTGCCGTTGACCGACAGAGCGACGAGGAGGACAACTCCGGCGGCGACGCCACCGAGGATCAGCTGGACCTTCGGGTCGGACAGTGCGGACTGCACCTTGCCCTTGGCCTCGTCGGCGAGTGCGGACGGGGCGACCCGGGTGCTGAGCTGCTCGAGGGTGTCGGAGAGCTGGTCACGGGTGCGCTCAATGTCGCGCTGGATGGCGTCGGTGCTACGTGCCACGGAAGATCTCCTCGTGAGTGGAAAAGGAAGGGAAACGATCGGTATCGATCCGCCATTGTACGGCGTCCTCCCCCACCTGCGCAGGTGAACCCCGGCCAAAGGTGACGGACGTATGCTGGCCAGCATGACTGACATCCGACTCGCCGTGGGCGACACGGCCCCAGACTTCACCCTCACCGACGACAAGGGCGGCTCCGTGAGCCTGTCCGACTTCCGCGGGAAGAAGGTCGTCGTGTACTTCTACCCCAAGGCGGACACCCCCGGCTGCACCACCGAGGCCTGCGACTTCCGCGACTCACTGACCCAGCTCAACGACGCCGACATCGACGTCGTCGGCATCTCCCCGGACAAGCCCGAGAAGCTCGCGACGTTCCGGGAGAACCACGACCTGACCTTCCCCCTGCTCTCCGACCCGGAGAAGGAGACGCTGGTGGCCTACGGCGCCTTCGGTGAGAAGAAGAACTACGGCAAGGTCGTGCAGGGCGTGATCCGCTCGACCTTCCTCGTCGACGAAGAGGGGAAGATCGCGTTGGCGAAGTACAACGTCAAGGCCACCGGGCACGTCGCCCGGATCATCAAGGACGTGCTCTAGGAGGCGCTCCTGCGTCCCACTCCCCGGCCCCCGGATCCCGGGTGGAGGGACGTCATCCCGGACGCCTAGAAGTGGCGTCCCACATGCGCCTCCTCGCGCAGCCGCTTCACCATGTGCGGGTAGTGCAGCTCGAAGGCCGGACGCTCGGAGCGGATCCTCGGCAGCGAGTGGAAGTTGTGGGTCGGCGGCGGGCAGGAGGTCGCCCACTCCAGGGAGTTGCCGTAACCCCACGGGTCATCGACGGTGACGACCTCACCGAAACGCCAGGAACTGAAGACATTCCAGATGAACGGGATCATCGACACGCCCAGGATCAGCGCACCGATGGTGGAGATCTGGTTGTAGATCGTGAAGCCGTCGGACTCGAGGTAGTCGGCGTAACGACGCGGCATACCCATGTTGCCCAGCCAGTGCTGGATGAGGAACGTGGTGTGGAAGCCGATGAAGGTCAGCCAGAAGTGGATCTTGCCCAGCTTCTCGTTGAGCATGCGGCCGGTCAGCTTCGGGAACCAGAAGTACACACCGGCGAAGGCACCGAAGATCACGGTCGCACTGACGGTGTAGTGGAAGTGGGCGACCACGAAATAGGTGTCCGACAGGGCGAAGTCCAGGGCCGGGGACGCCAGCATGACACCGGTGAGACCACCGAACAGGAAGGTGCAGAAGAAACCGATCGAGAACATCATCGGCGTCTCGAAAGTGAGCCGGCCCTTCCACATCGTGCCCAGCCAGTTGAAGAACTTCACTCCGGTAGGCACGGCGATGAGGAAGGTCATGAAGGAGAAGAACGGCAGCAGGACCGCGCCCGTGACGAACATGTGGTGGGCCCACACGGCCAGGGACAGGGCGGCGATCGACAGGGTCGCGAAGACCAGGCCGACGTAGCCGAACATCGGCTTACGGGAGAAGACCGGGAAGATCTCCGAGACGATACCGAAGAACGGCAGGGCCAGCACGTACACCTCGGGGTGACCGAAGAACCAGAACAGGTGCTGCCACAGCAGCGATCCGCCGTTGGCGGGGTCGAAGATGTGCCCGCCGAGCAGGCGGTCGTAGAGCACGCCCAGGGCCGCGGCGGTGAGCAGCGGGAAGATCAGCAGCGACAGCAGCGCGGTGATGAAGATGTTCCAGGTGAAGATCGGCATCCGGAACATGGTCATACCCGGCGCGCGCAGGCACAGCGTGGTGGTGATCATGTTGATGGCCGAGGCGATGGTGCCGACACCGGTCATCCCCACTCCGACGATCCAGAGGTTCGACCCGACACCGGGGCTGTGGATGGCGTCCGCCAGCGGCATGTACATCGTCCAGCCGAAGTCGGCTGCGCCGCCCGGGGTGAGGAACCCTGCGAGGACCATCAGTCCACCGAACAGCGTGATCCAGAACCCGAAGGCGTTGAGCCGGGGGAACGCCACATCAGGGGCACCGATCTGCAGCGGCAGGATGGCGTTGGCGAAGCCCCAGACGATCGGCGTTCCGAACAGCAGCAGCATGAGTGTGCCGTGGATGGTGAACATCTGGTTGAACTGCTCATTGGACAGGTACTGCATGCCCGGGTGGAAAAGCTCCACGCGCATGAACAGTGCCATCAGTCCTGCGGCGAAGAAGAAGAGGAACGACATCACGATGTACATGATCCCGAGCTTCTTGTGGTCGGTGGTGGTCAGAATGTCCCAGGCGTGGCCGCCTTTGGCGGACCGTCCGCCGTGGGCGGCGGGACGCTCTGCGTGGGCGACGGCGTGGGCAGCCGCGTAGTCGGCGGCGCTGGTGGCTCCACCGGCCACGGGGAGCGAACCCGTCGGCGACGACGGAGAGTCAGGTACTGCAGTCATGATGTCGGCCTTCCGGCAACGGTGAACGCGGGTCGTCCGGCCCGTGCCCCGGACACTCCGGGGTGATGTCTGCGAGGGTAGGACGCTCCGGACAACCTGTGAACTGACTGTTGACCTCCGGTGGTGACCGTGCATGGTCGCCCCGGACCGCATCAGAGCAGGGCATCCCGTCTCCGGACACTCCTGTGGCGCAGACCACGGTTCTTCTTGTCACTTGACAGACCTGTCAGTATTTTCGGGAGCATGTACTCGACCAAAGGAGAGCTGATCCTGGCCACTGCGTCCCGGTTGTTCTACACCGAGGGCATCACCACTGTCGGCGTCGACCGGATCTGTGAGGAGTCAGGTGTCACCAAACCGACGCTCTACGCCCAGTTCGGCACCAAGGCAGGCCTTGTCGCCGCGGCCCTGGAACGACGCAGCGACATCCGTCGACAGAGCATCACCAGGCAGATCCTGGAACAGCCGGCGGGACCCGAGGGGAAGGTCCTCTCCCTGTTCGCCAGGTTCCTGCGCAACTACGCGAGACCGGATTTCCGGGGCTGCCCGTTCACCGTCGCTGCCGCGGAACTTCCCGACCCGGAGCACCCTGCCCGCGTCGTCATCGCCGGATACAAGGCCTGGCTGCATGACGTGCTGCTCCGGATGGCACTCGACGACGGGATCGCCGACTCACCGGCCGAGGCGGAGAACTATGCCGGACTGTTCTCCCTGCTCATCGACGGCGCCCATGCCGAGATGATCACCAGCGGCGACCGCCGGGCCATGCGCCGGGCCCGGGACATCGCCGCCGGCGTCATCGCGAACGTGGCCGGTCCCCGTCGGACTCTCCCCCACCCGACCGGCTAACCGGAACACTGTGGTGCGCCCGGGGAGACTTGAACTCCCACGTCCGTAGACACCAGGACCTAAACCTGGCGCGTCTGCCAATTCCGCCACGGGCGCATGCACGCTCTCACGTGCGCAGAGGTCATCGTAGCAACGCCTGGACACCGGTGGTGATCCGGCCCGGCCGACCGCTACTGTGTCCCCCGTCACGCCCGCCCGTCAGGGTTTCGACCCCGCCCGGCGGCGCGGGTACGGTGGGGTGCGTGTCCCGGGAAGCCCAGAAGAACCCTTTTCCGCTGCGTGTCCGCATCGTGCAGTGGTGCTTTCTCGCCGCCGCCGTAATCACGACCCTGTGTCTGGCCTGGTGGCAGTGGGGGCGTTGGCACGATTCCGACGGATCCTTCCAGAACCTCGGCTATGCACTCCAGTGGCCCATCTTCGGCCTCTTCTTCATCATCTGCTACCGGAAGTACATGGAGTACGAGCGCGAGCGGGCGAACGGCGAGGAGGCCCCCGCGGTCGCCAGGACGACCTCCCCCGACGAGATCACCGAGCTGTCCACCGACGTCCTGCCGCAGCGCGCACCCCACCAGCATTCCGGGGACGCCGCCGACGTCTTCACCGATGACCGCCGACGCCGTGCCCGCGAAGCACGCGAGACCCGTGAACCCGGCACCACCTCCACCGACGAGAACAGGATCTCCTGAACAGCATGACCACCCCTGCCCGCCCCGCACAGAATGTCGCCGCACCGACCGCAGCCACCCCCGAACGCAAGCGTCGGGTCCAGGGTGCGCTGACCCGCTACTCCGTCATGGCCTACATCACCGGTGTCATGCTGCTGTGGCTCTGCATCGACATGATCCTGCAGTACGTCGTCTTCAACATCGCGGACATCGACACCCCCGGCTGGTTCAAGTTCGTCGCCATCGCCCACGGCTGGATCTTCATGGTCTACTGCGTGACCTGCCTGGACCTGGGCGTCAAGGCCCGCTGGGCGCCGGGCAAGTGGGTCACCACGATCCTCGCCGGTGTGATCCCGGTGCTCTCGTTCATCCTGGAGCGCCGTCGCCGCGACGAGGTCCGTAGGACCTTCGACCTCTGAGTCCCGCCGACGCGCCAGGTGCGCGTCGACAGGGTGGTTTCGGTCGTCTACACCACCCTGTCAGCGCGCACCTGGCTCCGCGTGTGCGCCTTCGCCGCACCGGACGCGTCCGCCGGCTCCCCTGCCCAGTCCGCCGCCGCCCACTCATCGTCCGGCAACCCGGTCGGACGCCACTGGTGGGCCAGGCACGCGAGCACCGCCACCGCCGCAGATTCCGTCGTCACCGGCAGGGACGCCAGGTCCGGCAGGAACCCCGGATTGTGGTTCGAGGGGATGTCGATGTCGAGGCGTCCGGCCGCCTCCGCCCGGGCCCACTGCCGACGCGGAGTGATACCCACCGTCCAGAACAGGTACGGGCAGCCGAAGGCGGTGGGGATGACCGGGAAATCCTCGGACGCCGTCCACGGCTCCATGTCCTGCGAATCCACCCCGAAGTGGGCGTCGAAGTGCGGCCGCACGACCTCGAAGACCCCGGCGTCATTGTCCGTCGCCGCGAGCAGGCCGACGAACCGGAACTCCGGCTCGCGTTCGCATCCGGCCGCCACCGCCTCGGCACGCACGATCCGCTTGATCGACTCCACCGCCTTCAGCCGCCACCGTTCCGAGTAGAACCGGCAGCTCAGCGCGATCTTCGCCGAATCGGGGATGACGTTGTTCGCCTTGCCCGCCTCAATCGAGGCGACGGTGACCACGCCGAACTCCCCCGGCGGCAGTTCACGGGAGACGATGGTCTGAAGCTTCATCACCACGGCGGCGGTGAGCACCACCGGGTCCACACCCCGGTGCGGCATCGAGGCATGTGCCCCGCGTCCGAACAGGGTGATCTCGATGGTGGTGGAACTGGTCGTCATCGGCCCGGGCGAGCAGTACACGGTCCCGGACGGGCCGGGCAGCACGTGCTGGTCCAGGCAGACGTCCGGGCGTGGGACCACGTCACACAGTCCGTCGGTGACCATGCCGTGGGCACCGATCGCGGCCTCCTCGGCCGGCTGGAAGACCATGACGACCGTCCCGGACCACTCCGACCGGGTGGCGTCGAGCACCGCCATGGCACCCAGCGCGGTGACGGTGTGCGCGTCATGACCGCAGGCGTGCATCGTCGGCACCTGCTGGCCGTGGGAATCGAGCTGCGAATGGGTCGAGGCATAGGGCACGTCGGTGGCCTCGGCGACAGGCAGACCGTCGAAGTCTGCCCGGTAGAGCACCGTGGGCCCCTCACCGTTGCGCAGCACGGCGGTGATGCCGTAGCCGCCGATGTTGGTGGTGACCTCCCAGTCCGGGAAACGGTGCATTTCGGCGTGGATCCGGGCGGCGGTCTCCCGCTCCGCGCCGGAGAGCTCCGGGTACCGGTGCAGGTCCTTGTAGAGGTCCACCTGCCAGCTCAGGTCCGCGGGGCCGGCGGCTCCCACGGCATCGCTGACGATCTGGGACGGACTACCGGACACACTCACGGAGGTCACCGGTTCCTCTCTGGCTGGGGGAAGGGGTTTCAGTTCCCCACTGTAGCCAGCGCCCGCAACATCGGCACCAGCTGAGCCAGTGCACGACCGCGGTGGGACAGGGCGTCCTTCTCCTCCGGTGCCAGCTCGGCGCTGGACTTCCCGGGGGTCTCCTCCGGCTCGAACAGCGGATCGTAGCCGAACCCGTTCTCCCCCTGCGGCCCGCGCAGCAGGGTTCCACGCCAGGTTCCGCGCACGGTCGTCTCGGCGTCCTTCCCCAGCGAGCACGCCATCTCCGCCGGCAGGGCGAGTGCGCACGCCGAGACGAAGCCCGCGCCGCGACGGTCGTCGGGGACATCGGAGGTCTGGGCGAGCAGCAGGGCGTTGTTCGCCTCATCGTCGCCGTGACTCCCGGCCCAGCGTGCCGAGAGGACGCCGGGCATGCCGTTGAGGGCGTCCACCGTGATGCCGGAATCGTCGGCGACGGTGGGCAGACCCGCGTAGCGGACGCCGTCACGGGCCTTGATCAGTGCATTGTCCTCGAAGGTCGCGCCGGTCTCCGGGGTCTCGGGGTACTCGTCGACATCGCGCAGGGTGAGCAGTTCGATGCCCTCGATACCGGCGGCCGCGAGGACACGCTCGAGCTCACCGAGCTTCTTGCGGTTGCGGGACGCCACCAGAACCTGGACGGCCATCTAGTTCCACTCCCCCAGGGTGACGGCCTCGCCGAGCTCGGCGTCCAGGGCTGCACGCTGCAGGTCGACGAGGTCGTAGAGGCCGCCCTCGGCGAGGTCGAGGAGCTCGTTGAGCTCGCTACGGCTGAACTCGGCGTGCTCGCCGGTGCCCTGGATCTCGACGAACTTCCCCTCGGCGGTCATGACGACATTCATGTCGACATCCGCCCGGCTGTCCTCCGGGTACGGCAGGTCGAGGCAGGGCACACCGTCAATGACACCGACGGACACGGCGGCCACCGGGTCGAGCAGCGGCTCACCGGGGACGACGCCCCGCTGCTGGAGCACGGCCAGCGCATCGGCCAGGGCGACGTAGGCGCCGGTGATCGAGGCGGTACGGGTACCGCCGTCGGCCTGGAGGACGTCGCAGTCGATGTTGACGGTGTTCTCTCCGAGGGCCCGCAGGTCCACGGCGGCGCGCAGGGAACGGCCGATGAGCCGGGAGATCTCGTGGGTACGGCCCTTGACCTTGCCCTTGAGCGCCTCACGCGGCATGCGCTCGGCGGTGGCGGAGGGGAGCATGGCGTACTCGGCGGTGAGCCAGCCTTCGCCGGAATCCCGCTTGAACCGCGGCACGCCCTCGGAGACGCTGGCGGTGCACATCACGCGGGTGTTGCCGAACTCGACCAGCACAGAGCCGGCGGGGTTGGTGGTGAAGCCGCGGGTGATACGGACCGGACGCAGTTCGTCGACGGCGCGCCCGTCGAAGCGGGTGTAATCGGAGGAAGTCATGCCGGACAGCCTACCGCCCGGGCGTGACCACCATGTCGGGCACCGCGACATCCACCGGCCCGTCATAGAAGCGGCGTGCTCCGCGCAGTGCGCCCTCCACGTCCCCCCACGGCGGAATGTGTGTGAGAATCAGCCGACCCACCCCTGCCTCCGCAGCGGCCTGGCCGGCCTCCTCACCGGAGAGGTGCATCTGCGGCGGGTTGTTGCCGTTGTCCCGCTCCCCCCAGGTCGCCTCACACAGCAGCACATCGGCACCGGTGGCGACGGCCGCGAGATGCGGGGTGGCGGCGGTGTCACCGGAGTAGACGAGCGAGGAGCCGTCGGCGTCCTCGATACGCATGAGATAGGACTCGGTCGGGTGCACCGCGGGGGCGGCGTAGAGCCGGGCGTCCCCGATGCGGTGCTCGGTGTAGGCGGGGTCAGGGAAGGCGACGGGCCCCTCGGTCGGCGCACCCCAGGTGACCATGTCGAAGATGTCGGAGAAGTCGTCGACGTCCTCGAGTCGGTCGGCGGAGGCCCGACCCAGATGTACCGGCGCGATCGACGGTCCGAGGAGCGTGTGCCTGCGCGTCGCGGCGTCCGTCGGGTGGTAGCGCTGCCACACGGCCAGCGACGGGAAGTCGAGGCAGTGGTCGGGGTGCAGATGGGAGAACACCATGTGCACGTCACCGGGCCGGTCGTGGACCTGCAGCCGGGCGAGGACGCCGGGACCGATGTCCACGAGGATGCGCTGTCCGTCGGACATGCGCAGCAGGTAACCCGACGCGGCGTTGTCGGGCGATGCGAGGCTGCCGGAACATCCCAGAATCGTCATCTCCATGTCATGCATTGTCCCACAGGACGACATCCGGGCGGTGACCGGACTTACCCTTGGCTCACGTCCCTGTCCGCCGGGGTGCTCACCGCAGGATCTCGGGGATCTGACTCACGCTGGTGACCTGCGGGCCGAGGAACCGGCTGGCGAGGTGCGCGAACCGCTGCGGATCACCGGTGGACTCGAAGGTGTGCACCGGCTGCTCCCCGGCCCGGTCAGCCGAACTGCGGTCGGCGAGGATCCCCTGTTCGTTGAGCGTGCGGTAGACGGTCTTCATCGTCTCCTCGGCGGAGTTCACCAGGGTCACGTCATCCCCCATCACCAGCTGGAGGACGCCGGTGAGCAGCGGGTAGTGGGTGCAGCCGAGCACGAGGGTGTCCACCCCCTCGTCCTTCAGCGGTTCCAGGTACGCCTCGGCGAGACCGAGGATCTGGCGTCCGGTGGTGATGCCGCGTTCGACGAAGGGGACGAACTGGGGGCAGTCCTGCGCGAAGACCTCGACATTCGGATTCGCCCGGAAGAGGTCCTGGTAGGCGCCGGAGGTGATGGTGGCGTGGGTACCGATGACGCCGACCCGGCCGTTGCGGGTGACGGACACGGCCCGTCGCACGGCCGGCAGGATCACCTCGATGATCGGGACCGGGTAACGCTCACGGGCGTCACGCAGGAAGGCGGCGGAGGCGGTGTTGCAGGCCACGACGATCATCTTGCAGCCCCGGTCGACGAGGTCGTCGGCGATGGCGGTGGCGAGTTCACGGACCACGGCCAGGGGCTTGTCGCCGTAGGGCGAGTTGGCGGTGTCGCCGATGTAGATCATCGACTCCTCCGGCAGCTGGTCGACGATCGCACGGGCGACGGTGAGCCCGCCGACACCGGAGTCGAAGACACCGATGGGGGAATTGTCGAAGTTTCCTGCCATGGCGTCCGATCCTAGTCGGCGTCCTTCAGCCCCGTCTTCTTCCCTGCCTGCCGCCCTGCCTGCCGCCCGGTGAGGAAAGCCGCGACCGCGCCACCGACCGCGCCGAAGAGATGGCCCTGCCAGCTCACGCCCGGATTACCGGGGAACAGGCCCCAGAACAGGCCGGCGTAGATCAGTGCGACGACCACGCCGAGGGCGATCTGTCCGAAGGACCTCACGAAGAACCCGCGCAGCACCAGGAAGGCGACCCAACCGTAGATGAGGATCGACGCGCCGACGTGCACCGAGTTCTCCGGACCGGTGAGCCAGATGCCCACCCCGCCGACGATCACCGTGCACACCGAGGACACCCACACGGCCTTCTGCCCGGACAGGGCGATGAGGAAGAGCAGTACGGCACACGCCGGGGTGTTCGCCAGCAGGTGACTGAAGTCCACGTGGAGGAACGGGGCGACGATGATGCCGCGCAGCCCCTCGATCTCGCGGGGTTCCACGCCGTAACCGGTGAGCCGGTAGTTCGACAGCGCGTTGACCAGCATCAACACCCAGATGACGACCAGGAAGGACCCGGAGGTGATCACGGCCTTGCCGGTGCGGCTGCGGCGGAAGGTCGACGGGGATTTCTCCCCCGTCGTCGCAGGGGTGTGCGGTGTGGTCATTCCATCAGCTCCGTCCAGGAGGGCACCTCGTACATCGGGGACGCCGCGAGGACCGCGTGCACCACGGCCCGTTCCGCACAGTCGGCGGCGACCGTGGCGAGCAGGGCGAGTTCCTCACCGGGGACGCCGGCACCGGTCTCTCCCCCACCACCGGTGGACAGGGCGAAGAAGCTGTCGCCGTCCATCGGCAGATGGGAGGGACGCACCGCCCGGGCCAGTCCGTCATGGGCGGCCATGGCGAGGCGTTCGGCCTGGGCCTTGGTGACCGGGCTGTCCGTGGCGACGACGCCGATCACGGTGTTCATAGGCGACGTGCCTGTGGTCCCGGGTGGCAGTTTCGTCCCGCCGAGCCCGCGGGCGAGCAGTGCCTCCAGCCCGCCGTCGTCGGGGTCCGGCAGTCCGCCCCAGTAGCGGTCGAATTCGCCGACGCCGTCGCTGTCGAGTTCCGCAGCAAGTCCCCAGGGCCAGCCTGTCGAGGGGTCGACGACCGAGCCGACGGGATTGGCGACCAGGCCGACGGCGACCGTCTCCCCGGTGGGCAGTACCGCACTGGCCTGGCCGAAGCCGCCCTTGAGGGCACCGGCTGTGGCGGCGCGTCCGGCACCGACACAGCCGTTGACCGCGGGGCCGCTGACGCCGGGCAGTTCGTCGAGGGCACCCAGTGCGGCGGTCAGCGCCTCGCGACCACAGTCGGCGCCGGGCCGGTCGGCGGGCGAGCCGACGGGCAGGTCGAAGATCACGGCGGCCGGGACGATGGGGACCAGGGGTCCTTCCGGCACGGCGTCCCCGAAAACCGGGAACCCGATGCCACGCTCCTCGAGCCCGGCCATGACACCGCCCGCGGCGTCCAACCCGAACGCGGAACCGCCGCACAGGGCGACGGCGTGGACGGACTGCATGGAGTTCGAGGGCTTGAGCAGGTCGGTCTCGCGGGTGCCTGGGCCACCGCCGCGGACATCCACCGCACCGACGGCACCGGAGGGGCAGGCGACCACGGTGACACCCGAGGAGACCGGCTTTCCTGCGTCGTCACGGGCCGGGGCGTGTCCCACGGCGATGCCGGGGACGTCCGCCAGGCCGTTGACCCGGCCGGGGACCGCGCCGAAGACGGAGGACATCGAGGACGCAGCTGCCATGACGGACCCCTATCCCTCGTCGAATCCGTCGGGCACGTCGAGTTCCCCCATCATGGCGCTGAGCAGCGTGTCCTGGTGGTAGCCGAGCCAGTCGAGGTAGTTCGCGGCGGTCTCGACCTCCTGGGAGGATTCCCCGTGCTCCACGCGGTACACGTCGAGCTGGGCGGAGTGGTACGTGCGGATGTCCGCCACCGCGTTGAGCCACGGGCCTGCCTGGTCGGCACCGATGCTGATGTTCACCGACCCGTCGGGGCCGAGTGCGTCGATGAGGATCCGCAGGTTGAGCAGCTTCGCCTTGATGATGTCCGTCTCGGTGAACTGCCGGGTGACGGACGCCTCCCCCTCGACCTCCTCCGCACCGTCGCGGAAGAAGGAGGGCAGCAGGCGGGCCAGGGCAGGATCCTTCGGCGCCTCCGTGTGTCCGGAGGGCAGGCCGGTCATCTCGGCCAGTTCATCCTTCGGCGCCGACCGGGCGCGGCCCATGAGGGCGTCGGAGACGGTCACGGCGGAATCGCCGAGCATCTCGCGCTCCAGGGGTTCGAGACGCGTCTGGTACCGGGTGCCGCGGACCAGACCCTTCTTCTTCGTCCAGGGGATCACGTCGATCATCCTTCGCTTCGCTGCATGGTGGCCCACAGGCCGGCGGTCTGAAGCTTCTTCACGTCCGCCTCCACCTTGTCACGGTCCCCGGAACTCACGACGGCCTTGCCTTCGGTGTGCACCTCCATCATCAGTGCGGTGGCACGTTTGCGGGAGTAGCCGAGCACGGTCTGGAAGACGTAGGTGACGTAGCTCATGAGGTTGACCGGATCGTCCCAGCAGATACACAGCCAGGGCAGGTCGGCCTCGGTGAGTGTGTCCGGCAGTTGCTCTGCCACAGGTGTGGCAGCCGGGGCGGCAGGAGAAGTCATGCCATCCAGACTACCGGTGGTCACCGACGCGGCAACGGGACATCACTACTATGTGACAGTGTGACCGCATCCACCACACCTTCCGGCAGTCGTCCCGGCGCTGCCTCCACGGCCCTGTTCACCGACATGTACGAGCTGACGATGCTGCAGGCCGCCCTGGCCGACGGTACCGCCGACCGACGGTGCGCCTTCGAGGTCTTCACCCGCCGGCTGCCGAATGAACGGCGCTACGGCGTCGTCGCCGGCACCGCGCGGGTCATCGACGCCGTGAAGAACTTCCGTTTCACCGCAGAGCAGCTCGACGGACTGCCGTTCCTCGACGGGCGCACCCGCACCTACCTGGAGAACTACCGCTTCTCCGGGCAGATCGACGGCTACCGCGAGGGCGAACTCTACTTCCCCAACTCCCCCATCCTCACCGTGCGCGGCACCTTCGCCGAGTGCGTCGTGCTGGAGACGGTGATCCTGTCGATCCTCAACTTCGACTCCGCCGTCGCCTCCGCCGCGGCCCGTATGGTCACCGCCGCCGAGGGGCGTCCCATCATCGAGATGGGCTCGCGCCGCACCCATGAGGACGCCGCGGTCTCCGCCGCGCGCGCCGCCTATCTCGCGGGTTTCGTGTCGACCTCGAACCTGGAGGCCGCGGCACGCTACGGCGTCCCGGTCGGCGGCACCAGCGCCCACGCATGGACGCTGCTGCACACCGACGCCGACGGCCACCCCGACGAGAAGGCCGCCTTCAAGGCACAGATCGAGTCCCAGGGCGTGGGCACCACCCTGCTGGTGGACACCTACGACATCCGCCAGGGTGTCGCCAACGCCGTCGAGGTCGCCGGTACCGGCCTCGGCGGGGTGCGCATCGACTCCGGCGACCTGGGTGTGCTCGCCCGTCAGGTCCGTGACCAGCTGGACGCCCTGGGCGCCTACGACACGAAGATCTGCGTCTCCTCCGATCTCGACGAGTTCGCCATCGCCTCGCTGCGCAGTGAGCCGGTGGACACCTACGGTGCCGGCACCTCCGTGGTGACCGGCTCCGGCGCCCCGACCGCGGGCCTGGTCTACAAGCTCGTCGAGGTCGACGGCACCCACGTCCACAAGCGCAGCCGCGGCAAGGCCAGCCACGGTGGAGCCAAGCAGGCACTGCGTGCCTGCCGGTCCACCGGCACCGCTGTGGAGGAGGTCGCCTGGTCCATCGACGAAGACGCCCCGGACCTCGGCGGCGTCCTCAACACCGTGCAGCTCACCGTGCCGCTGATCCGGGACGGCGAGCCGGTGGACGGCCTGGCGTCCCTCGACGAGTCACGGGACCACCTGGCCGCCCAGCTGGTCTCCCTGCCGTGGGAGGGCCTGGCCCTGTCCCGTGACGAGCCGGCCCTGTCCGTGCGTTTCATCGGCCTGTGAGCGACCAGACGCCCTCCGCCTCCGGCACGCCCTCCCCGCTCGACCTGCTGGACCACACCGTCGAGACTCTCGGCGGTACCCGACGCGACGGCCAGCGGACCATGGCAGCCGCCGTCGCCGACGCCATCTCGGAGGAACGCCACCTGGCCGTCCAGGCCGGCACCGGCACAGGGAAGTCCATGGCGTATCTGGTGCCGTCGCTGGCCCACGCGGTCGAGACCGGACGCCGCGTCGTCGTCTCCACCGCCACCATCGCCCTACAGCGTCAGCTGGTGAACCGGGATCTGCCGCGGGTGGTGGACGCCCTGTCCCCGAAGCTGGGGCGGCGCCCCACCTTCGCGATCCTCAAGGGCCGCAACAACTACCTCTGCCTGCACCGCACCGGCGGTGGCGCCTCGTCCTCCGACGACGGGGAGGATTCGCTGCTCGACGAGGCGGAACTGACCCGCACCGGTGCCCAGGTCACCCGGCTGCGCGACTGGGCCCAGGAGATCCTGGAGACCGGCGAAGGGACCGGTGACCGCGATTCCCTGCCCCGGGGCGTCTCCGACCAGGCGTGGCGTCAGGTCAGTGTGACCAGCCGGGAGTGCGTCGGGGCGTCCCGCTGTCCCTTCGGCGAGCAGTGCTTCGCCGAGGCCGCGCGCGCCGAGGCCGCCGAAGCCGATGTCGTGGTCACCAACCACGCCCTGCTGGCGATCGACGCGATGGCGGACAGTTCGGTGCTGCCGATGCACGATGTGGCCGTCATCGACGAGGCCCATGAACTCGAGGCCCGGATCACCTCCGTGGCGACCGCCGAGCTCACCGCCGCGTCCCTGGCGATCCTCGCCAAGCGCTGCGCCAAGGTCGGTCCCGACGGCTGCGCGGACGCCGTGGAGGAGGCCGCGGACACCTGGACGGCGGAGATCGAGGCCGCGGTCACCGCCGGCACCGCCCCGGAAGGTCGGTGGCTGCAGGTTCCTGTCCAGCTGCAGGAACCGCTCATCGCCCTGCGTGACGCCCTGTGGGGCCTGCGCTCGAAGCTGCAGGGGTCAACAGGCACTGTGCCGACCGGTGCGGAGAGCGCGAAGGACGCCGAGAAGGCCGCTGAGCTGCACCACTGCATCTCCTCCTGCGAGGAACTGCACGACACGGTCGTGCGGATCCTCGACGAGGACGACTCCGGCGACGACAGCGTCTTCGGCGAGGATGTCGTCTGGCTCGGCGGCGACCGCTCGCGGCGTGTGGTCCGGGTCGCCCCGCTGAGTGTCGCCGACCTGCTGCGTACCCGCCTCTTCGGGGACTCCACCGTCGTCCTCACCTCCGCGACACTGGCCCTGGGTGGCCGGTTCACCGCGATGCTGGCGTCCTGGGGACTGTCCGCGTCGAAGTGCACCACCCTGGATGTCGGCACGCCGTTCGAGGCCGGCACCCACGGGATCCTCTACATGGCCCGCCACCTCGACCCGCCGGGCCGGGATGCCGCCTCCCCCGCGACGATGGACGAGCTCGCCCAGCTCATCAACGCCGCCGGCGGGCGCACCCTCGGTCTGTTCTCCTCCCGGCGGGCTGCCGAGGCCGCCGCCGCGGAGATGCGCACCCTCGTGCCCTACGACATCATGCTGCAGGGCGAGGACACGCTCGGCACCCTCATCGACCGCTTCCGGGCGGAACCGGAGACCTGCCTGTTCGGCACCCTCAGCCTCTGGCAGGGCGTGGATGTGCCGGGCCCCTCACTGTCACTGGTGGTGATGGACCGGATCCCCTTCCCCCGTCCGGATGACCCGCTGATGCAGGCCCGGAAGGAGGCCGCCGACAAGGCGGGACGCAACGGGTTCATGGAGGTCTCGGCCACCCACGCCGCGCTGCTCATGGCGCAGGGTGCGGGACGCCTGCTGCGCAGTGTCGACGACCGTGGCGTGGTCGCCGTCCTCGACTCGAGGATCGCGACGAAGCGCTACGGGTCCTTCTTCCGCTCCTCGATGCCGCCGTTCTGGACCACCGCCGACGGGGGTAAGGTCCGCGGCGCGCTGCGCCGCCTGCGCGGGTGAACTGCGCTACCGCGTAGGATCGCCCATGTAGTTATTACAGCGTCGAAATGTCCACAGGAGTATCCGCATGCCCGTGTCCAGTGACCAGAGCGACTTCACCGTCCCCCCGGTGGGCCTCTACGACTACATCTACGGCTCGCTGGCCCCGGAGGACGAGGACCGCGTCGCCGTGGTCGATCTGGCGGACGGCACCGAATCCACGTTCGCCACGCTGCGCAGTCACGTGGACGCCGCGGCTGGCTGGCTCCACCGTTTCGGGGTGCGCACCGGGGACGTCGTCGCGCTGCAGTGCCCCAACTCCGAGAACTTCATCGTCGCCGCCCACGCGGTGTGGCGTCTCGGTGCGGTACTGACCCCCGTTCCGCTGCTCTCCACCACGGAGACCGTCGCCCACCAGATCAAGGACTCGGGCGCGACGCTGCTGCTGACCCTCGCCGGCTTCGGCGACGGTGGTGAGGAGGCCGCGGAGCTCGCCGGGCTGCCCGCCGACCGGCTGATCCACCTCGACGACTCCCGCGGACTCAAGCAGATGTACGCCGAGCGCAACACTCCCCCCGAGGTCAGCTTCGATCCCGCCACCCACCTCGCCGCGCTGCCCTATTCCTCGGGCACCACCGGGCTTCCGAAGGGTGTGAAACTCACCCACGGGAACCTGGTGGCGAACATCGCCCAGATCGAGACCGCCGGTGTGGTCACGCGGGAGGACACGATCTTCGGCGTCCTGCCGTTCTTCCACATCTACGGACTCACCGTGCTGGCCAATGCGGCGATGCGGCTGCGTTCCCGGCTGCTGACCTCCCCCCGGTTCCAGCTGAACACCTTCCTCACCGCCCACCAGGATCACGAGGTCACCTTCACCTTCATCGCCCCGCCGGTGGCGGTCGCGCTGGCGAAGGACCCGGCTGTCGACGGTCACGACCTCTCCGCCCTGCGTGGCGTGTTCAGTGGTGCCGCTCCGCTCGACGACGACCTCGCGCGCGCCGTGGAGCGACGGCTCGACATCCGCGTCTACCAGGGCTACGGCCTCACCGAAGCCAGCCCGGTGACGCACATGAACACCGACGGGAACCTCTCGCGTGGTTCCATCGGCAGGCCGGTCGCCGGCACCGAGCACAAGATCGTCGACCCGGAGTCCTTCGAGGAGATCCCGGTCCCCTCCGAGGGCGTCAGCGCCGACGGCGAGCTGTGGGTCCGCGGACCCCAGGTCATGTCCGGTTACCTGGGTGACGAGGAGGCCACCGCCGCCACCCTGCCCGGTGACGGCTGGCTGCGCACCGGAGACCTGGCGCGCCAGGATGACCGGGGCGACGTCTACATCGTCGACCGGCTCAAGGAGATCATCAAGTACAAGGGCTACCAGGTTCCCCCGGCGGAGCTCGAGGCTCTGCTGCTGACCCTGCCTGATGTGGCGGACGCCGCAGTCGTCGGTGTCGACGACCCGGCCACCGGCGCGGAGATCCCCAAGGCCTACGTCGTGCGCCAGGCGGTCGCCGAGGGCGACACCCGCTCCGACGACGAGGTCGCCACCGCCATCGAGGACGCCGTCAACGCCCGTGTGGAGCCCTACAAGAAGATCCGTGCACTGGAGTTCCTGTCTGAGGTGCCGAAGTCGGCCACCGGCAAGATCCTGCGCCGCACGCTACGCGACCGGGGCTGATCAACTCCGCTGCAGGCCGACGACCGTGAAGGAACCCGGGGCGATCTCCGTGTAACCGGCGTCCTGCACCACCGCGGCGGCCGGGCCGTGGGAGTCGGCCGTCATCCGTCGCCCGGCCTCGTCGCGGATTTCGGCGAAGCGCCCGGCGGGGACCTCACAGACGTGCAGGGGGAAGCCTCGGCGTGCCCAGTCGAGGGCCGCGTCCTCGTCCATCGCCGCTGCGAGGAGCATCGAACCGTGGGCGACCTGCGCCGCGGCCTTGCCGACCGTCATCTCCAGGGACGCGTCGACGTAGATCACCGGGGCGTCATCCACGGTGAGGATGTCCTCGGGAGCATCCGCGTAGGAGGCGTCCGGCTCCAGGTCCGCACCCTGGATCTGCAGCTTGTTCAGCGTCTCAGGGGTCTCCGTGACCGGGCAGGGCGTGAACGCACGGACGGAGGCGTCGTCCACCGAGACGGTGACACCGGGCAGTCCCTGGACATCCCGCCACTTCTTGTTGCGTGCCCGACGGGCGATCTTGCGGATCCGGGCGCCGTACCAGCGTCCCAGGGCGTCGGCGAAGAACGAGTCCTCCCCCGCCCTGGGATCGAGGCAGACGGCCACGCAGGCGGTGGCGGCAGCCTCCAGCAGCGCACGACGGTCCGGCAGCGGATCGTGCGGGAACTCCATCACCAGTGGCATGGCCTGGACAGTGGTCGGATCGTCGGGGTTCTCACCGTCGCGGTCATCGCCCATGGCGTCCCGCAGACGGGCGTGGGCCCGACGGACCAGCCCGGTGTCCGTGTCCTCAGTCACCGCGGTTCGAGCGGGACGCGCCGGTAGGTCCCGTCCTCCAGGTCGGCGGAGTCGATCTCTTCGCGGGAGATGCCGAGCATGAAGAGCACCTCATCGAGGAAAGGATGGTTGACGGTGGCGTCCGCGATCTCGCGGAGGGCCGGCTTGGCGTTGAAGGCGATGCCCAGGCCCGCCACGGACAGCATGGCGATGTCATTGGCACCGTCACCCACGGCGACGGTCTGGTTCAGGGCGATGCCGTTGGACCAGGCGAACTCCTTGAGGCTCTCGGCCTTCACATCGCGGTCGATGACCTGGCCGATGACGCGTCCGGTGAGCTTGCCGTCGACGATCTCCAGGGTGTTCGCCCGGTAGAAGTCGAGGCCGAGTTCACGGGCCAGGGGTTCCAGCACCTGGACGAAGCCACCGGAGACAGCGCCGGTGCGGTAGCCGAGGCGCTTGAGGGTACGGATGGTGGTCCGTGCACCGGGGGTGAGCTGGACGGCACGGGAGACCTCGTCGATGACGGTGGCGTCCAGGCCGGCGAGGGCCTTGACCCGCTCGTGGAGGGACTCTGAGAAGTCGATCTCGCCGCGCATAGCACGCTCGGTGACCGCGGCGACCTCGGCCTCGCGGCCGGCGTGGGCGGCCAGCAGCTCGATGACCTCCTGCTGGATGAGGGTCGAGTCCACGTCGAAGCAGATCAGGCGCTTGGTCTTGTTGGCCAGGCCGGCGCGCTGGATGGCGATGTCCACCCCGGAGCCGTGGGCGACCTCGGCGAGGGCCTCACGTAGATCGGCGGAGCCGCCGGGCGCGGGGTTGGCGACGGTGATCTTCAGCTCCAGTCCGGTGACCGGGTAGTCGGCGATGCCGCGGATCCGGTCGATATTGGCGCCGTGGTCGGCGAGGACGCGTCCGATGGTGGAGATGTGTTCGGCGGTCACCGGGTCGCCGAGGACGATCACCGCGTGGGTGGAGCGTCCACGGGCCTGCTGGATCTCGTCGGAGACGTCGACGGTGACGCTCATGCCGGTGCCCTCGAGGATGTCGTCGAGGTTCTCCCGCAGTGCGGTTCCCTCGGACAGCCGGTAGCCGACGTAGGCGGCGAGGTTGAGGTTGCCGCGGAAGACGGCCTGTTCCACGTCAAGGAGCTGGGTACCGTGCTCCGCGAGCGTCCGGAAGAAGTCGGCGGTCACGCCGGGCTGGTCCGGCCCGGTGAGCGTCACGACCGCGGGGGTGAGCCCGTCGGCGAGGGTGACGGTCAGGTGAGCATTGTCGGCGGTGTTGGTCTGGGGTGTCTGCTGCGCTGCATCCGAGTTGTCCACGACATACATTGTCGCACCCGGGGCGCAGACGGCGACAGCCGCACCCCGCGTAGCTGGGGTGCGGCTGTCGTTCAACCGTTGCCTGGCCGGTGGCCGGGCGGAGGGGGTGCCTAGAAGTGGCGACCCACGTGAGCTTCCTCGCGCATGTTCTTGACCATGTGCGGGTAGTGCAGCTCGAAGGCCGGACGCTCGGAGCGGATCCGGGGCAGGGACTCGAAGTTGTGGCGCGGCGGCGGGCAGCTGGTGGCCCACTCCAGGGAGTTGCCGTAGCCCCACGGGTCGTCGACGGTGACGACCTCGCCGTAGCGCCAGGAGCTGAAGACGTTCCAGACGAACGGGATGACGGAGATACCGAGGATCAGCGCACCGATGGTGGAGATCTGGTTCAGTGTGGTGAAGCCGTCGGACTCGAGGTAGTCGGCGTAGCGACGCGGCATACCCATGTTGCCCAGCCAGTGC
>NHCFJ05603__coassemble_760_pt1 | contig 24151 bp, 24 predicted proteins | sample NHCFJ05603__metabat2_low_PE_007 | metagenome-assembled genome bin NHCFJ05603
CACCGCCTACGCGCTGACCCAGCTGGCTGACCGCGGTTCCTTCTTCGTCGAGCCCGGTACCGAGACCTACGAGGGCATGGTCGTCGGTCAGAACAACCGCGACGAGGACATGGACATCAACATCACCAAGGAGAAGAAACTCACGAACATGCGTTCCGCCACCGCGGACGCCACCGTGACGCTGGCCAAGGCCCGCAACCTCTCCCTGGACGAGGCCATGGAGTTCTGTGGCCACGACGAGTGCGTCGAGGTCACCCCCGACGCCATCCGCGTCCGGAAGTCTATCCTCGGTGCCACCGAGCGTGGTCGTGCGGCGTCCCGCGCGAAGCAGCGCGACAAGAAGTGATCGAGATCCGGTAGTCGCCCCTGTCAGAAGGGGCACTGGTGAGAGGAGCCGTCGGGAGTGGTAGAGAACAGTCGCCCCCGGCGGCTTTCCGCTGTCATGGCGGCGCTCAGCGCCGCGGGGTTGGTCGGAGCGGTCCTCGTCGGCTGCCAGGCGCGTCCCTCGGACGCGCCGACGGTCGCTGCGCCCCAGACGGCCAGCACCACCCAGGAAGAGACCGAGGAGCCGGGCACGGTGCCTGATGAGCTCCGGACCGTCACCGTCGGTCTGGACAGTATCCCCGGTGACCTCAACCCCCACCTCATCGGGTCACGCTCCCTGGCGACGAGCGTCGTCGCCCAGCTGACCCTGCCCAGCGCCTTCACCGTGCCCGCCGGCAGCGCCACCGGTGCCCGCACCGAGCTCAACACCGACCTGCTGGAGTCCGTGAAGATCACAGAGGGGACCGAGGTGGCGCCGACCAAGGTCCGTTACGTGCTGCGTCCCGATGCGCAGTGGTCGGACGGGACGCCGGTCACCGGTGCTGACTTCGACTACCTCCACCAGCAGATCACCGGACGCTCCGGCGTGGTGGACCCGGCCGGCTACGCGATGATCGACAAACTCTCGGTCTCCGCGGGAGGACGCACGGTCGACGTCACCTTCACCGGACCTGACCCCGACTGGCGGGAGCTTTTCGCCAACCTGCTGCCGAGTCACATCTACCGCACTGAGGACCGCAGTTTCGACTCGATGATGTCCGGCGTGCCCGCGGCGTCCGGCGGGATATTCCGGGTCCGCGGGGTGGACACCGCCCGTGGCGAAATCCGCCTGGACCGCAATCAGCGGTACTGGGGAGAGACTCCTGCACGTACTGACAGCATCGTGCTCTCGGCGGTGCCGGATTCCCGCACCGCCACCCAGATGCTGCGGACCGGTCAACTGCAGATGCTGTTGACCGGGGAGCAGGGGGTGACCACCGAGTCGTTGGCCGCTGTACCGGGCCTGCGCGTCCGGGAGATGACGCGGCGTCCTGACCTGGTCATGACCCTGAACACCACCGCTCCGCGGATGGCCTCGCTGACCAACCGCACCCGGGTGACCGACGCGCTCGACGCCGATGCCCTGGCCCGCATCCTGACCCAGGATCCGTCCGCGACGGCGCCGGGGGCCGGCGTCGCCGCCGACGACGGCGGCGAGACCGGCAGTACCGGCAGCGGTACCGGCCGCGACGGCTCCCCGGCAACTCCCGCCCTGCCGACGGTGGGCGGTGAACTCACCCCACTGCGGATCGGGGCGGACAGCGGGGACGCCACGGCTGTCGAGGCCGCCCGACGCGTCGTCGACCAGCTCACCGGTGCAGGCATCGCCGCTGAGCCGGTCATCCGCTCCTCGGCCGACCTCTACGGATCCTTCCTCCCCGCCGGTGAGGTGGACGCCGTCATCGCCTGGCAGGAGACCCCGGAGACCCTCAGCGAGCTGCGCAGCCGCTACGGCTGTGACACCACGGACCGCTCAGTGTCGCGGCCGTCCACCGGGCTGCCCTCGGTGACCGCCGTGCCGACGTCGGAGTCGCGGTCCACGGAAACGACAAAATCGACGGAGTCGACGGCACCCATGGAACCCATGGAAACCACTGAATCCGGGGAGCCCACCGAATCCGCGGCCGAGGGGGAGAACGCCGCCGCCTCCGGCCGCACCGTCAACACCTCGGGCCTGTGTTCGGCAGAGATCGACGGCATCATCGACGCCGCACTGCTCTCGGTGGAGGGCCTGTCCGAGGACGGGGTCAGCTCCCTGGTCGACGCCACCGTGGAGCGGGTCTCCGATGCCGTCGCCGAGCAGCGGATCGACGTGCCGCTGACCGAGGACCGTCGGGTCATTGCCGCCGGGCCCGACCTCGTCGGCCCGGAGCCCCGACTGGCAGACTGGCCGCTCGACCGGGACACCGGCCCGTTGGCCTCCGCCGCCACCTGGCGACGCGCCGAAGAGACGTCTGCGTCCTCTTCGTCCGCGGCACCCACGACCTCAACCACCACTGACGAAGAAGACGACTGATGACCGACCAGAACCTGCAGGGCCTGCGTGTGCTCGCCGTGCACGCCCACCCAGACGACGAGTCCCTGTGGACCGGCCTCGCGCTGACCCACTGGGCCCGACGAGGTGCCGAGGTCACCGTGGTGACCTGTACCCTCGGTGAAGAGGGTGAGGTCATCGGGGACAAGTACCAGGGCCTCGTCGCCGACCGGTCCGGACTTCTCGGCGGCTACCGTATCGCCGAACTCCAGCGAGCCCTGGCGGCGCTGGGTGTCAACCACGACAAGACCACCGGGACCGCCAGGCCCCGCTTCCTCGGCGGCGTCGCGCACTGGCGGGACTCCGGCATGGCGGGCACCCCGCCGGCCGATCATCCCCGTGCCTTCGTGCGTTCCGGGGACGCCGCCGTCGATGCCCTGCGTTCCGAGATCGCCGCGCTGCGTCCGCATGTCGTCGTCACCTACGGACCCGACGGTGGCTACGGCCACCCCGACCACATCCGTGCCCATGAGATCACCCATGCCGCGGTCGCCGCACAGGCGGACGCGGGGGAGTGGACCCCGGCGAGGATCTGGTGGTGCGTCACCGAGGCCGAGAAACTCGAGGCCGGCCTGACGGAACTCCGTGCGGCGGGCGAGCCCCCGGCAGACTGGCGGTGGCCGCTCGACGGCGAGCTGGCCAGCGTCCCGGCGTCCTCGGTGGACGCCCGTGTCCTCGGCAGCGCTGAGGACGTCGCGGCGAAGCAGGCGGCCATGGTCGCCCACGCCACCCAGCTCTGGGTCGCCGACGGTTCCGCCGGCGATGTCATCGACACTCCCCGGACCAGCTCAGACGGCGCTCCGGTGCCGTTCTGTCTGTCCAACCTCATCACCCAGCCGCTCCTCGGCACCGAGAGTTTCATGCTGGGCGAACGGCGGGACGGCGAGTCCGGACTTTCGGGCGAAACACTGGACAGACTAGACTGTCTATTCGCTGAAGGGAGGTAGCCGATGTACACCACAGACGAACCCCACTGGGGTGATCCGGAACGCCGTCAGGTACGCCGGGACACGACCCGCGCCGAACGTAGGGCGGGCATCATCTGGTTGTGCGTCGGGGCACTGGCCGCGGTTCTGCTCGCGGCCCTCTACCTCGGCTCCAGGATCACGGTCGGAGACACCGCCGTGCCCTTCCCGTGGCCGCTGGTGGCCACACCGTGGTTCCTGGTGGTGCTGACGAAGACGGCACTGCTGTGGACCGACAACCGCTCCCTGGCCGCCGCCCCGATGTGGACCTGGCTGGCGGGGTACCTGATCCTCGTGTTCTGGCCCGCCATCCCCGGTCTCGGCGGAGACACCATCCTGGGTGGTTCCCTGACCACCCTGCTTCTCCTGCCGCTCGGACTGGCCGGAGGCGGTTGGGCATTGCTGCGGTTGAAGTGACAAGATGAGATCTGCCCGAAGCAGTACTGACGACCTGCGGACGGCGATCGTGACGAGTTTCCCAGAAAGTGACAATCAATGACCTACGTAATCGCGCAGCCCTGCGTCGATGTGATGGACCGGGCCTGTGTGGAGGAATGCCCGGTCGACTGCATCTACGAGGGCAAGCGATCGCTGTACATCCACCCCGACGAGTGCGTGGACTGCGGCGCCTGCGAACCGGTGTGCCCGACCGAGGCCATCTTCTACGAGGACGACCTCCCCGACGAGTGGGAGGACTACATCGACTTCAACACCGCGTTCTTCGACGATCTCGGTGACCCGGGCGGAGCCGCCAAGCTCGGCCCCCAGGACTTCGACGCCGAGGGCATCAAGAACCTGCCGCCCCAGAACCAGGACTAGAAGGAACCACACCGATGACCGACGTAGCGCGACCCCGCCGACGCACCCTCTCCGCCGAACTCCCCGATTTCCCGTGGGACTCCCTCGAGGGGGCGAAGGCGACGGCGGCCGCGCATCCCGACGGCATCATCAACCTGTCGGTCGGTACCCCGGTGGACCCGGTCGCGCCCTCGATCCAGCTGGCTCTGTCACTGAACGCCGGCGAGCCGGGCTACCCGCAGACCATCGGCACCCCGGAGCTCCGTGCTGCCATCGTGGCGGCCATGGAACGACGCTTCGGCGTCCCCGGCGTGGAGACCGCACAGGTCCTGCCGGTCGTCGGCACCAAGGAAGCCATCGCCTGGCTGCCCTTCATCCTCGGTGTGGTCCCCGGCCAGACCGTGGTGATCCCCGAGCTCGCGTACCCGACCTACGAGGTCGGGGCGAAGATCGCAGGGGCGGAGGTCCTGCGCAGCGACTCGCTGCTCAAGATCGGCCCGGCCACTCCGGCGATGATCTTCCTCAACTCCCCGGCCAACCCGCACGGCAAGGTGCTCGGTGTCGACCACCTCCGCAAGTTCGTCGAGTTCGCCCGCGAACGCGACGTCATCGTCGTCTCCGACGAGTGCTACCTGGGTCTCGGCTGGAACGGGGCCGATGAGGATGCACCGGTCTCCATCCTGGATCCCCGGGTCTGCGACGGGGACTTCACGAACCTTATCGCGGTCCACTCCCTGTCGAAGACCTCGAACCTGGCGTCCTACCGTGCCGGTTTCCTCGTCGGCGACACGGACCTCATCGCCGAGGCCCTCGCCGTGCGGAAGAACGCCGGCCTCATGATGCCCGGCCCGATCCAGGCCGCCACTGTCGCCGCCCTCGAGGACGACGGCCAGGAGACTCTGCAGAAGACCCGCTACCGGCAGCGTCGTGCACTGCTCGCCGCAGCGGTGGAGGACGCGGGCCTGCGTATCGACGATTCCGAGGGCGGGCTGTACCTGTGGGCCACCGAGGACCGCCCCTGCCGCGAGACGGTGGACCGCCTCGCGGCACTCGGCATCCTCGTCGCTCCCGGTGACTTCTACGGCCCCGCGGGAGCGCGGCACGTGCGTATCGGCCTCACCGCCACGGACGAGGACATCGCGAAGGCCGCCCAGCGGCTCAGCACGCTGGAGCAGTAGCTCCGTTTTCCCGGCCCCGATACGGAGGACCCCCGACCAGATGGTCGGGGGTCCTTTCGCGTTGTGCCCGGGGGCGTTGTCCCTGGTGTCCCTAGTTCTTGTGGAGGGCGTCGTTGAGCTCCACGGACCCGGTCGCACGCGGCACAGCCTCGACCGCACCGGTGAGCGAGTTGCGGCGGAAGAGCAGGTTGGACGCACCGGAGAGGGTGGCAGCCTTGACGACGTCACCGTCGAAGGCGACCTTCGTGCCGAAGGTGATGTACAGACCGGCTTCGACAACGCAGTCGTCGCCCAGGGAGATGCCGACGCCGGAGTTCGCACCCAGCAGGCAGCGCTTGCCGATGGAGATGACCTGCTTGCCACCACCGGACAGGGTGCCCATGATCGAGGCGCCGCCGCCGACGTCCGAGCCGTCCTCGACGACAACACCGCCGGAGATCCGCCCCTCGACCATGGAGGAGCCGAGCGTGCCGGCATTGAAGTTCACGAAGCCCTCGTGCATGACGGTCGTGCCCTCGGCGAGGTGGGCGCCGAGGCGGACACGGTCGGCGTCCCCGATGCGCACACCGGTGGGCACGACGTAGTCGACCATGCGGGGGAATTTGTCGACCGAGTAGACGGTGACCCGGCCGCGGGCCTGCAGCTTCGCGCGGGTGGCCTCGAAACCTTCGACGGCGCAGGGGCCGAAGTTGGTCCAGACGACGTTGGTGAGCTTGCCGAAGAGGCCGTCGAGGCTGCAGCCGTGGGGCTGGATGACGCGACCGGAGAGAAGGTGCAGACGCAGGTAGGCGTCGGCGGAATCGGCCGGGGCGTCGTCGAGGTCGGCGATGGTGGTGTTCACCACGACGCGGTGGACGCCGCGGTCGGCGTCCTCATCCACCAGGTGGGACAGGTCGAGCGGGGTGGTGGGGGCGTCACCCAGGCCGAATTCGGGGTACCACACGTCGAGGACGGTGTCGTCAGCGGTCAGGGTCGCGATGCCGGTTCCGTAAGCAGAGGTCATGGCATCACAGTGTACCGGTCAGTTACCGGCGGTTTCGTCAGACCTGTCGCGCAGGGCATCGTCGGCGAACCGGTCGTGGTGCCGGGTGACCCAGTAGCCGAGCGCAGAGAGCAGGCCGAACGCGACGACCACCGTGATGACCTGCTGACGGGCACTCTCGTCGAAGAGCATGAGGACGGTCAGGCCGAGCAGTGCGACCAGGGTGATGACCGGGAGCGCGGGCCAGAACCACATCTTCAGCTTCAGGGAGCCCTCCGCCTTCAGCAGCGGACGCAGCTTCAGCTCCGACAGGACGATCATGAACCAGATGACGAGCAGTGAACCGCCGACCGCGTTGAACAGGATGTTGATGAGGTTCTCCGGTCCCCAGACCTGCAGTCCGACGGAGATGAAGGCGAAGACCAGGGAGCAGATGACCGCGGGGAGCGGGACCTTCTGTGCGGAGAGCTTCCGGAATACCTTCGAGGCGTTGCCCTGCCAGGAGAAGGAGTACATCAGACGCGAGGTGGCGTAGATCTGCGCATTGAACGCGGAGAGCAGCGCCAGGACGATGACGATCTCCATGATCCCGACGATCGCGGGGACATCGGCCATGCTGAGAACACGGGTGAACGGCGAATTAGAGGCGTCCTCCTCGTCGGCGAGATCGGTGTAGTTGATCAGCGTGGTGATCACGGCGACCGAACCCAGGTAGAAGACCATGATGCGCCAGACCACCGCGCGGACCGCGGAAGTGATGGCCTGGGCGGGCTTCTCGGACTCGGCCGCGGCGATGGTCACGATCTCGATACCGCCGAAGGCGAAGGCGACGGCGAGCAGGCCGGCGGAGACGCCGGAGATGCCCTCGGGAGCGAACGGCGTGAGGTTGTCTGTGCCGACGGACTCGTGGCCGGGCAGCCAACCGAAGATGAGCAGAGCGCCGATGATGAGGAAAGCGACGATGACGGCGACCTTGACGAAGGAGAACCAGTACTCGAATTCACCGAAACCACGGACGGCGAAGAGGTTCACGACGGTGAAGAGCACCACACAGACCAGGCCGGGGATCCAGCCTTCCACGCCGAACCACTTACCCATGATCGCGCCGGCGCCGGTGATCTCGGTACCCATCACCATGATGAGCATGAACCAGTACAGCCACCCCAGGGAGAAGCCGGCCCAGCCGCCGAAGGCCTGGCGGGCGTAGGTGGCGAAGGTGCCGGAGGCGGGACGGGCGGCGGCCATCTCGCCGAGCATCCGCATGACGAAGACGACGACGATCCCGGCGACGATGTAGGAGAGCAGGACAGCCGGTCCGGCCGCCTTGATGCCGACACCGGTGCCGAGGAACAGACCCGCGCCGACGGCGGACCCCAGTCCCATCATCGTCAGGTGGCGGGTCTTGAGCCCGTGGCCCAGCTCGCCCCGGGTTTCTTCTGCAGTCGCGGTCTCGGACGCAGGTGATGCTGCGGGACCGCCCAATGAACTACTCATGAACACTTATTCTGGCACAGTGCCTGTGACCCGCTGCACCACTGTCACCTCTACGATGGGGGTCACGATGAACGAACAGACTGCACAACTCGATCTCACCCTCGATCCGGTGGCACTCACCGCCGCGCTGGTCGACATTCCCAGCCGGTCCCACGAGGAGACCGCGATCGCCGACGCCCTGGAGTCCGGACTCGTCCGGCTCGCCCTGCCCGGGGTCACGGTGGACCGCCGCGGCAACACGGTCATCTCCCGGACGCACCGTGGACTGCCCACCCGTGTCATCCTCGCCGGCCACATCGACACCGTTCCGCCGGCGGACAACCTGCCGTCCCGACGGGGTCCGGACACCGCGGGCAGCGACTGCATCCACGGGCTCGGTTCCGTGGACATGAAGTCCGGGGACGCGGTATACATCCACGCCTTCGTCACCCTCGCACAGTCCGGAGACCTGGCCCAGGACCTCACGCTCGTGCTCTACGACGGCGAGGAGGTCGCCTCGCGCTACAACGGCCTGAAGAAGGTCGCGGACACCGAACCCGACCTGCTGGCCGGTGACGTCGCCCTGCTCGGTGAACCCTCCGGCGCGGTCATCGAGGCGGGCTGCCAGGGCACACTGCGTCTGAAGGTCACCGCCCACGGCACCCGGGCCCACTCCGCCCGTGCCTGGCTCGGGGACAACGCCGCCCACCGGCTGTCCCCGGTGATCGCGAGGATCGCGTCCTACGTGCCCCGCGACGTCGACATCGACGGCTGCCTCTACCGTGAGGGGCTCAACGTGGTGCGCCTGGAATCCGGGGTGGCGACCAACACCATCCCGGACGAGGCGTGGCTGTTCGTGAACTTCCGTTTTGCGCCGGACCGGTCAGGGGAGGAGGCTCTGGCGCACACCCTCGACGTCCTGGGCGTCGGCACCCCCGAGGATCCGGCGGACGGGTTCTCCCTGGAGATCGACGACCTGTCCCCGGCCGCCCTGCCCGGACTGCACCGGCCGGCAGCCGCCGCACTGGTCGCTGCCACCGGCGGCAATGTCCGGGCGAAATACGGCTGGACCGATGTCGCCCGGTTCTCCGTCCTGGGCATCCCCGCGGTGAACTTCGGCCCCGGTGACCCCGGCCTGTGCCACACCCCGCAGGAGAACTGCCCGGTCGAGATGATCACGACCGTCAGCGACCAGCTCATCAGCTACCTCACCACACCGCCGGAGATCCCGGCCTGACAGAGAGGACCCACCATGGCTCCGATCAGACCGAACGACCCCTCGTACTTCTACGAGGGACCGGTCATACGACGCGGCGAAGGCCGACGCATCGGCCCGACCACCACCACAGACCAGCGGCTGCTCGGCGAACAGCCGAATTCGGACTGGCTGCACACCGACCCCTGGCGGGTGATGCGTATCCAGTCGGAGTTCGTCGAGGGCTTCGGCGCGCTCGCCGATATCCGCCATGCCGTCACCGTCTGGGGTTCTGCGCGGACCCCGGAGGACCACCCGTGGTACCGGCTGGGGGTCGACACCGGACGCCTGCTCCACGAGGCGGGCTACGCCGTGATCACCGGTGGCGGCCCCGGCCTGATGGAGGCGGCGAACCGTGGCTGCTCCGAGGCCGGCGGCCTGTCAGTGGGCCTGGGGATCGAGCTTCCCCACGAGCAGGGGCTCAACGAGTGGGTCAACCTGGGCCTGAACTTCCGCTACTTCTTCGTCCGCAAGACGATGTTCGTCAAGTACGCCCAGGCGTTCATCTGTCTGCCCGGCGGCTTCGGCACGCTCGACGAACTCTTCGAGGCCCTCGTCCTCGTCCAGACCGGCAAGGTCAGCGAGTTCCCGATCATTCTCGTCGGCACGGACTACTGGGGTGGACTGGTGGACTGGATCCGCTCGCGGATGCTCGACGAGGGGCTCATCAGCGAGTCCGACCCGGACCTGCTGTACGTCACCGACGATCCGGAGGACGCCGTGACCCGCGTGGTCGCAGCCCATGCCGGACGCCGGCTCGGATGACCCTCCGGTGAGGTAGGCTGACCGGCATGTACCTGCTCATCACCGTCATCGCCGCGCTGCTGGTGGGCCTCGTCCTCGTCGCGCTGGTCCAGACCACATTCGGCCGGCCCGAGGAGGTGGCGGAGAGCACGGACGACAGCGACGGACCCCGCTTCCGGGTGGTGCGTCGCGGCTACGACATCGCCGAGGTCGACAACTACCTCGACACCCTTCAGGACAGGGGCCAGGACAGGGGCCAGGACAGGAGCACTGCGTAGGAATGAGCACCACGATCCCGACCCTCGCCTCCGGCGCCCCCGCCACGGGCTCAGAGGTCATCGACTGCCGCATCATCGTCCGCGACACCCCTTCCGCTGCGGTCCGTCCGGCCGCCGACGGCGTGTGGGAGGTTCACGTCCCGGAACACCCCGTCCCGCTGACCGACCTTGCGGAGCTCCCGGAAGAGCCCAGGCTCGGCGACGACGGGTGGCGCGACGCGGGGTCCCGACTCGTGCGGCGACTCACCGACCTTGTCGCCGTCCACCCGGTCAAGGCGAAGCGGCACCTTGTCCAGGTCCACGTCCCGGCGTCCACCACCCGACGCAACCTGCGCAACCTGGCGCAGGGGCTGGTCGGTGCCGGTCATACGCCGCTGGCCGGGGCTCCGGAGGCGGACCTGGCCGTTCCTGCCGTGAGGGACATCCGGATCGACCTCTCCGCCGTCTCCGGCGACACCGCCTCCGCCGCCGACCGGGAGCTCCGGCTCGGTGCCGAGCTCGGCGCCGCCGCCGCACTGGCCGACGCCCTCGGTGCGGTGCCGGACGGCTCCATGACCCTGGACTGGTGGCGGCAGCAGACCCGGGCCCTGTTCCACGGACGTCCCGGTGTGCGCGTGAAGGTCCGCACGGGTGACTGGCTGGAACGCAAGGGCCTCGGTGGGGTGCGGGCCGCCAGTGCAGACCCGGCGCGTACCGCCGGACTCGTCGAGATCACGTGGGACCCCGCCGCCGCCGACGGCGAACTCACCGATGACCGTCCGGACGCCGTACTTGTCGGTGGGGCAGTGGTCCCGGCGGTGCTCAGCGCCCTGTCCCGCCTGCACTCCCCGCAGAAGGTCATCGGCCTGGTGCCGGTCACCGGTCTGCCTGCGGACCTGAGGCCACCGCTGACCGGGCGGCCAGAGGAGGTCATCACCCATGTCGGTGGGAGGACAACCACCCTGCACGTCACCGGAGACGAGACCCGGCGGGCCGAGACCGTGTCCCGGCTCGCCACCGCGGACGCGCTGGCCTACGGGGTGCAGCGCCACCGGCCGCGCCGGATCATCAGTGCCGGCCCGACGTCCACCGGGGCGAAGACCGCCCTCGGTACCCGCACCGGTGCGCTGTTCACGGAGGACCCGGTACTCGCCCGTCGGCTCACCCTGCGTGGGGCGAAGGTGGGGGAGCGGTGGTGGCCGATGCCGCTGCCGACCGACATCGCGCCGCAACCCGACGGTCCCGACCTGCTCAACTCCGCCCTGTATCTGCGCGGTTTCACCGGGGATGTCACCCATATCCACCTGGACACCGCCGGACCCGCCGCGGCCACGACTCCGGACGGGGACACCATGAGCGGTGTCACGGGGTTCCCGGCCCGTACCCTTGTAGAGTGGCTCCGTAAATAGAGGTCACTCACACTGACCTCACCTGTCAACCCCACATTGTCTGACCCACATTGTCTGTCCGAGGAGAATTCCGAACCGTGCTGTCCGATGTCATCGATCTGCTCGCCGATCCGGTCGACGGGACCCCGCTGCGCGCCGGGGACGAGTCCTGGCGGACCATCGTCTCGGGATCCGGTCACAGCTACGACGTCGCCCGTCAGGGCTATGTCACCCTCGTCGGCGGTGCAGGCCTGCGCTACACCGGCGATGACGCCGACATGATCACCGCCCGTGAGGCCTTCCTCGCCGGAGGACACTTCGCCCCGTTCGTCGAGGCGGTGTCCGACGCTGTCGCCGATGTCCTCGACGACAACCACGTCTCCGAGGACGACCGACCCTCTGTCGTGGAGATCGGCGCCGGCACCGGTTACTACCTCGCCCACACCCTCGACGCGGTCCCCGGCTCCCGGGGCATCGGCATCGACGTCTCCGTGCCGGCGGCCAAGCGGCTGGCCCACTGCCACCCGCGGGTCGGTGCCGTCATCGCGGACGCCTGGGCCCGACTGCCGCTGCGCGACGACAGCATCGACGCCGTGACCGTCATTTTCGCCCCGCGCAACGCCGCAGAGTTCGCCCGCGTCCTCACCCCCGAAGGACAGGTCGTCGTCCTCACCCCGGACGTCGGACACCTCGGCGAGCTGCGCGCCCCGCTCGGGATCATCGACGTCGAGGAGGGCAAGGTCGAGCGGATGATCACGCAGGCGTCCGGCTACCTCGTGCCGGTCGGCGAGCCGGAGCATGTCGAGTTCGTCATGCACCTCGACCAGGCATCCATCGCCGCGCAGATCGGGATGAGCCCGTCGGCCCGACACATCCACCCGAAGGTGCTGGCGGAGCGGATCGCCGATCTTCCCCCGGTCATGGAGGTCACGGCCCGTGCGACCGTGACCCGACTCGCCCGCGACCCCCGCACGCTGGGCTTCAACGGCTCCTAGTCCGCCGCATCCCCGGCGCTGAGTTCCGTGGCGAGATCCCGGTCCGCCAGGGCAGCCTCGGCGATGAGACGCTCCTGCTCCTCCGGGTTGTCGAGCTGGGCCAGTCGACGCTGCAGTCGGCGTCCCAGTGACTCCATCGCCGACAGGACGCGGGCCCCGGCGGCGGTGTCCACCCGGAACTTCGCGAACGGTGCCTCACCGTGGAGCGAACTGGTCAGCGAGACAAGCCCGCCGTCGGCGAAGACCTCGCACACCGGACCGTCGACGAGAATCGTGAGGGTGTCCGAGTCGCCGTCGGCCAGCTCTGCGGTGCGTACGTCACCGGAACCGTCCCCGGTGGGCCTGGAGACCTCGACACGGTCGCCGGAGTGCCGCACGGTGGCCAGCAGCCCGTCCTTCTCATCGAGGAGGGAGACAGTCACCGCACCGGCGGAGACGTCGAGCTGGGCGGTGAAGACGGCCGCACGGTCGGTGTAGGAGCGCACCGCCGACGGCACGCCGACGATGTCCTGGTGCAGGTGCCCGCCGCGCAGAGTGAGGAAACGGGGGACCGACAGGCAGTTCGCCCAGGTACCCGAGCCGTTGCCGGGGAAGGTCCCCACCAGACCCACGATGACAGGCTGGACGCCCTGGATACCCTGGACGACCCTGGGCCGGGTGAAGTCGTGGCCGTGGTCGAAGAGCTGGAACCCGGTCTCGACCGTGAATGCTGTCCCGGAGAGGGTGCCGACCAGGTAGCCCGCGTTCTCCCCGACACTCTCCTGTCCGTCGTCACCACCGTCTGCCGGGTAGGTGATGAACAGTACGTCGCGGGTCCCGTCGGTGAGTTCGTCGCTCATGGTGACGATACGCGGCGCGAAAGGGCGGCCCTCCGGCACGGCGGCGTCAGGGGAGCCCCCGGTGATCTCAAGCGGACCGAGGACGGTCCAGAGCTGCCGGTCACCGGAGGTCAGCACGACGATGTCGGCGGCGGTGTCGTCGACGAGGTCGAGGGCGACCATCAGCCAGCCGTCGCCGTGCCGGATGACGCTCGGAGTCACCAGCGCGGTGACCGGGTGGGCTGAGTCGTCGATCTCCACCGGGCCGAGACGGTCGACCTCGCGGCGCACGACGCTCGGGTCATCGGAGACCTCGTCGGAGATGGCGGCGAGATCGGAGATCCGGGCACGTTGGATCCGGAAGTCCCGGGGGCCGCGCCGGTCATGGGGCAGATCGGAACCACGGACGGCTTCCCCGTCGGTGGGGGTGGTGGTCACGAAGAACAGTTCCACGGTGCCGTCACCGACCAGGACGGAGGATCCGGCCAGGCAGTCGATCTCGTCCCCTTCAGGGGCGAGGACGTCGTCGCAGACGTCCCAGCCGTAGGGGAGACCGGTCGCCATCTGGTGCGCCCAGCGGGCACCGGAGTCCGGGGTGGGGCGGAACTGGTGGAAGACGTGCAGGGCATCGCCCTGCCTGACGGCTCCGGCCGGTGCCTCGAGGACACCGGTCTCCGCGGTCACATGGAGTTCAGGTCGAAAGCGATTCACGAACCCCTGTATACCAGCGGTCAGGAGGCGGGCGGCGGGACCGGGTCTGTGGTGGCGGAGTCTGTACCGTTCATGCCGGTCATGCCGGTCGTGCCGGTCGTGGCTCCTCCGGCGGACGCGGCGTCCTCCCGCCCCTGGCGGCGTCCGCGCCACCATTCCAGGGCCAGGGGGATCACGGACAGTGCGACGAGCAGGATGATGATGAGGTCGACATGGGCGCGGATGAAGTCCACACCGCCGAGGAAGTACCCGGCGACGGGGATGATGCAGGCCCAGGCCACGCCGCCGATGATGTTGTAGGGCACGAAGCGGCGGCGTTCCATGCCGCTGATGCCGGCGAGGACCGGGACGATGGTGCGGATGACCGGGACGAACCGGGCGAGGATGACCGCGTGCGGGCCGCGGGTCGCGAAGAAGTCCTGTGCCTTGCCGATCCGTTCCTCGCCGATCAACCGTGCCGCCCGGGAGCGCAGGATCGGCGGGCCGGCCCATCGTCCGATCTGGTAGCCGGTCTGGTCGCCGATGACGGCGAAGACGACGGCGACGGCCAGGAGCTGCCACAGCGGGAACACGGGGTTGTCCCCGCCGGTGAACAGTCCGGCGACGAAGAGCAGGGAGTCGCCGGGCAGGAAGAAACCGATGAGCAGCCCGGTCTCGGCGAAGAGGACCAGGGCGATGCCGATCAGTCCGAAGCTCGAGACGATGTGCTCGACGTCGGTGACGCTGTGATAGAAGTCGGTGATGGAATTCACCGGAGGAACGATAGCACCGTTCAGCGTCGGGTGATTACTGTCATGCCCGCACCCAGCGGCAGCCGGGAGGTCGAGACGGTGCCGGCGTCCACCAGTTCGCGCAGGTGGACCTCGGCGGCGCGGGCGGCCTCGGTCTGACGGTCGGTCCGGGCCGGATCACCGGGCGCGCCGTCGAGGAGGGCGTCGAGAAGCACGAGGACGCCACCGGTGCGCAGTGCCGGCAGGGCGTTGTCGACCGCGGCGGAGAGCAGCTCGGGGTCCACGTCGGCGACGATGATGTCGTAGGAGTCGGTCGCCAGGCGGCCGATGCCGTCGAGTGGGGCGGAGGGCACGAAGCGGAAGGCGGTGGGACGCAGTCCCACGGAGGTGAAGGCCTCCTTCGCGAGCTTCTGGTGCTGCGCCTCAGGGTCGATGCAGGTGACGTGGCCGACCGGCTCCTTACCGGCACCACGGAACCCGGCGAACAGATACAGGCCGATGACACCGCAGGCCGGGGACATGACCACGGCGCTGGGCTGGGTGGAACCGGTCGCGCGGGCGGCGAGGAACGAGAGGAACTCGCCGGTCGCCGCATCCGGGCTCAGCAGACCGAACTCGTCGGCGGCGGTCTGCGCCCGGTCGAGGTTGTCGTCGGAGGCGGCGGTGCCGTTGATGTAGGTGCGCACGGCGTCGAGGGCTGATCCGGTATTGACATTCACAGGGACCAGCTTAGGGGGAGGTCACCCCCGACCGACGGAGGAGGTACCGGCGAGTCGGGGAAAGCGCTGTTCGTCAGGGGTTGCCGTCATGTATATTTGTCGGTGGAATAAGTACTCTCCGCGGTGCGCCGGTGGTTCACAGTGAACGTCCAGCCGGCGCGTACCGCACCTCAACCCCGGTGACCCAGAATGGAACGCATGACTTCCGCAGTGTCCCCCGACCCCACCTCCGGTGCCTCCGCCGACGGCGACCCCGTCACCGGCACCGGCGCCTTCGACCGCGGTGAAGCGGACATGCCGGAGTGGGGGGATCTCGTCGCCGAGCACGCGGACGGTGTCTACCGTCTCGCCTACAGCCTCTCCGGCAACCGGCAGGACGCCGAGGACCTCACCCAGGACACCTTCATGCGCGTCTTCCGGTCGCTGAAGAGTTACCGCCCCGGGACTTTCGAGGGCTGGCTGCACCGCATCACCACCAACCTCTTCCTCGACATGGTCCGCCACCGGGCCACCGTCCGGATGGAGGCCCTGCCCGAGGACTATGACCGGGTCGCCGGGGAGCACCCCGGCCCCGAGCGCGTCTTCGAGTTCAACCACCTCGACCCGGCTCTGGCCCGGGCCTTGGACGATCTCTCACCGGAGTTCCGTGTGGCCGTGGTGCTCTGTGACGGACTGGACCTCAGCTACGAGGAGATCGCCGACACCCTCGGACTGAAGATGGGTACCGTGCGTTCCCGGATCCACCGGGCCCGTGCCCAGCTGCGGGCGGCCCTGGACCGGACGGCCGGGGAGCTGAGCTATGTGGCCGGGAAATGATGTCGGCCATCTGACCACCGAAGCCGTCGCGGCACTGGTGGACGGAGAGCTGTCCACCGGTGCGGAAAGCCGCGCGAAGGTGCACCTGGTGCACTGCAGTGACTGTCGCGAGGAGGTCCGCGCACAGCGCCAGGCGGCGGCACGCATGCGTGACCAGGCAGGCACGATGTCTGAGGTCCATGCCCCGGGGGCACTGCTCGACAGGCTGACCGGGATCCCGGCGTCCTGCGGGGAGCAGGACGCCCCGACCGACGACGCGGACGACCACGACGGGGTGGGGGTCGACGGGCGCCGACGCCCTGAGTCGCTGGGTGCCAGGTTGTCCACCTCTGTACGTCGCATGCTGCGTGTGTCGCAGACTGGGCGGGGTCAGCGGTAGAATCACCCGGGTCAGGGCACAGAGCAGGAAGTCAGGTGGAACACGGTGTTCTCCAGCGTCGGATGGGGCGAGATCCTCGTCCTGGTTATCGTCGGCATCATCGTGGTCGGCCCGGAACGGCTGCCCCGGATCATCACGGACGTCAAGGCGATGATCCATGCCGCCCGTGGTGCGATCACCTCGGCGAAAGAGGAACTGGGGGACGACTTCAAGGAGGACTTCGAGGACTTCCGTAAGCCGCTGTCGCAGATCAACGACATGCGGCGCATGGGGGCCCGCGGTCTCGTGAGCAAGGCCCTGCTCGACGACGACCCCGAGTTCTTCCGCGACATCGAGGCCTCGGCCCGCGGGGTCAGTAGCGCGGTCACCGGTCAGGCTGGGTCGCCTTCTGAGCCCGCCCGGCCCGCCCGGTCCACCGGAGCCTCCAGCCAGGCGCCTGCAGCGTCCGCTGGGGCTACCGGGTCTGCCGCGGCCGGAGACACCACCGCCGCCGGTCAGAAGAAGACCGACGGCGGAGCGGACTGGGGGGCCATGGACGAGGGGGACGTCCTCTAGGACGGTCTCCCTCACCGTGGCGGGGTACTACGGGGGATCAGTTCCGGGTGACGCCGAGGTTCAGCGGGCGTCCTGCCAGCGACTGACGGCGGGTGACCAGCTTGTCGGCCAGCGCGCCGAGAGCGACGCCGGCAGGTGAGTCCGGCTGGGACACGGCGATCGGGTTACCCACGTCGCCCCCGACGCGCAGGTCCGGGTCCAGCGGGATCGAGGCCATCAGCGGTACCGGGGAACCGGTGATCTCGGACAGCCGGTCGGCGACGTGCTGACCGCCACCGGAACCGAAGACGTCCATCACGGTCCCGTCAGGCAGAACCATGGCGGCCATGTTCTCGATGACACCACCGATGCGCTGCCGGGTCTGCTGGGAGATCGAGCCGGCACGCTCGGCGACCTCCGCGGCCGCGGCCTGCGGGGTCGTCACGATGAGAAGTTCGGCGTTCGGGACCAGCTGTGCCACCGAGATCGCCACATCACCGGTACCGGGCGGGAGGTCGAGGAGAAGCACGTCCAGGTCGCCCCAGAAGACGTCGGAGAGGAACTGCTGGATCGCGCGGTGGAGCATCGGTCCGCGCCAGATGACCGGGGAGTTTCCCTCGAGGAAGTGCCCGATGGAGATCAGCTTCACGCCGTGCGACTGCGGCGGGATGATCATGTCGTCCACCTGGTTCGGCAGGGCGGTGGAGCCCATGAGGTGGGGCACGGAGTGACCGTAGATGTCGGCGTCGACAATGCCGACATTGAGCCCGCGCGCGGCCAGCGCGGTGGCCAGGTTCACGGTGACGGAGGACTTGCCGACACCACCCTTACCGGACGCCACGGCATAGACCCGGGTCGTCGAATCCGGCTGGGCGAAGGGGATGACCGGTTCCGTGGTCGAGCCACGGACCTTCAGACGCAGCTCACGACGCTGCTCATCGGTCATCACGTCGGTGGTGACGGTGGCCTTCGTGACCCCGTCGACACTCTCCGTGGCCTCCCGCGTGCGGTCGGTCAGGGTGGATTTCATGGGGCATCCGGCGATGGTGAGATAGATCTCGACCGCGACCTCGTCCCCGTTGACGGTCACGGATTTCACCATGCCGAGATCGGTGATGGGGCGGTTGAGCTCCGGGTCCTCAACCGACGACAGTGCGCTGCGGACAGCCTCTTCAGTGACAGTAGACATCGACCGGTATGTTACACCCGGCCGACCGGATCACCGAGGTCGGTCAGAGGGGCCGTCCTGGCTGTCATGGTCGTCGTGCTCGCGGTCCTCGAGCTTGTCCTCGATACGGTGGAGCAGATCGGTGAGGTCGTCGAGTTCATGACGCAGGTAGTCGCGGGTCACGTTCTCACCCACGGCGATCCGCAGGCCGGCGAGCTCACGGGCGAGGAACTCGGTGTCCGCCTTCGTTTCGGCGGTGCGTCGACGGTCCTCGTTGAGGGAGACGCGGTCGCGGTCGTCCTGCCGGTTCTGGGCGAGCAGGATCAGTGGTGCGGCATAGGCGGCCTGCGTCGAGAAAGCCAGGTTGAGCAGGATGAACGGGTACGGGTCCCAGTTCCACCACATGCCGCCGATATTGAGCAGGATCCAGATGATGACGAAGACGGTCTGCCACAGGAGATAGCTGCCGGTGCCGAGGAAGCGGGCCACCCGTTCGGCGCCGACACCGATGGCATCCCCGTCGAAGGAGAACAGCTTCTTCCGTCGTGCCCCGGTCGGGGTGTCCAGGTCGGTGCGGGCGTAGTTGTCCGGCACGGTTCCTCCTTCGAGCGGTGGTCAGGCTGCAGTTGCGCCGTGGGTGTGCAGTGGGTGTGCAGGGGTGTGCAGGGGTGTGCAGTGGAAGTGCGGGGGACGCCGGTCAGGCGGGGGAGCGGAGTTCCCGCCAGTCGTCGTCACGCCAGTCCTCGGGGAGGAGGTCATCGAGCAGGTCGTCGACCGCCACTGCGCCAAGCAGGTGCTGGTTGTCGTCCAGCACCGGACCGCAGACCAGGTTGTATGTCGCGAAATAGCGCGCGGCGGTCTCGATCGAGTCATCGGTACGCAGGGCGGGGAGATCCAGGTCGAGGATACCGCCGATCAACGTAGACGGCGGTTCGCGCAGCAGTTTCTGCAGGTGCACACAGCCCAGGTAGCGTCCGGTCGGGGTGGCCTGCGGTGGTCGCACCACGAACACCAGAGAGCTCAGTGCCAGCGGGACCTCCGGGTTACGGGCGTGGGCCAGGGCCTCGGCCACGGTCGCCTGCGGGGTGAGGACCAGCGGCTCCGGGGTCATCAGCGCACCCACCGTGTCCGGCGAGAAGTTCATCAGACGACGGACCGGCTCGGACTCCTCCGGGTCCATGAGCTCCAGCAGGACGTCAGCCTTGTCGTCGGGCAGTTCACCGAGCAGGTCGGCGGCGTCATCCGGGTCCATCTCCTCGAGGATGTCCGCGGCGCGCTCGATGGTCAGGGTCTCCAGGATCCCGGTCTGCTCGTCATCGGGCAGCTCGGCGAGGACGTCGGCCAGTCGCTCGTCGGCGAGCTCACCGGCGACCCGGTAGCGCCGGTCGACCGGCAGGTCGTGGAGGGTCTGCGCGACATCGGCGTTGCGCATCTCCTTGAACTCGGCGATGAGCTCGGCGTCCGCGTCCTGCGGGCCTGCGCCGGAGGCGGAGAGGCCGTGGACGTGGGAGAACGGGACGATCGCCGGTGCGGACCGCCGACCGAGTCGGCCACGGGTGATGACCGCGACGCGGCTGATGTCCCACTCGCGGGTGCGGGTGAGTTCCAGCTCGACGTCGGAGATCTCCACCGCCCGGCCGGTGAGATGCTCATGCTCCGGGTCGTCGATGTGGACGCGGGCACCGATGAGATCGTCCATGACCGAGACCTCGCCGGACCGGGACTTGAAGGGACGCAGACTCACCGAGCTGGTGTTCATCGTCACCTCCGACGGATCGATGGAGGCGATACGGAGCATGGGGAGGAAGATCCGGCGCTTCCCGGCGACCTCGACGACGAGTCCGAGGGCACGCGGACGACGGGCGCCGATACTCACGACCACGTCCCTGACCCGGCCGACGGACTCGCCGTCCGCACCGAGCAGGATCATACCGGCCAGTCGACCGGCGAAAACTCGCGAAGCACTCATAGAGCCGAGGATACGTGACGTGGTCTGCGCACCGCTCACAGCCGGCGTCAGAGCCAGCGGTTGTGCCGGAACAGGGCGATCAGGCCGACGCAGATCGTCACCATGAGACAGATGACCAGGGGATAGCCGAAAGCCCAGTCGAGTTCCGGCATCACCTCGAAGTTCATCCCGTAGATCCCGGCGATCATCGTCGGCACCACCGCCACCGCCGCCCAGGCGGAGATTTTCCGCATGTCGGTGTTCTGCTGCAGTGAGATCTTCGCGGCCGCGGCATCCACCAGGGACGCCAGCCGTTCGGCGTAGTTGCCGGTGTGGTCTGCGGCGAGGATCTGGTGGTCCAGCACGTCACGGATGTAGGTCCGGCTGTCGTCGACGATGTTGTCGTGGTCGGAGACCAGCAGCTTCAGTGCCACCGTCAGGGGGTCGATGGCGTGCCGTATCTCCAGGACCTCCCTCATGAGCAGGTAGACCTCCTCGATGGAGAAGGAGATGGACGGCGCGAACACGGTGGTCTCCATCGCACTGACATCGTCCTCCAGCTGGAGGGTCACGTCGAGGTAGTGGTCGACGATCTTGTCGGCCAGGGAGTAGAGCACCGTCTGCGGCAGGAACACCCGCTCGAGATTCTCCGTGACCCGGTCGGTGGGGTCCGGAGCCTCACCGTGGGTGACGGTGACGACGAAGTCCCGGCCCAGAATGACCTGTGCCTCGCCGGTGGTGACGTCCGGGGTCAGGTCCGTGTCGGTGCCACCCGGGGTGTAGTTCACGGTGCGCAACACGAACAGCAGCTGACTCTTGTAGCGCTCGAACTTCGCCCGTTGATGGGCGGTGACGGCGTCTTCCACGACGAGTTCGTGGATGCCGAAGATCTCCGCGATCCGGTGCATGACGGCTTCATCCGGTTCTGAGACATGGACCCAGCAGAAGTCCCCGTCGCCCAGCGACTCGTGGGCGTGGCGCAGTGCCTCGACGTCGTCGGTGGTGGCGTTGAGCTCGAAGCGTTCGGCAGTACCCGCGGCAGCGGTCGCACCGGAGGAACTGTCCCCGTTGTCGGCCCGGTTGTCGGCGCGGTAGACGGTGCAGTGTGCTTTTGCGACGGAGAGGGGACTGCTCATGATGACAGTCAACCAGATCAGTGCATGATGTGGCGGGGCGTTACGCTGCACCCCCGGTGTCAGTGACTACTCTGGTCGGGACGGACAGCACCGAACCGAGGGAAGGACCGGGTGACTGACAACCATGACCCGACTGATCGCCGGCGGCCTCTGCGGCCTCGCCGTGATTCTCGCCGTTGCGGGGAACACACTGTGGATCCCGCATGCCGTGGCAGGCGCGGTGGCGACGGCCGGGGCACTGGCCAGCGACCACAACCGGTGGTGGGGACTGATCCCGTGGATCGCCCTGGTCGTGCTCATCATGGCGGTGTGGTTCTGATGGGCCACACCCGACGGGGCGTAGTCGTCGTGTGCGGCGCACTGACGGCGCTCACCGCACTCACCCTGCCGCTGGCGTCCTGCAGTTCGACGGCCACGGTGCCGCAGCAGGCCGCTGTCGCCGCGTCCACGGACGGCCCGGTGACCGTCGGTGCCACCGATGACCCGTTGCAGCAGGCGTTGGCGGAGAAGGTCGGTGCGAAGCTCGAGGGCGCCGGACGCAGCGTCGAGGTGACCACGGTGGACGCCGGTGACCGTATCGGAGAGTTGCGCGACGGTGAACTCACCGTGGTCACCGGGTGCGTCGGCGAGCTGCTGGACACCCTTGACGCGGCCAAAGGGCAGGAACTGCGGGGTCTCTACGCGGAGGCGCAGGACGCCGGGGACGTGGACCGGGACATGTGGCGGGACATCACCCACTCCACGATGGTCTCGGCCCTGCCCACTGACCTGCAGGCTGCGGACCCGGGCCAGTCGGTGGCCTGTGATGATGATTCACTGCCGCAGAACACCGTGGCCCTGTACGCCAAGCCGACGATGGACCGGGCGGACCGGAAGGCACTCAATGACATCGCCGGGGGAGTGACGACCGAGGACCTGCGCGCTGCGGCGGAGTAGGCGGAAACGGCAGAGACCCCCGCACCGGATGATCCGGTGCGGGGGTCTGTGTCTGCGGGCCTTCACAGGCCCGGCCACGAGCTAGTCGGCGAAGGCCTCGTTGAGGAGGGCCTCCTGCTCAAGGTGGTGGACCTTGGCGACACCGGTGGCGGTGGAGGACTGGGCACGGCGGGAGACACGCTTCATGGTGAAGCCTGGGATCCGCTCCGGCAGGTTGAGGGCCAGGAAGGGCCAGGCGCCCTGGTTGGCCGGCTCATCCTGGACCCAGCGGACCTCGGCGCCCGGGTAACCCTCGGCGACGGTCTCGCGGATCCGGTTGTGCGGGATCGGGTGCAGCATCTCGACGCGGACGATGGCGACATCGTCGCGTCCTTCCTCTGCCCGCTTCTTCTCCAGGTCGTAGTAGATCTTGCCGGTGCACATGAGCACCTTCTTGACCCCGGAGCGGTCGGCGGTGCCGTCGGCGAAGCGCGGGTCGTCCAGCACGGACCGGAACTTCGTGACCTTGGTGAAGTCCTCGACGGTGGAGGTCGCGGCCTTGTTGCGCAGCATCGACTTCGGGGTGAAGACGACCAGTGGACGACGCATGGTGCCCAGAGCGTGGCGGCGCAGCAGGTGGAAGTGGTTGGCCGGGGTGGACGGCTGGGCGATGGTCATCGAACCCTCGGCGGCCATCTGCAGGTAGCGCTCGATACGGGCCGAGGAGTGGTCCGGGCCCTGGCCCTCGTAGCCGTGCGGCAGGAGCAGGATGACGCTCGACAGCTGGCCCCACTTGGCCTCACCGGAGGAGATGTACTCGTCGATGATGGTCTGGGCGCCGTCGGCGAAGTCACCGAACTGGGCCTCCCAGGCGACGACGGCGTCGAGGTTGCCGACGGAGTAGCCGTACTCGAAGCCCATACCGGCGTACTCGGTGAGCGGGGAGTTGAAGGCACGGAAGGAACCGCCGTTGCCGGCCTTGCGGGCAACCTCCTCCAGCGGGCTGAAGGGCTGGTTGGTCTCGGAGTCGAAGAGGATCGCGTGGCGCTGGGTGAAGGTACCGCGCTGGGAATCCTCACCGGCGAGACGCACGAGGCGTCCTTCACGGGCCAGGGAGCCGAAGGCGAGCAGCTCGCCGAAGGCCCAGTCGATCTTGCCCTCGCGGGACATCTGGTGGCGACGCTTGACCACGGAGCGGACCCGCTGGTGGATGTTGAAGCCCTCCGGGGCGTCCACGGAGAAGCTGTCGCCGATTTCGGCGATGACGTCCGGGGTGATGGAGGTGTCCAGGCCGGTGGTCAGGGCCTGACCGCCGGCGATGCCGGTCTGGGCGGCCGGGGTGGCCCCCGTGATGCCTTCCTTGACCTGGTTGAAGACGGCCTCCAGCTGGCCGTGGAAGTCGTCGGCGGCGCGCTGGGCGTCCTCGGCGGTGATGTCGCCACGTCCCACGAGCGTGTCGTGGTAGATGGAGCGCACGGTCGGGCGGTCCTCGATGATGCTGTACAGCTCCGGCTGGGTCATCGACGGGTCATCGGACTCGTTGTGACCGCGGCGGCGGTAGCACACCATGTCGATGAAGACGTCCTTGCCGAAGCGTCGGCGGTATTCGACGGCCAGACGGGCGACCCAGACGACGGCCTCGGGGTCGTCACCGTTGACGTGGAAGACCGGGGCGTCGAAGCCCTTGGCGATGTCGGTGGCGTAGTGGGTGGAGCGGCCACGGTCCGGGGTGGTGGTGAAGCCGATCTGGTTGTTGACCACGACGTGGACCGTGCCACCGACGGTGTAACCGCGCAGCTGGGCCATGTTGATGGTCTCCTGGACGATGCCCAGGCCCGTGAAG
>NHCFJ05603__coassemble_771_pt1 | contig 23689 bp, 23 predicted proteins | sample NHCFJ05603__metabat2_low_PE_007 | metagenome-assembled genome bin NHCFJ05603
ACCTAGCTGGCGTTGCCGCCGGCCGGGGTACCGGTCGGGGTGATCACCGGGAAGTCGGACCAGGGGAAGTCGATCCACTGGTCGGTCTTCTTCCACGCGTAGTCCGGGGTGATGATCGACCGGGACTTGTGGTAGATCACCGCGGTACGCGACTCGACGACGGTCTCCGCGCAGTACTGCTGGACGAGTTCGAGGGTCTTGCCGGAGTCGGCGACATCGTCGGCGATCAGGACCTTCATGCCCGACAGATCGACGGCCTCGGGCGTCGGCGGAAGCATCACCGGAGCTTCGAGAGTCTCACCGATGCCGGTGTAGAACTCCACGTTGATCACGGAGACGTTCTTCACACCCATCGCGTATCCGAGCGCACCGCCGATGAGCAGGCCACCGCGGGCGATGGAGAGGATCAGGTCGGGCTTGTAGTCGTCGACGATCTCCTGGGCCAGTTCCTTGATGGCGTCGCCGAAGAGTTCGTAGGTGAGAATCTCGCGTTCATTGCTCGTGGGGCTCATGGGGTCTCATCGTAGCGTGTCCGGCGCATTCCTAAGATGGTGGACATGCGAATCGGAATCATCGGAGCCGGCGCGGTCGGCACATTCTTCGGCGCGCGGCTCGCCCAGGCAGGTCATGACGTCACGGTACTGGCACGGGGAGCCGCACTCGACGCGGTGCGCGCCGACGGACTGCGGGTCGACATCGACGGGCAAGAGCCGCAGTTCGTGCCCGTCCACGCCGCGGCGTCCCCGGCGGAACTCACCACCGCCGACGGCAGGGCACTCGACGTGGTTCTCCTGGCGGTCAAGGCCACCGGCGTGACTCTCGCGGAGCGACAGGCGCAGATCGCCGCGCTGGTGCAGGGCATCCCCGGGGATCCGGTAATCACCACGACACAGAACTCGGTGGAGGTCCACCGCCTCGTCGCCGACGCCGTGGGTACCGACCGTACCTGGCCCGGCGTGGTGCGCGGCTACTTCATCCACACCGGTCCGGCGACAGTGAGGTTCGTCCCGCCGCTGGCCAGTTTCACCGTCGGACTCTGGGAGGGCACCGGAAGTGCCCGGGACGCCACGCTCGCAGCCTTCGCCGAGACCTTCACGGCCGCGGGGATCACCGGCATCGTCCGTGACGACCTGTGGTGCGACATCTGGGAGAAGGCCATGTTCGTCACCTGCTTCGGTGCACTCGGAGCGGTAGCGCAGCAGCCGATCGGGGTGCTGCGCACCACCCTGCGGTCCAGCCTCGAGGGCATGGTCACCGAGGCGGACGCCGCGGCACGGGCCACCGGTGTGGAACTGCGGGAGGACGCGGTGACCCGGACCATGGCCTTCATCGACGCCCAGCCGGAGGACGCCACGAGCTCCATGCAGCGCGACATCACCGAGGGCATCTCCGGCGAGCTCGATTCCCAGCTCGGCGCGATCATCCGGGCCGGGGACAACGGGGGAACGGACACCCCGCTGCTCGACCTGGTCCACGGACTGCTGCAGCTGCGCCTGAGCTGAGGCGGGTCAGTCCCGGTTCACTCCCGGTTCACTCCCTGGGTGGCCGGATCGTCGTCGGCGTCCTCGTCCCCGATGTCGTCGCGGCGATCATCATCCGGCGTCCAGCCGTCGGCCCACTCGCCGGAGCCGTAGTCGTAGCCGACGGCATTGCCGGCCTCATCGGTGCGCTGGTACCACTCGGTGACCTCCTGGGAGGTCGAGTCGAAGTCCGCACCGGCACCGTGACCCTCCTCGGCGCGTCCCACAGAGAGCTCGAAGTCGTCGCCGTGCTCCTCAAGCCCCTTGACCACCGCATTGTGGATGGCGGTCTCGGCGTAGTTCCGGCGGATCGCCGCCGGGTCGGTACTGAGGTCCCTGAGGAAGGCCACGATGAGCCCGATGAGGACCACCGAGAACGGGATGGCGATGAGGATGGTCAGGTTCTGCAGACCACTGAGGGCGTCCTCGCCGCCGGCGAGCAGCATGACCACGGCGATGCCCATCATGCACAGGCCCCAGAAGATGACCGTGTACTTGCGCGGTTCGGGGTTGCCCTTCTCCGACAGCGTGCCCATGATCACTGACGCCGAATCAGCGGAGGTCACGAAGAAGACCGCCAGGACGAACATGATGATCCACGGGGTGATCTGCGCCAGAGGGAGGTTGTCGAACATGGAGAACAGGATCTGCTCCGAGGAGTCGTCCCCGTCCATGCCGTCGGCCCCGTTGCGGTGCTGGGTGATGGCGGTACCACCGAAGATCGTGAAGGCCAGGATGAGGATCGCGGTCGGCACCAGGGTGGTGACCACGGAGAACTCCCGGAGGGTGCGTCCTCTCGAGATCCGGGCGATGAACATGCCGACGAACGGGGTCCAGGCGATCCACCATGCCCAGTAGAAGGCGGTCCAGGACGCCTGGAAGTCGACGGTGTCCTGGCCCCAGGACAGGGACTTGCCCATCATCTCGATGAGGCCGGAGGCGTAGGACGCCACGCCCGAGGGCACGAGGTTGAGCAGGAACAGCGTCGGTCCGACGAGGAAGACGAACAGGATCAGACCCAGGGTCAGGCTGATGTTGATGTTCGACAGGTAGCGGATACCCCGGGAGACGCCGGAGACGGCGCTGATGATGAACGCGAGGGTGAGTACCGCGACGATGATGATCAGGGCACTGTTGGCCAGTGGGCCGGCCCCGGAGACGATCTCCACGCCGGTGCCGATCTGGATCGCCGACAGGCCCAGGGTGGCAGCGGTGCCGAAGAGGGTGGCGATGATCGCCATGATGTCGACGAGGCGTCCGGCGAAACCGTTGGTCTGGTTCTCGCCGAACAGTGTGCGGAACACCGAGGACAGCAGGGAGACCCGGCCGCGACGGTAGGTGCTGTAGGCCAGTGCGCCGCCGACCAGTGCGTACAGGGCCCACGGGGACAGTCCCCAGTGGAAGTGTGCCTGGGCCATCGCCTGGTGGACGGCTTCGGGGGTGTCGGCGTCGACGGTGTGCGGCGGAGGCGACAGGTAGTACGACAGTGGCTCGGAGGGGCCGAAGAAGAAGATGCCGACGCCGATGCCGGCACCGAACATCATGGCGATCCAGGAGAACCGGGAGAACTCCGGCTCTTCGTCGTCCTTACCCAGCTTGATCTGGCCGAACCTGGAGAATGCCAGGTAGACCATGACGATCAGGGCGGTGATCATGACGATGTTCAGCAGCCAGCCGGTGTTCTCCATCGCCCAGGAGAACATCGACGACGACACCGAGGCCACCGAGTCCGGGCTGGTGACACCCCAGATGATGAAGGCGAGGATGAGGGTGGCGGTGATGCCGAAGACCATCTTGTCCAGGCCGAACCTGTTGCGCTGTTCATCGATGCTGATCCCGGGGACAAGGCCGGGGTGCATGTCATCGGGGTAGAGGCCTACCGCACCCCGCCGTGTGGCGGGGTCGGAGGTACGGGCAGTCGGACTGTCAGGTGAATCTGGCTCAGTCATTCTCCCAGGTTAGCGGCATGCCCCCGGGCCAGGTTCATCCACCTCTCAGAATCTGCCGTCCGGCCCGGTTCCGCGGTGACCTGGGACAGCAACCGGCAGTAGTTCATGAGCTGTTCGGGTGAGGCGCATTGCGGCGGCGGCGTCCACGCCGTTCTGCAGCAGCTCGCGCAGGATGACCCGCGGGCCGGAGTAGATGTGGCGGCTCAGCGGGTCGACGACTCCCGAGGCCGACCTGGAAGGTGTTCTGGTCCCCGTTGTGCATCGGCATAGCGACGTATCTGGCACAGGGGAGGCAGGTTGGTTCCGGAAGAACTACTCCACGTAGGCGCCGAGCAGGGTCTCGTTGTCGGCCGGGTCGCCGTCCGGGGTCGGTTCGGTGAGGTACTGCTCCCAGGCGAGGCCGGTGGGAGTCAGACCCTGCTCGTTGACCCAGTCGAAGAGGTGCCCGTAGGCGGCGACGATCAGGTCGTAGCTCCCTCGGACCAGCAGGGTGACCGCCCTGCCGGCAGGCAGGACTTCCGGGGTGACGTCACCGTCGGCGCTGATCGGGTAGGCGACGGGCACCGCGGCGGAAAGGTCGATGGTCTCCGCTGGCATACCGTGGGTGACAGCCATGGCCGGTCCGGAGGGGCTGACGCCGGCCTTTCCCAGACTGTTGAAGATCAGCGGGAAGGCGCGGTCGTAGTGGTCTCTGATGCCGTCCATGGGAAGTGTCTCGCGGACGACGGCGAGATGCTGTTCCGGGCGTTCGGCAAGTTCCGGGGTGGGGAAATCGGTGGTCATCACAGCCTCCTGGGGTGTTGTGGTGGTGTCGCCCGTCGATTCTACAGGCAGCGGGGGTGGTGACTAGAATGGGTGAGCGATTAATGGAACTTTCTCAGTCCAGGCCACGAGCGTCATCGAGCTGATCCTCACTCAACCGGATAAAGGGCCTCAGGTACCCTCGCGACCATGTCTGACGAGAACCCCTCCGTACCGTCCGCCACGTTTGAACCGCACCTGATGCTCGGTGACCTGCTCTTCGATGAGCTTCCTGCACAGGACGACGTGATAGCCCAGGTGTCCGATGTGCCGGGTGACCTCGGTGTCACCGTGGAACCGGTCGCCGGGAAGGAAGGGATTCTCGAGGTCCGGATCGCAAAGTTCGGTGCCACCGCCTTCCTCACCCTCATCGACGCACCTGTCCCGGACCACGAGGCCGAGTCCAACTCCCACCAGCTCTACTGCCAGGGCGAGGACCGTGACCGCATCTCCGCCCACAAGGGGCAGATTCTCGTCGCCGTGCCACCGGAGTTCACCGGTGAATCCGCCGAAGAGGTTGCCGGCCTGTCCGCACGGCGGACCCAGCTGGTCGCCGCACGTGTCCACGGCATGCTGACGATCGCCCTGTCCCGCCTACCCGGCGTCGTGGGCTACTATTCCGGGACCGCGGCGGCGACTTTCGGTCTGCCGTTCCTGCAACAGGTAGTGACCGGTCAGTTCGGCTCCACCCCGTGGCCGCTGTGGGTCTCGGCCTGGCTGCGACCGGAAGCGGAGGGCTTCTCCGGTTACACCCACGGTCTCTGGGCGATGGGACATCCTGAGCTGCAGGTGGTGAACGCCTCCATTTCGCCGGAGGACCTGTTCATGTACCTCATGGACACTTCCGCCTACCTCGTCCTTGAAGAGGGGGAATTCGCCGACGGGCAGTCCACCGGACGCAACGCCGAGGAACTGTTCACTCTGCAGGCCGAGCCGTGGGTCGTCGACCAGAATGTCCCGGCGTTCCGGATCGGGATGTGAGGTGACCGACGTCTGGCGGGAGATCGGGGACGATGCGCCGTTCTGGGAGCGGTTCCAGGAGATTTTCGAGTTCCGTCCGAACTTCTACGACGGCTCAGCATCTGCGATCAGGATTCCCGCCGGATCGCTGGTCGTTGATCTGTCTCCCATCTACGGAGCCGACCCGGCCCGCTACGAGGCAGGTTGTGCTGCCGTACAAGCAGCTGCGGTGCGGGCCTTCGTCTGGTTGGCAGAGGATGAGGATCTGGTCGCACTGGACTGGCAGCATCCCAGCTTCCTGTGGTCACCGGCTGATCAGGCGGTCCTCGGAGGACGGCCGGCTGTTTCCGTGTGGCCTGACGGCGACTACTACATGCACATGACCCGGGACCTGCGGTGGGGGACCTTCGGGCACCCGTGGCAGCAGACCCTCACCATCTGGGGTGCTGACCTGGTCGGGACGCTGGGTGTGGAACTCGCGAGTTGGCTTCCCACGCGGCAGGTTCTCTGAGTGTTTTCGATTGCCTGCCTGCCGCTGACATGACTCTGGCGCTCCAGGTCGGTCTGACGGTTCAGAACCAACCTGGAACACCCGACTGAGGTGCACGAAGCGGACGGAAGGAACTACGCGCCCTGCCAGACGGTGTCGAACGGGGTGTTCGCGGTGACACGGTGCTCGATGCCACGGGTGACGAGGTCCTTGGCGACGTGCACCGCAGTGGCGACATCATTGCCCTTGGCCAGCTCCGCGGTGAGCGCGGCGGCGACGGTGCAGCCGGCACCGGAGACGCGCTGCTCGCCGACCTTCGGCACGGCGAAGCGGGTGATCTCGTGGCCGTCCCAGAGGACATCCACGGCGTCCTCGCCCGGAAGCTCGACGCCACCCTTGGCCAGCACGTAGGGGACCTTCTCACCGATACGCTTCGCGGCCTCCTCGAGATCCTCGACGGTCTCGATGCGCTCCATGCCGGACAGACTCTGGGACTCGAAGACGTTCGGGGTGACGACGGTGGCCAGCGGGAGGATCTTCTCCTTGAGGGCGTTGTCGGTGTCCAGCGCCGCGCCGGGCTCCTGGCCCTTGCAGATCAGCACCGGGTCGAGGACCAGGTTCTCCCAGGAGCGTTCCGCGAGCTTCTCGGCGACGATCTCGATGGTCGCAGGGGTTCCCAGCATGCCGACCTTGGCGGTCTTCATGTTCTCGACCGAATGGGTGGCCAGGGCGGCCTCGAACTGCTCAGCGATGAGCTCCGGGTCGACCGGATGGAAACGGTGACCCCAGCCGTTGTTCGGATCGAAGGCGACGATGCAGGACAGTGCGCCGACGCCGTAGACACCGAGCTGCTGGAAGGTCTTCAGATCGACCTGGATGCCGGCACCACCGGTGGCTTCAGAACCGGCGATGACGAATGCGATGGGGGGATTAGACATAGGCCAATCGTAAATGACGCCGAGGGTCCGGGGGTGATCCGCCACACCTGGGATGCCGGGTAAGTCACGTCCGGTTCACCTGTGCGCGAGGGTGCCCGCGCACCGGAGAATAAACTGGGTAAACAGGATAAATCGCCGTGACCTGCGACGAAAGCAGGCCACGGCGACCATGGTCGATGCGTGGGTGACCAGGACCAGGCGACCGGGACCAGGCGTCTAGGCCGGACGCAGCAGGCCGATGATCTGGCCGTCCTGGCCGCGGACGACCATGACCACGCCGTAGTGGTCGATGGTCTTGACCCCGCCGAGCCACTGGTCGTCGCAGGCGATCATCGTCGAGATGAACGGGTTGACGTGGGCGGTGCGGATACCGTTGCCGGTGACGGTGTAGGTCGAGCCGATGCCGTTGCAGCCGTCGGTGCCGGAGACCCGTCCGTTGTGGAAGGTCAGTTCACCGTTGCCGGCCGGGTTGATGTCGACCCAGCGTCCCGCGAACTGCAGGCTCGGCAGCGAGGACAGCGACCCCTCTGCGAGCGACGAGGTGGCGTCGGGCAGGCCGGGGGCGGCCGTGGCGGCGGGGACTCCGGCGAGGCCCACTGCGGCGACGACCGCGGCCGTGCCGGTGAGGACCCTGCGGGTGAGTCGGGGATGTCGGGTGGTGTGTGTCGCGGTGTGTGCCATTGTTCCTGCCACTCCTCATGGCGGTCGGAGACAGTTGACTCCGGTCACGGGGTGCCGGTGTGATCGGCGTCTCAATAACTACCATCGCGTTCGCCCGGTCAGACGTTGGCGCCCGGCACATTCCGGTCGGGGAAGTCCGCCGTCACTGCCGGTAGGACGCCAGGAAGTTCCCCATCCGTTCCATCGCCGTGCCCAGCACCTTCTCCTCCGGCAGCAGCACAATGCGCAGATGGTCCGGGGTGGGCCAGTTGAAGCCGGTGCCGTAGACCAGCAGGATGTGCTCGCGCTCCAGCAGGTCCATGACCAGCTGTTCGTCATCGCGGATTGCATGGACCTCCGGATCCAGGCGCGGGAAGGCGTACAAGGCCCCGCGGGGCGTCACGCAGCTGACCCCGTGCATCGCAGTCAACGAGGACGTCACGACGTCCCGGCTGCGACACAGTCGACCACCGGGGGCGGTCAGTCCACCGATCGACAGGTCGGCGTCCTCCCCGGAACCGGCACCGCCCAACGCGGCGACGACCGCCTGCTGTCCCGGCACGTTCGCACACAACCTGGTGGACGCCATGAGATTGAGCCCGTGGAGGAAGTCCGCGGCATGGTCCGTCGGCCCGGTCACCACCAGCCATCCGGCGCGGTAGCCGGCCAACCGGCACGACTTCGACAGACCGGAGTAGCTCAGCGTCAGGAGGTCAGGGGCGACCGTGGCCAGGTGGGTGTGGGTGACGCCGTCGTAGGTGATGACGTCGTAGATCTCGTCGACAAGCAGGGTCAGGCAGTGGCGCCGGGCGATGTCGGCGATACCGCGCAGGATATGCGGCGGGTAGACCGCGCCGGTGGGGTTGTTCGGGTTGATCACCACGATCGCCGTGGTCCGGTCGGTGATCCGGGCCTCCATGTCGGCGAGATCGGGGTTCCAGTTGTCGGACTCGTCGCACCGGTAGTGCACCGCGTTGCCGCCGGCCAGGGTGACCATCGCGGTCCACAGAGGGTAGTCGGGGGCGGGGACGAGAATCTCGTCGCCGGTGTCCACGAGTGCCTGACAGGTCATGGTGATCAGCTCGGAGACCCCGTTGCCGAGGAACACCCGGTCGCGGTCGAGCTCCGGGAAGCCGGGGACGGCGGCGTAGCGGGAGATGACGGCCTCCACCGACTCCGGCAGTCCGTGGGAGTCCGAGTAGCCGTGGGAGACGTCGAGGGTCTGAGACATGCGCTCCACGATCGACGGAGGAGCGGTGAACCCGAACGGCTGCGGGTTGCCGATGTTGAGCTTGAGGACCTCGGTGCCCTCGCGCTCCAGGGCTGCGGCACGGTCGGCGACCGGGCCGCGGATCTCGTAGAGGACATTGCGGAGTTTCGAGGACTGCCGTACCGGGCTCAGTAGCGGTTTCGCACTGTTCACGGTAGCGCTATCATGGTTTCTCATGTCTGACAGTAGCAGCTCCCGACTGGCCGCAGAACTGCGCACCTGGATCGACGGACGTGCCCCGGGGACCCGGCTACCCTCCACCCGGACCCTGGCGAAGGAACACGGGCTCGGTCCGGTGACCGTGCAGGAGGCCCTGCGCTCGCTCACCGCCGACGGCCTCGTCGAGACCCACCCGGGGGTCGGCACCTTCATCGCCACGGCCTCGGAGACCCGGCGCGTCCGCCCGACGGACTTCTCCTGGCAGGTCGGGGCACTGGGCGAGAGGGCCGGACGGGCACCCGGTGAGTCCCGGTCCACGCCTGCCTCCGGTGTGCTGCGCCCCACCCCGGTGGACGCCGTGGCGCTGCACAACGGGTACCCGGGCCGGGACCTCCTGCCGGAGAAGGCGGTCCGGCAGGCCCTGGGGCGGGCGGCCCGGTCGGACGCCGCCGTGACCGCCGCGCCGCGGGCCGGCCTGCAGGAACTGCGGCACTGGTTCGCCCACGACCTGGCTACGCAGACCCCTCCTGGTGTCACACCGGTCACTGCCACGGATGTCACCGTGCTGCCCGGTACACAGTCGGGGCTCTCTGCGATCTTCCGGGCGGTCACCGGGCCGGGAGAGCCGGTGGTCCTGGAATCCCCGACCTACTGGGGTGCGGTGCTCGCCGGCCGGCAGACGGGCGTCCGGATGGTCCCGCTGGCCACGGGCCCGGACGGCCCTGACCCGACTGAGCTTGACCGCGTCCTCGCCCGGACCGGGGCACGACTGTTCTACGCCCAACCACGGTTCACCAACCCGACCGGTGCGGTGTGGTCCCCGGAGACCCGGAGCCGCATCCTCGAGGTCGTCGCACGCCACGGTGCCTTCCTCGTCGAGGATGACTGGGCGAAGGACTTCGCGATCGACGGTGCAGCGGCGTCACTGCCACCGATGGCCGCCGGTGACGAGTCCGGCCGGGTGATCTACCTGCGGTCACTGTCGAAGTCACTGTCCCCGGCGCTGCGGGTCGGCGCGGTCATCGCCCGGGGGCCGGTACGAGAACGGATCCTCGGCAACGTCGGTGCCTCGGCGATGTACGTCTCCCCGCTGCTCCAGGCTGCGGCCCTCGACGTCCTCGGGACACCGGCCTGGCGCAGTCACCTCAGGACACTGCCCGACCGGCTCGCGCACCGGCGGGACCTGCTGGTCACCGCGGTGAGGACGCACCTTCCCGAGGCAGAACTGACTGCTGTGCCGACCGGTGGCCTCAACCTGTGGCTGCGACTGCCGGACACGACGGACCTCGACCGGCTGGTCGCCGACTGTGAGGCACGGGGAGTGGTCATCGCCGACGGCGACGACCTCTTCCCGGGCGAGCCGACCGGCCGGTTCCTGCGGCTGAACTTCGCCGGCCCGGAACCCGGCCGCTACGGCGAGGCTGTGCGGATCCTCGGGGAGGTACTCAGAGCAGAGCTTCAATGACGAGGGCGACCCCGTCCTCGTCATTGGAGGAGGTGAGTTCGTCGGCGACATCCTTCACCGCGTCCTCGGCATTGGCGACGGCGACCCCGTGACCGGCCCAGGCGAGCATTTCCCGGTCGTTGAGCCCGTCGCCGAAGGCGAGGACTTCGGAACGCTCCACGCCCAGTCGGGTGCACAGCTGCGCCAGTCCGGAGGCCTTGGACACTCCCGCGGCCATGACCTCGACGAACGGCGCACCGGACAGGGTCATCTCGAACAGGCGGTTGTCCAGTTCACCGGCGTCCACCAGACCACGGGTGATCTTGTAGAGCTCCGGGCTGCCGAGTGTCTCGTGCCGGAAGACCAGTTTCAGCGCGGACGCCCCGGTGACGACCTCGAGGGTCTCACCGTGCATCGCCGAGGGGTCGCGCTTGTGGTCGGAGAACGTCGCCAGGTCGGCGTATCCGTCCTGGGCGACGAAGCGCTCCCCGGCGTCCCGGACCGCGGCGTAGCGCACCCCCGGCACAGCGGCGTCGAGCACGGTGACGAACCGGGCGATGACCTCGGCCGGGACCTCGTCGGAGAAGAGCAGTTCACGGGTGGTCAGATGCACGCCGAAAGCGCCGTTGCTGCACAGCGCCCACTGGTCGAAGCCGAGGACCGGCTGCAGGTGCCGCAGACCCACCGGGTTGCGGGCGGTCGCGGGGACGACGTGGATCCCGGCGGACGCCGCGGCGTCCAGTGCCTCCCGGGTTCGAGGACTCACCCCGCCGGCGCTGTCCAGCAGGGTGCGGTCCAGGTCGGTGGCGATGAGACGGACACTCACGCGGGCACCGCGGGGATCAGTTCACCGAGTTCGGTGCCGCCCTCATTGGTCACCGAGAGGTGGTCGCCCTCATGTCGCACCTCGTGCATCGACACAATCCACGGGCTCCACGGGCCGGTGCAGGCCATCATGGTGGTGGCGAAGGGCTCCACGGTGGCCACCGACCCCTCACCGCCGGACCCGGAGTCCAGTGTCCAGGTCGACTGGAAGTTGTTGCAGCCGTCGGTACCGGTCAGGGTGCCGTCGTCGGCGAAGTTGATGACGGCGCCGCCGTCCGGGTCACGCCAGGAGCCGGTGTAGGCGTCCCCGGTGCCGGGGACGACCGGGATGTCGGGATGTCCGGGCATGGTCATGGGGTCCTCCGTGGTGTCGTCGCCGGGTTCGTCTGTATCGGACTCCGCCGTGGTTGTGGGTGCCGCGGACGTCTCCGGGGCCGCCGAGGTCGATGAGGGCACCGACGTATCTGCTGCGTCGTCGTCGGAGTCGCTGCAGGCGGCGAGGGACACCGCCAGTGCAACGGCGGGCAGCGCGGTCAGGAGGCGTCTGTTCATGCCGTCTACTCTGCCATGCCCCGGAACCGGCCCGATTCTCCCCGGCTCTACTGTGCGGTGACCTCCGACAGGGCCTCGTCGCGCAGGAACTCACCGGACAGGTTCACGGCCGGGATGGAGGAGTCCGCCCCTTCGATGAAAGTGCAGAAGGCCACGTCGCCGACCACGCCGACGAACCAGCCGTGGGCGGCACCACCGTCGACCTCTGCGGTACCGGTCTTGCCGCCGAGCCCCGGAATGTCGCTGAGCTGGGACGCCGTGCCCGATTCCACGGTCTCCCGCATCATCGACCGCAGGGACTCGACCACCGCAGGATCCATCGGCTCCGGGGACTGGTCGGCTTCCGTCTTCTCACCGGTGACCAGTGACGGGGTGACCATTTTTCCGCCGTTGGCGACCGAGGCCTCCATGAGCGCCAGACCGAACGGGGACGCGACGACCTCGCCCTGTCCGATGGCGGACTCCACCCGGGCGGCCCCCTGGTCGGTGGTCGGCACCGAGCCGGTGACCGAGGTCATCCCCGGGGCGTCGAAGTCCACACCGAGGCCGTACTGTGCCGCGGTGTTCTTCAGGTCGTCGGGTTCCAGATCACGGGAGATCAGTGCCTGGGTGGTGTTACAGGACTGTGCGAAGGCGGTGTGCAGCGGCACGTCGCCGAGTTCGAAGTCATGGTCGTTGGGGATGGTGCGCCCGTCGACATCCACACTCGCCGGGCAGGAGACCGTGTCATCGGCGTGCACGGTGCCCCGGGCCAGGGCAGCCGAGGTGGTGACCGTCTTGAAGGTCGATCCGGGCGGGAAGAGTCCGGTGAGCGCCGGGGTGCCCTCGGCGGAGGCCGCGTCATTCTGGGCGGCGGCGAGGACTCCGCCCGTGGAGACCGACATGGCGACGATGGACGCCGGCTGGTCCTCCCCGTCGAGCACCCGGTTCGCTGCTGCCTGCACGCCCAGGTCCATGGTGGTGTGGACCGGATCGAGGTGCTCGGCGTCCTTCTGGCCGAGGACGGTACCCGGGTTGCCGTCGGCGTCGGTGGTCGCGAGGGTCCAGCCGGCGGTGTCGTCGAGCTTCCCGTTCCAGTAGTCGGTCAGGCCACCGTCGAGCGGGGAGGAGGAGGCGGTCGCCGGCAGCAGCCGACCGTCCTCACGGGTAGAGATACCGGGGAGGTCGGACACGGCGTCCTTCACCGTGTCCCAGTCCTCGGCACGCAGGGAGAACAGGGCGACCTCGCCGTCGGCGTCAGTGATCTGTGCCTCGGCGTCCGCGGTGTCGAAGTCGGGGATCACAGGGCGCACGGCGTCCGCCACGGCGTTGAGGTCGGCGTCGGCAGTGGCGGTGACCACGGTCACCGGCGTCCAGGTCAGCTGGGGATCGTTGCGGCGGTCGAGGATCTGCAGGCCGTAGTTCCGGTCGTCGGAGTAGGTCAGCGTCGATTCCGCGGTGAGGTCGTCGGAGAACAGTGCCGGGTCCCAGGTGACCTTGTCGCTGTCGCCGGTGGACAGGGAACCGGTGGAGGTCACCTCCTCGCCGTCCGGGACGGTCCAGGTGGCGGTGGTGGAGCCGTCGTCACTGTCGAGGTGGAGGGCCGTTTCGCCGATGGACTCCTCCATACCGGTCAACCAGGCTTCCGCCGCCTCCGGGTCGGTGGTGTCGGAGGCGGCGTCCGCCCAGTTCCCCTCGTTGACCGCGGAGAGGAACTTGTCGGTCGGGGAATCCGTCCACGGCATCGAGCAGCCGGAGAGGGTCACCGCGGAGACCGAGAGAACGGCGGCTGCGGCGAGGGAGGCGGGGGACCGGGTCAGCAGAGACATGCATCCAGGCTACGGATGACAGTGGCGCACGGCAGGCTTCCTGTGTACTTTCGTCGGCAACATTGTGAGGCCAGTCACAGTTACTCCCCGACCGGAAGGACCCCCACGCCATGCTGCGCAACGACTTCTACACCGCCGAGGCCCAGGGCCCGTACGAGACCGCCTCCATCGGGCGCCTGGAGCTGGAGGACGGGGGAGTGATCGAGGACTGCTGGCTGGCCTACGCCACCGCCGGCGAGCTCAACGAGGACAGATCGAACGCCATCCTCATCCCCACCTGGTACTCCGGCACCCACGGCACCTGGTTCCAGCACTACATCGGGGAAGGCCACGCACTTGACCCGTCGAAGTACTTCATCATCAGTGTGAACCAGATCGGTAACGGGATGTCGGTCTCCCCGGCCAACACGGAGGACGCCTCGATCGCGATGTCGAAGTTCCCCGACGTGCGCATCGGCGATGACGTCGTCGCCCAGGAACGCCTGCTGCGCGAGAAATTCGGCATCGAGAGGCTCTTCGCCGTCGTCGGCGGGTCCATGGGTGCCCAGCAGACCTATGAGTGGATCGTCCGCTTCCCGGACAAGGTGCAGCGGGCCGCGCCGATCGCCGGCACCGCGAAGAACACACCCCATGACTTCATCTTCACCGAGACCCTCAACGAGACCGTGAGGGCGGATCCCGGTTTCAACGGCGGCGAGTACTCCTCGCACACCGAGGTCGCCGACGGGCTGCGTCGTCAGTCCCACCTGTGGGCCGCGATGGGCTTTTCGACGGAGTGGTGGAAGCAGGAGGCGTGGAAGGGCCTCGGGCTGGAGTCGGCGGAGTCTGCCCTGGCTGACTTCCTGGATCCGCTGTTCATGTCCATGGACCCTAATACGCTGCTCAACAACGCGTGGAAGTGGCAGCGTGGCGACGTCTCCCGGCACACCGACGGTGACCTCGCCGCCGCCCTGGGGCGGGTCACGGCGCTCACCTACGTCATGCCGGTCAGCGAGGACATGTTCTTCCCGGTGCGTGACTGTGCCGCGGAACAGTCGCTCATCCCCGGCAGTGAGCTGCGCGTCATCGACGACATCGCCGGGCACCTCAGCCTGTTCAACCTGTCTCCCACCTACATGGAACAGGTGGACGCCGCCCTCGGTGATCTCTTCGGCAGGGAGACGTCGTAGAGTCTGGTGCTGTGAAAAGTCCCGTCGAGAATGCCCCGGAATCCGCCGAGAAGTACACCCACGGCCACGGTGACGCCGTGCTGGGCAACCACGCGCGGCGCACCGCCACCGACTCCCTGGCTTTCGCCCTGCCGTACCTCACGGCCGGGTCCAGGGTTCTCGACGTGGGCTGCGGTCCGGGATCGATCACTCTGGACCTTGCGGCGATGATCGCCGGACTCGGCGGTGCGGCATCCCAGGTCACCGGTGTGGAGAACACGCCGGTGCCGCTGGAGGCCGCCTGCGCTGCGGCTGAGGCCCGCGGGATCGGTGCGCGGTTCCTGCCCGGGGACGTCTACCGGCTGCCGTTCGAGGACGCCTCCTTCGATGTCGTGGTCGCCCACCAGGTCTTCCAGCACCTCACCGACCCCGTCGTCGCACTGCAGGAGTGCCTGCGCGTCACCGCGCCGGGAGGCGTGGTCGCGCTGCGGGACGCCGACTATGCCGCGATGTCCTACCACCCGGCCCCGCTGGGTCTGCGGGAGTGGACGCACCGCTACCGGGCGATGGCGCAGGCCAACGGGGCGGAACCGGATGCCGGACGCCACCTCGTCGGTTGGGCACTGTCCGCCGGCTGTCCCATCGAGGATCTCACCTACTCGACGTCCACCTGGGTCTGGTCGAACGCCCCCGGTGGTCGACCGACCGCGGACCTCGCCGACAGCTGGTGCGCCAGGGTCAACGAGGAACGATTCCGCGACCAGCTCGCCGGCGTCCTGGGTACCTGGGACGCCGATGCCGTCGAGGCTGCCGCCGGCCGGATCTGCCACGGCTGGCGTGAATGGGCCGATGATCCGGCGGCGATCTTCCTCATGCTGCACGGAGAGCTGCTGATCCGTCGCTGAGGTTCCGGCACGCGTCGGGCCGCGGAGCTCTACGATGGGTCACCGTGAACGAAATCCTGAATCAGCATTCGACGTTCCGAGACGTCAGCACGGTGACCCGGGTCGACGACAACCGCTGGACCGCGGACATCCACCCGGGCTGGACCATCCTGGGTAACCCCAACGGTGGATACCTGCAGGCCACGATGGTCAACGCGGCGTCTGACCTGGTCGCCGGGGAGCACCCGCATCCGGTCGCGGTGTCCACCCACTACCTCCGTGCGCCCCGGCCCGGGACCGTGGAACTGGAGGCGGAACTGCTCCGTGCAGGCCGGACGACCACCCAGGTCCGGTCCCGGATGAGTCAGGGCGGGAAGGTGACCGGAGAGACCACGGTGACCTTCGGATCCCTGGCGCCGGCCGCTGACGCCGACCAGTCGGGGACCTGGAACTCCGCCGGACTGCCGCCCGCCCCGCACCCGGTCGAGGGATGCGCGCCGTACCCGGCGGCAGGGGAGGAGCCTCCTGTCGAGATCTACCGGCACGTCGGCCTCCGTCCGGAACCCGGACAACCGATGTTCACCACGGGAGAAGGCCGCGGGGTCGGGGAGGCCCGGGCCTGGGTCACGCTGCCAGGAGGGGAGGACTTCACCCCGGAGTCCCTTCTGCTGGCGGCGGACGTGCTGCCTCCGGCGACCATGGACATCCGGCCTGCCGGTTGGGTGCCGACCATCGAGCTGACCACCTATGTGCGGGCACTTCCGGCTCCGGGCCCGGTGAATGTCCTCCTCACTGCCAACATGATCCTCGGCGACCGGGTCGACGAGACGGCGACGGTATGGGACTCGACCGGTGCGGTCGTGGCGCAGTCCCACCAACTGGCCGGGATCCGCTTCGCCTGATCCGGCTGACCGAAAAAGGTCACGAATCGATAACGACATGTGTTAGGGTCGCGCCATGCGCACCCCTACCACAGTCATCCTCTCCCTCGCGGTGGCAGCCGCCGCCGTTCTCGCCGCCCCGTCCGCCTCCGCCGACAGCTCAGCGTCCGGCTCCGGACCTGCAGGTTCCCTGTCCCCGGACAGTGCCGTCGACGGTATCGACGTCTCGAGCCACCAGCACAACGTGGCCCCGGTGTCGGACTGGATACAGGCACGGTCAGCCGGTACCGATTTCGCCTACGTCAAGGCGACCGAGGGGACCGACTACGTCAACCCGAACTGGTTGGGCGACATCAACCTGGCCCGTCTCACCGGGATCCGCGGTGGTAACTACCACTTCGCCCGCCCCTCCGACGCCCCCGGCGACGCCGTCGCGCAGGCGAACGTCTTCGCCACCGCCACCATCGGTTCGCCGGCACCGACCCTCGCGCCGGTCCTGGATATCGAAGACAGTGGCGGTCAGTCCCCGGAACAGCTCCAGTCCTGGGTCCGTGACTTCCTCAACACCCTCAAGCTGCGGACCGGACGGGACGCGGTGATCTACACCTACCCGAACTTCTGGAAGTCGGAGATGGGGAACACCGCCGAGTTCGCCGATCACCCGCTGTGGATCGCCGACTACAACGGCGGCGACTCCCCGGACGTCCCGGGTGGCTGGAAGACGTGGACGATCTGGCAGACCACCTCCACCGGGAACGTCCCTGGTGTTGAGGGGCCGGTGGACCGCAACGTCTTCAACGGGAACGCTCAGGGGCTGGACAGGCTGCTCGGGTAAACTCATGGTTCGACCAGATCCGCGACCCGATGGAGAGCGACAGTTCCGATGAGTAACCAGTACCCGTACGGCAACGACGGTTACGATGACCAGACCCGTCAGTACCGCCGTGAGGACTACGGGCAGCCCCAGTACCAGCAGCCCCAGTACCAGCAGCCGCAGTACCAGTCGCAGCAGTACCAGGATTCCTACGAGGACCAGGGGCCGTCGCTGCTCGCGGGCAAGTTCGAGGCGAAGAAGGTCTCGGTCAACCTCGTGCTGCTCGGCGTCCTGTCCGCGATCGTCACCTTCGCGGTGGTGCTCATCGTCGACCAGCTCATCGCCGTGGTCAGCGACACGGTGGCCCAGGGGCCGGGTGCCGCGGTGATCCACGGGGTGGTCGCCGGCATCCTCGGCGTCCTCGCCGGTCTGCTCTACATCCCCGTCTCCGGTACCGGTAACGAAGGGTTGTTCAATGCGGCGATCGTCGCGCTGACCGTCGCCGCCGCCGTGTTCTACGTCATCTTCGGTGGCCTGCTGGACAAGGACTGGTCGACGCTGCTGTCCCTCGCCGCGATTCTCTGCGCGGGCATCACCGCCTACGCTGCCCCGTCCCGGATCGAGTCCGCCCGGGTGCGGTAGGGGGAACCCGGGGAGGGGAATGACTGCCGGAGAGGATCAGTCTTCGGCGTGATCGCGGAGGTATGCGGCGAGGTAGGGGACCTCGATATCCACGAGGCCATGGCCGGCAGGGGAGATCAGACCACGGTTGATGAGTCGTCGACGGTAGGTGGATGCCTGATTTGCGGCGATACCCATGCGCTCGGCGATTTCTCCGGTGCGCGCCGGAGTCCCGAGGACTGCGACCGACCGGAGGAACTCCAGCTCGCGTTCCGGGATCTCCCGGAGGGCAGGGGCATGGACCTGGAGCCCCATTCGCTCTCTCGTGAGCGGAAGCGCCGCAGCGACATCCTCCGTCGTGATGCGGTCCCCGGTACTGAACGTCCAGCTCACCGAGCCCAGGAGCTGGATCAGGTAGGCGTAGCCGTGGCAGTAGTCCGTGGCGGCGGTCAGTGCTTCCTCGGTGAACGGCCGTCCTCCGTCATCAGCGGTCTTGCGGAGGGCGTCAGCAACCTCCGCATCACGCAGCGTTCCCAGCTGTACCGGGCAGGCACGGCGGAGGAACGTGGTGCCGGGGTGATCGAGCAGTGCGGAGATCTCGTAGGGAAGGCCGGCGACGGACATGGCCACCGGGAGGCCGTCACGGACAAGATTCTGGATGGCGTCGGTCAGGCGGTGGAGATCGGCCGGTCGTGCGGCATGGATCTCGTCGACGGTGATGAACAGTCCGCTGTCCCTGTCTTCAAGCGTGGTGACCAGGGAGTGGAGGAGGGTGCGCAGGGATTCCCGGACGGGAAATGTGCTCTCGGCCTGGGTTGTGACTGAGCCTATAGCGGCGACTGATCCGCCGGTCACGGTACGTCGGGTCTTCTTTCCGGTGATGTCGCGGAGGAGTGCGGGGATATCTGTCGCCACGAGATCATCCACCATGTCGTGGGACGACGTCACCCTGAGCACCGTCCAGCCGCGGTGCCGGGCCTCCTCCTCCAGCAGGTTGAGAAGGACGGTCTTCCCTGAACCTCGCGGTCCGCTGACCAGTGTGAAACGGTAGGGGGAACCGGGTCCTTCGAGGAGTGCGAGTCCGACGTTCATGGTCACCAGCTCACGGCCGACAACGACGGTCGGGGTGATCCCGAAGCTCGGTCGGAACGGATTACGGGGTGCCACGGGAGCCTCCTGGAGTTCGGCGGGCCTGTACGATCTGTACGATATCATTTCCACTGTGCGATTTGTACGATTTGTACGATATGGAGTGGCTTGTACGATTTGTACGATATCCCGGTGATCAGGGGTGCCGGGGTGGGGGAGGTCTGGATTCTGCGGGGAACCTGAGTAGGATGACCTGCGTCCACGCCCGTGAAGAAAGGTAAGCCTACATGTCGGCAACTCCCGATATCCCGCTCATTGATGTCGCTGTCTGGCGCACCGGGGATGCTTCCCGGCGCGCGGCCCTGGCCAGGCGCCTGGACCAGGCGATGCAGGATTCCGGTTTCTTCATGGTGAGCGGCCACGGCATCGATCCCGAGCTCTCCGCCCGGGTCCGCGAGACGGCTAAGGTGTTCTTCCACCTGCCCGACGAGGTCAAGGAGCAGTACCGCACCCCGGTCGGCGGACGCGGCTGGATCCGCAAGGGAGACGAGGCCAACGCCTACTACGGCGAGGAGATCGACCCGGAGAAGGCGGATCTCAAGGAGACGCTCACCTTCGGCCGTGACTTCCGTACCGGGGACGCCGACATCGACGCGGAGTACTTCAAGGACAATGTCTACCCGGCAGAGGTTCCCGAGCTCCGGGGGCTGGTCCTGGCCTGGATCGACCAGGCCCGTGCCCTCTATGTCGACCTGCTGGAGATGCTCGCCACCGCGCTCGGCCTCGATGAACAGTACTTCGTCGAGCGTGCCTCGAAGTCCCCCAACACCTTCAACATCAACCGGTACCCGGCACTGTCGGTCGTCGGGCAGGCCCGCCAGGGCCAGTACCGCATCGCCCCGCACACCGACTGGGGCCTGGTGACCATCCTCGACCGGCAACCCGGCTACGGCGGACTCGAGGTCCAGACACTCGACGGTGAATGGGCGACCGCCCCCTTCGTCGAGGGCGCGATGACGATCAACATCGCCGATCTGCTGGCCCGCTGGACCGGTGACCGGTGGCGTTCGACAAAGCACCGCGTCCTCGCGCCGCCGCAGGAGGCACCGTCCGAGGAGTTGTACAGCATCATCTGCTTCTGCGAGCCGGACATGGACCAGATCGTCGAGCCGTTCGCACCGCCGGTCGGTGGTGGCGTCCACTATGAGCCGGTCCGTGCCGCCGACTACTTCACCGAGCGCAATGACGCCGCGACCGTGGGGGCGGACGTCGCCGGCTGACCGTGCCACCATGGTGGCATGGCTGATACCACAGACACCGTCGATGTCGCCGGCCGCGCCGTCCGGTTCACCCACCCGGACAAGGTGATGTACCCGGCGACCGGGACGACCAAGCACGACCTGCTGGATTACGCGCGGGCCGTCGCCCCGTGGTTCATCGCCCACGCCCATGACCGGCCCGCCACCCGCAAACGCTGGGTGGACGGGGCCGGCACGGCATCAGCCCCGGGGGAGGCCTTCTTCGAACGTAACCTGCGCGACGGCGCGCCGGAGTGGGTGAGGACGCGTGAGTTCGGGCATGAGTCCCGCACGGTCACGTACCCGCTGGTCAATGACGCCGCCACACTGGTCTGGCTGATGCAGCTCGATGCATTGGAGGTCCACACCCCGCAGTGGCGTTACGGACCGCGCGGCGGGATCCACGGGCCCGACCGGGCCGTCTTCGACCTGGATCCGGGGGAGGACACCACCCTGGCCGACTGTGCCGAGGTCGCGCACCTGGTCAAGGAGAAGCTGGATAGCCGTGACCTGGTCTCAGTCCCGGTGACCACCGGGAGCCGCGGTATCCACGTCTACGCGGGGCTGGCCGGTGACCACCGACCGTCCGTGGTCCGGGACCTGGTCCATGCCGTCGCCGACGAGATCGCGCAGGAGCATCCCGACCTGGTGACTTCGACGATGTCCAGGGAGAAGCGACAGGGGAAGGTACTCATCGACTGGAGTCAGAATGACGGCGTGAAGTGCACCTGCGCGCCGTATTCCCTGCGCGGCCGGTCGCAGCCCACGGTCGCGGCACCGCGGTACTGGGAGGAGATCGACGCGGACGTCCGCCAGCTCGGCTACCGGCAGGTCATGGAGCGGCTGCTCACTGACGGTGACCCCATGGCGTCGCTGCTCGGTCCGGACGACGGTGGTCCCGCCTTCGTCGTCCAGGAACATGACGCCTCCAGCCTGCACCAGGACTTCCGGCTGGAGCATGACGGCGTCCTCGTCTCCTGGGCACTGCCGAAGGGTGTGCCGGAGACGACGGAGCAGGACCGTCTCGCGGTGCAGACCCCGGACCATCCGCTGGAGTACGCGTCCTTCGAGGGACGCATCGGGGAGGGGAAACCTGGTGCGGGCACCGTGACAATCCGGGACGCCGGCAGCTACGTCCTGCACTCGTGGGACGAGGACAAGATCGTCGTGACGCTGCAGGGGCGTCAGGGATCCGGCAACAGTCTGCTCGGTGGGGAGCCGCAGAAGTTCGCCCTGATCAGGACGGAGATGGAGGGTAACCCGGACAACTGGCTGATGCACCGGATGACGGAGTGACGTCCGTCAGTCCCCGTCGATCGCGGCGTTGAGCCGCTCGACCTTTCCGGTGATCTCCCCGCTGCGTCCGGGCCGGAGATCGGCCTTGAGTACCAGGGAGACCCTGGGGGAGACCTCGGCGACGGCCTCGCAGGCCCGTTTGATCACGGGCATGACCTCATCCCATTCACCCTCGACGGTGGTGAACATCGACGAGGTCTCCTGGGGCAGGCCGGAGTCGCGGATGACCTCCACGGCCCGGGCGACGATGTGGGACATCGAGCCGTCCGGTTCCGGGGTCGTGGACGGGGCTATGGAGAAAGCGAAGAGCATGCCCCGAGGCTCCTCCTACAGGCCGAGCTTGTCCAGCCCGGCGCGCAGACGCTCGACAGTGCCGTCGACGTCCTGCAGCTTGTCCAGGCCGAACAGGCCCAGGCGGAAGGTGGAGAAGTCCTCGCGCTCACCGCACTGCAGCGGCACGCCGGAGGCGACCTGGATGCCGGCCTCCTTGAACTTCGCGCCGGACTTCACCGCGGGATCGTCGGTGTAGGCGACGATCACGGACGGGGCGGCGAAGCCCTCGGCGGCGATCGGGGTGATGCCACGGGAGGTCAGCAGCTCGGTGACCTTCGCGCCGAGCTCGATCTGGGCGGCGCGGAGCTTCTCCAGGCCGATCTCGCGGGCCTCGACCATGAGCTCGGCGTTGTGTGCGAGCGAGTCAGTCGGCATGGTGGCGTGGTACGGGGTGGTGCCCTCGACGTAGGAGTCGGCGATGGTCAGCCACTTCTTCAGGTCGATGGCGAAGCTGGTGGAGGTGGTCTCCTCGACAGCCTTCCGGCCGGCCTCGCTGAGCATGATGTAACCGGCACACGGGGTACCGGACCAGCCCTTCTGCGGGGCGCTGACCAGCACGTCGACACCGGTGTCGGTCATCGAGACCCAGGAGGCACCGGAGGCGACACAGTCGAGGACGAACAGGGCCCCGACCTCGTGGGCGGCCTCGCCGAGGGCGCGGAGGTAGTCCTCGGGCAGCTGGATACCGGCGGCGGTCTCCACGTGCGGGGCGATGACGACCTGCGGCTTCTGCTCACGGATCGTGGCGGTGACCTCGTCGATCGGGGCGGGGGACCAGGGGGAGGTGGTGGCGTCCTCGGCCTGGCTGGCGGTCAGCACGGTGACATCGTCGGTGATCTTCCCGGCGTCGATGATCTGGGACCAGCGGAAGGAGAACAGACCGTTGCGCACGATGAGGGTCTTCCGGTCGGTCACGAGCTGCCGGGCGACGGCCTCCATGCCGTAGGAACCGCCACCGGGGACGATGGCGACAGCGGAGGCGTCATAGGCGTCCTTGAGGACGGAGATGATGTCCTGCATGACGCCGACGAAACGCTTCGACATGTGGTTCAGGGACCGGTCGGTGAAGACGACGGAGTACTCCAGCAGACCGTCCGGATCGATGTCAGTGTGGGGAAGTGTCATGGGTAACATTTTGGCACATGACCATCTACCACATTGCCGCGAGGTCCTCCTGGGACGCCGCCGTCGCCGCCGGTGAATACCGGGTGTCCACCCTCGAGCAGTCCCTTGACGAGGTGGGGTTCATCCACGCCTCCTTCGCCGACCAGATCGCCGGAACTGCAGACCGGTTCTACCGCCCGGCAGCCGAGGCAGGTGTCCGGTTGTGCGTCCTCGTCATCGACGAGGACGCCGTGCGCGCTGCCGGGACTGAGATCCTCGAGGAGGAGGCAGGCAACGGCCAGCGGTTCCCGCACATCTACGGGCCACTGCCGACCGACTGCGTCACGGAGGTCCGTGAGGCCGGGTTCGGCACGGACGGGGAGTTCCGTTACTGACCTGCTGTCACTGTGACCTGAGGTAACGCCGGTGAATCCACCAGGTAGTCTGGGGTGGTCGGTAGTCAGCTGCAGGTGGATGGAGAGTACGCCAATGAGTGGTCTTGTCAGGGGTCGGATCGGGGGCCGGTTCAGGCGGACCGCGGTGGGCGAGATGCTCTCGGGTGTCGTGCGGATGGACCGGGACGTGTTCGACGCGGTCGCAGGAGTGGAGAATCCACGACTGGATGCCTTCCTGCCCAGGCTCACCGGTGCCGCCAACTACTCGAAGCTGTGGATCGGGATCGCCGGTGCCATGGCACTCACCGGCAACCCCCGGATCCAGCGGGCCGCGATGCGTGGAGTGGTCAGCGTGGCGAGTACCAGTCTCATCGCCAATCAGGTGGCGAAGCGCTGGTGGCGGCGGCAGCGACCGGGGCACGGGTCGGTGTCGGTGGCGCGTCAGATCCG
>NHCFJ05603__coassemble_786_pt1 | contig 23091 bp, 20 predicted proteins | sample NHCFJ05603__metabat2_low_PE_007 | metagenome-assembled genome bin NHCFJ05603
CCCAGCTGCCAGCACAGGGCCACGGAGACGACGATGAGGACGAGAAGGATGGTGAGGATAACGAGCAGTTCCCGCAGCGACGCACTCTCGCCGTACAGCTCCTCGCGGGAGATGTCCGCGACCCAGCTGAGCTCGTAGTACGGGGCGAGGACAGACAGTGCCGCCCCGACCAGCGCGCCGACCAGCAGGACGCCGAGCCAGGTCCTGCGCCGCCGCCGCACATAGCCGGAGATGAACCACGCCTCGTAACCGACGATGCCCGCCGCCAGGATGTACACCTCCGACAGTGCGACCGCGGCGACCACCAGCCCTACCGCGACAACCGTCAGACCCGCCTCCGGTCGACGACGCTGGACCAGCAGTCCGACAAAGACCACGAGGTAACCGACAGACAGGATGACCGCGGAGACCGGGTCCGTGTCCTCGACCCGGGTGTTGACGGCACCTGCCAGGTCGATACCGCCGAAGAACAGGAAGAGTGCGGACTGGATGACGGACTGCACCCAGAATCCGCGGTCACGCCAGAACGGCCCCGGCGTCGCCTGCAGGGCGAAGGAGGGTGCCGTGGAGTCCGTGCCGTTCAGGTCGCTCACAACCGTCGACTCTACGGAACGTCGCCCGGCACACGGATCAGCCTGCGGTATGATCCGTCACCATGGCTGACGTCGTCTTCGATCACGTGAATATCCGGTACCCGGGCGCGGACGCCCCCACGGTCAAGGACCTGAACCTGGAGATCGCCGACGGCGAGTTCCTCGTCCTCGTCGGACCGTCCGGTTGCGGTAAGTCCACCACCCTGCGTGCCCTGGCCGGTCTGGAACCGACCGACTCCGGCATCATCTCCATCGGTGGACGCGACGTCACCGGCGAGGAGCCGGGTGACCGCGACATCGCGATGGTCTTCCAGGACTACGCCCTCTACCCGCACATGTCCGTGCGGGAGAACATGGGCTTCGCGCTGACGATAAAGAAGCGTCCCAAGTCCGAGATCGCCGAGCGGGTCGAGCGCGCCGCCGAGATCCTCGACCTCACCGAATTCCTCGACCGCAAGCCGAAGGACCTCTCCGGCGGCCAGCGCCAGCGTGTGGCGATGGGACGCGCGATCGTCCGCGAGCCGCAGGTCTTCCTCATGGACGAGCCGCTGTCCAACCTGGACGCCAAGCTGCGCGTCCAGACCCGCGCACAGATCGTGAAGCTGCAGCAGAACCTCGACGTCACCACCGTCTACGTCACCCACGACCAGGTCGAGGCGATGACGATGGGTCACCGTGTCGCCGTGCTCAAGGACGGCATCCTGCAGCAGGTCGATACGCCGCAGAACCTCTACCGCGATCCGGTGAACGCGTTCGTCGCCGGATTCATCGGCTCGCCGTCGATGAACCTGCTCACCGTCGACGGTTCCGCGCTCACCGAACTGGGGATCGACCTGCCCGCCGGTGCGGTCCAGGTCGGCGTCCGCCCGGAGCATCTCACCGTGCAGGACGCCGGTACCCCCGGTCTCGTCGGCACCGTCTCCCTCGTCGAGGAACTCGGGTCGGATGCCAATGTCTACGCCGAGACCTCCTACGGCCAGGTCACGGCCCGTACCGAGGACGCCCCGGGGACGCTGCCCCCGCTCGGTGGTTCCGTGGTCTTCACCCTGTCCGAGGGGGCCGCGGTGTACTTCTTCGACGCCGAGGGTGACCGGGTGCGCTGAGGGGCCACCCCCGGGGAGGTGGGGCAACTCCCCCTCCCCACCCCCGAATCAGAGGGACACGCGGGCGTGAATGTCGGGCAGCGCCCCCGTACGGGCGTCGCGAGTACTACACTCGTTCGAAGCACCCGGCGGTGCGGTAGCGGATACCGCGGTCGCCGAGGCGTTTCACTGAGGACCCCCCAACTGAAAGGTCAGGCCCATGGCTCACCTTCCGAAGCTTCCCAAGAAGCTGCTCGCTACCCTCGCCGCCGCCGGCCTCACCGCCGGACTGGTCGCCTGCTCCTCCGACGACGACAGCTCGGGCGGTGACTCCGAGTCCAACACCTCCCGTGGCCCGATCACGTATGCGATGGGCAAGAACGACACGGACAAGGTCCAGCCGATCATCGACAAGTGGAATGCAGAGCACCCGGACGAGAAGGTCACCCTCAAGGAGCTCGCCGGCGAGGCCGACGCCCAGCGTGACACCCTGGTCCAGTCGCTGCAGGCCGACTCCTCCGACTACGACGTCATGGCCCTCGACGTGATCTGGACCGCCCAGTTCGCCGCCAACGGTTGGCTCGCCCCGCTGACCGGCGACCTGGAGACCTCCACCGACGGCATCCTGGACGCCCCCGTCGAGTCCGCGACCTACAACGACACCCTCTACGCGCTGCCGCAGAACACCAACGGCCAGCTGCTCTACCGCAACACCGACATGGTGCCGGAGGCCCCGACCAAGTGGGATGACGTCGTCAACGCCTGCAAGGCCGTCGTCGAACAGAACAAGGACTGCCTGACCACCCAGCTCAAGCAGTACGAGGGCATCACCATCGCCACCGGCAACTTCATGGACGGCTGGGGCGGCGGCATCCTCGGTGACGACGGTGAACCGACCGTCACCTCGGACGAGTCGAAGGAGGGCCTGCAGGCCCTGGTCGACGCCTACAAGGACAAGACCATCTCACCGGCGTCCACCGCCGCCACTGAGGAGGAGACCAACCTGGCCTTCACCGAGGGCAAGACCGCCATGGCGATCAACTGGCCCTACATGTGGACCAACGCCAACGAGTCCGAGGCGACCAAGGACAAATTCGAGGTCCAGCCGCTGGTCGGCAAGGACGGCACCGGGGTCTCCACCCTCGGCGGCTACAACTCCGGCATCAACGTGAACTCGAAGAACAAGGCCACCGCCCTGGACTTCATCAAGTTCCTCGTCGAGCCGGAGAACCAGAAGTCCTTCCTCGAGGGATCCTTCCCGCCGGTCCTCTCGTCCATCTACGACGATGCCGCCCTCGCCGAGAAGTACCCTTTCCTCCCCGTGCTGAAGGAGTCCCTGGAGAACGCCAAGCCGCGTCCGGTCTCCCCGAGCTACGACCAGCTCTCCAAGGCTGTCCAGGACAACGCCTACGCCGCCGTCAACGGCACCGTGGACGTCGACAAGGCCACCGCGGACATGGAATCCGCGATCAGCAACGTCACCGGCTAGCTCCTCCAGCTTCCGCTGATCCTTCCCCGGCCCGGCCCGCCCCCGACACTGTCGTCGGCGGCGGGCCATCGCCGTTCCCGTCCCCCGGTCTCCCCCATACTTTTGTAAGGTTGCTTCCCGTGAGAACCAAGAAGCGCGACTTCAGGGCCGTCTGGCTCGTCGGCCCCAGCCTGGCGCTGCTGGCCGTCGTCATCGGCTACCCGATCATCCGGGCGATCTGGCTGTCCTTCCAGGCGGACAAGCACCTCGACCCGTCCACCGGCATGTTCGTCGAGGGCGGCTTCGCCGGATTCGACCACTACCTCTACTGGCTGACGCAACGCTGCATGTCGCCCAACGGCACGGTCTCCACCTGTGCTCCGGGCAACCTCGCCGTCGACTTCTGGCCGGCGCTGAAGATCACCCTGTTCTTCGTGGTCGTCACGGTCTTCCTCGAGACACTGCTGGGACTGTGGATGGCGACGGTGATGAACCGCAGCTTCCTCGGCCGTGGCCTGCTGCGTGCCGCGGTGCTGATCCCGTGGGCGATCCCGACCGCCGTCACCGCGAAACTGTGGCAGTTCATCTTCGCCCCCGACGGCATCATCAACTCGGTGACCGGACTGGACATCGCCTGGACGACAGATCCCTGGGCGGCGAGATTCGCGGTCATCGTCGCCGACGTCTGGAAGACCGCGCCGTTCATGGCACTGCTCATCCTCGCCGGTCTGCAGATGGTCCCCCAGGGTGTCTACGAGGCCGCACGGGTCGACGGGGCGTCCCGCTGGCAGCAGTTCACGAAGATCACCCTGCCGCTGATCAGGCCCGCACTGATGGTCGCCATCCTGTTCCGCACCCTCGACGCGCTGCGCATGTACGACCTGCCGGTCATCATGATCAGCTCCTCGGCGAACTCCCCCACCGCGGTGCTCAGCCAGCTGGTCATCTCCGACATGCAGGGCGGCAACTTCAACTCCGCCTCGGCGATCTCGACGCTGATCTTCCTGCTCATCTTCGCCGTCGCCTTCATCATGGTGAAGTTCCTCGGCGCCGACGTCGCCGGGACGCAGAACATGCCGAAGGCGTCCGGCAAGAAGAAGTGGTGGTCGCTGCGGAAGCAGGAGGACGCCTCGGGTGCCACAGGTACCACAGGTACCACAGGCGCCGCGTCCTCCCCTGATGCCGATACAGAGAAGGAGGTCACCCGATGAACCGCTCAGTCAGGCGTACCGTCGCCAGCTACCTCGGCGTCATCGTCATCGTCGTGTGGGCGCTCGCACCCTTCTACTGGATGCTGGTCACCGCATTCCGCGACAAGTCGCACACCTTCGACACCAACCCGCTGCCCAGCCACCTCACCTTCGACAACTTCGTCGAGGCACTGGCCACCGACAAGGGCAACAACTTCCTGCGCGCCATCGGCAACTCGCTGCTCATCGGCGCCGGGACCACCGCCATCGCCCTGGCGGTCGGCGTATTCACCGCCTACGCCCTGGCACGGGTGGACTTCCGTGGCAAGGGCTTCGTCACCGGCATCATCCTCGCCGCATCGATGTTCCCCGGCATCGCCCTGGTCACCCCGCTGTTCCAGCTGTTCACCGATCTCGGCTGGATCGGTTCCTACCAGGCGCTGATCATCCCGAACATCTCCTTCGTGCTGCCGCTGACGGTGTATACGCTGACCTCCTTCTTCCGGGAACTGCCGTGGAAGCTCGAGGAAGCCGCCCGGGTCGACGGGGCGTCCCGTGCCCTGGCGTTCCGCAAGGTGATCCTGCCGCTGGCCGCGCCGGCGATGTTCACCACCGCGATCCTGGCCTTCATCAACACGTGGAACGAATTCATGCTGGCCAAGCAGCTGTCCTCGACGAAGACGGAACCGGTGACCGTGGCCATCGCCCGCTTCTCCGGGGCGAACGCCTACGAGTACCCGTATGCGGCGGTGATGGCCGCCGGTGCGCTGGTGACCGTTCCGCTGGTGATCATGGTGCTCATCTTCCAGCGCCGGATCGTCGCCGGCCTGACCGCCGGTGGTGTGAAGTAGTGGCGGACGCACCCGGCCGGCCTGATCTGCCCGGTCGGCCCGGCCGTCCCGCCGGTCTGCCGGCCTCGGAGTACCGGCGTCGACGCATGATGTGGGAGTCCGTGATGGGCTTCCTCGCCCTGTTCGACCTGCTGGCGCTGATCCAGGCGGTGTGGAACCTCTTCGGCGATGCCGAGGTCTGGCCTTCCCTGCTGCTGCTCTGCCTCCTGGTGCTCACCTGGGCAGCCTGGCGGCAGTGGCGGAAGTACGGGGACTGAGTCTCCACCGCCTCGCTGCGTCATGAGAACCGCCCGCGATTTTCTCATGACGCCCACTCAGAACTCATGACGGTACCGCCGGACCTCCGGGGCTGCCGTGAAAGCATGCCCGGCACAGCGTGTGATGTATCCGAGGTGAACGCCGGGAAAGGGCAAGTCACGCCCGGCCGATGATCCGGTGGATCGTCAGCGCGACATACTCCCGCAGGTAGGACGCCGGGATCGCGGGCTTCGGTGTCGGTGCCCCCAGCACCACCGCCGAGAAAGGCACCCCGTTGTCTCCCCGCTCTGCCTCCAGAGCGGCGATGATCCGCTCGGTGCGCAGCACATGGAAGTCCGAGGTGCACACCACCACATGGGGGTCACGCACCCCACGCTCCTTGAGCAGGTCCAGGCTGAAGTGCAGGTTCTCGGTGGTGTCCGTGGCATAGCGTTCCTCCAGCACCGCACCCCGCGGGAAACCCCGCGAGGCCAGGTACCGGTGCATCGCCTCCGCCTCGGTGCAGGGCTCGTCGTCCCCACGACCACCGGTGACGATCAGCGGAGTGCTCCGGGCCGGACGGTGCTCGGTCACCGAGTGCCAGGCCGCCGCGCCCCGGTCGCACCGGCTGGCCAGCAGGTCACTGACCCGGTCGTTGACCAGTCCGGCACCGAGCACGATCACCGCGTCCGCCCGTTCCGGGGCCCGACGCCGACGGCCACGCCCCACATCACGCAGGTAGCGGATCATCGAGACAACGGCACAGACCCAGAGGACCAACGCCGCGACACCGATGATGACCAGGGAGAAGCGGACGTCGTCGCCACCGCCGCCGATGCCCTTGATCGAGCGCAGCACCATGGCCAGCGCACCGGCCCCCAGGCTCAGCAGTTCGGCGGCGGCCACGACTGTCGACAGGTGGAACCAGCCGCGACCGTCGACCCCGGGCAGGGCGTCCCCCATCCACCGCGCGGTCAACCAGCCCACGCACGCGACCACCGCATGGGAAAGACCGAAGACGATCCACATCGTCCCGGCGAATCCCGCGCCGGTCGCCGCGACCAGCAGCCAGACCCACAGCAACAGGCCGACGGAGAAGACGAGCGCGCCGTTACCGGTCCACCGGGACCGGGTCTTCACGCTCCAGCCGGTGCCCGCCAGAAGCACGATCAGCACCAGGCTGACCAGCATCAGCAGTGACATCGCGGAGGTCTACTCCCCCATGAGCTTCTGCTTGAGCCGCTGGTCCTTGACCAGCACCTCATCGCGCATCGTCTCCTGGTAGGCGACCATCCGCTCCGTGAGCTCCGGGTAGGCCGCACCGAGCATCCGCACGGCCAGCAGGCCGGCGTTCTTCGCGCCGTCGATGGAGACAGTCGCGGTCGGGACACCGGCGGGCATCTGCACGATGGACAGCAGGGAATCCATGCCGTCGAGGTTCTTCAGGGAGCGCGGGATGCCGATGACCGGCAGCGGTGTGGCGGCGGCGACCATGCCGGGCAGGTGGGCGGCACCGCCGGCGCAGGCGATGATCACCTTGAGGCCGCGGGTGTGCGCCTCGCGCGCGTAGTCGAGCATCCGGTCCGGGGTGCGGTGGGCGGAGACCACACCGATCTCCATAGGGACGCCGAACTCGGCGAGGACCTCGGCGGCGGGCTCGACGGTCGGCCAGTCGGAGTCCGACCCCATGACGATGCCGACGAGGGGGCCGTTCTGTGCGGAGGAAGCGGGCTGGTCAGTCATTCACTGGTCCTTCCAGGTGGCGGTGACGAGGAAATCGGAGGCGAGGCGGGCGGAGGTGCGGAGCTTCTCCACGTTCTCGGCGGTTGCGGCGGCGCCGCAGGGCAGCGACATGTTGACGTGCCCGATCTTGCGGCGCGGACGCCACTCCTTGCCGTAGAGGTGGATCTTCGCGGTCGGGAACCGGCGCCACACCTCATCCATCCGCTCGGCCATCGGCATCGCCGGATCGGCGTCCGGGTCACCGAGGACATTGGCCATCACGGTGGTGGTGGAGCTCAGTGCGGTCGAGCCCAGCGGACGGTCGAGCACGGCACGCAGGTGCTGCTCGAACTGGCCGGTGACACAGCCGTCCTGCGTCCAGTGGCCGGTGTTGTGCGGACGCATCGCCAGTTCATTGACGATGATCTCGGGCTGCCCCGCCTCGTCGACGGCCTCGAAGAGCTCCACGGCGAGGACGCCGGTCACACCGAGTTCCTCGGCGACCTCACGGGCCAGGGTGTGTGCCTGTGCGACGACGCGCGCCTGGCCTGCGGTCTCCGCCGGAGCGGGGGCGACGGCCAGGTAGCAGATGCCGTCAGCCTGCACGGACTCCACGACCGGCCAGGAGGCGATCTCACCGGAGGGGGTGCGGGCGACCATGGCGGACAGCTCGCGGACCAGGCGGACCTTCTTCTCCGCCATCAGCGGCACACCCTGCTCCAGCAGTTCGGCGACGAGGGAGGCGGTCTGCTCCCTGGACTCCGGGAACCAGACGCCCTTGCCGTCGTAGCCGCCACGGCGGGCCTTGAGGCACACGGCGCCGTCGGTGGCGTCCCAGAAGCCCTCGCCGTCGGAGACCGAGAGGATCTCGGCGAAGGGCGGCACGGGTGCGCCCATCTCCCGCATACGCCGTCGCATGACCAGCTTGTCCTGCGCGTTGATGAGAGCCGAAGGCTGCGGCTGGACATTCACACCGTCGGCGATGAGTCCCTCGAGGTACTCGTTGGGCACGTGCTCGTGGTCGAAGGTGACGGCGTCCGCCCCCTCGCTCACGGCGCGGACGACGTCCTCGTCGGTGTATTCACCCAGCCACACGTCGGCGGTGGCCTGGGCGGCGGAGGCTGCCCCGGAACCGGCCAGCAGCCGGACGGTCAGTCCGAGTTCGATGCCCGCCTGCTGCATCATCCGGGCCAGCTGGCCGTCGCCGATGACGGTGACCAGCGGCATTCCGGGTGCGTGGGCTTCAGGGCGGGAGAGGTGCAGATCAGGTTCGCTACTCACCCGCGTCAGTATACCGGCCGTGCGTAGCGGACAATCCGCTCGTCGACCATCGCGGCGACATCGGCGGCGTAGGGCACGTCCGCCAGGCGCACCGGGATCCGGTAACCACGGGTCCACACGTTGACGGTGCTGCCCCGCTGACGCACCTCGACGATCTGGTCCAGCGGGATCTCCACGACCCGCGAGCGCCAGTCGCCGGAGGCGGTGACCAGACGCCGGTCGGTGAGGATGATCCGGCTGCGCTGCCGGAACAGCAGGTGGCGGATGCACCGCCGCCAGGCGATCCACACCCACACGATGAGCAGGACGCGGCGTCCCCACAGGGCGGCCGTCGCGGTACCCGCCACACCGGGGAGTCCGGGGACCTCGGCGAGATTGTCCGGGACGTACCCGGCCACGCGTACCGCCTCGTCGGCGAGGTGGGCGTCCAGCAGGCCGATGAGCAGCCAGACGACACCGGTGGCGAGGATGAGTTCGAGCACCGGGAAGATGACGCTGCGTCGTGACGGACTGAGCTCTGCGAGGATCACCTCCCCGCGCTCGAAGCGGATCTTGGGCATGGGTCTATTTCTCCCGTGCGTCCGGGCGCAGGTGCACCACATCCCCGGCGGTGACCGTGTGGCGAGTGCCGTCGACGGACTCCAGCACCAGCTCCCCGTGGGGACCGAGGTCCACGGCGGTGCCGTAGAGGTTCTCACCGCCGGGCAGCTCGGCCCGCACCCGGGTGCCCAGGGTCGAGGACAGCTCACGGTAGCGGGTGCGGACATCGGCGGCGGCGTCGCCACCGGCACGCCAGGCGTCATCGACGGCCAGCAGGTGACGCAGGATGACGGCGGTGACGCGGTCACGTGCCCCGGCGTCCGGGATCTCCAGTCCTTCGAGAGTCAGCGAGGTGGCGGCGGGCAGGCCGGCGTCCTCGAAATCGGCGGCGGTCATCGACAGGTTCAGGCCGATGCCCGGCACGATGGCCGGCGGGTCGATGGAGGCGGCCTCGACGAGGATGCCGGCGAGCTTGTGCGGGGAACCGTCGCGGACGACCTGGACGTCGTTCGGCCACTTCAGGACCGCGGGGACGCCGAGTTCCCGGGCCGCACCGGCGATGGCGACCCCGATGAACAGCGGGAGCTCACCGAGCCGTTCGATGTCGAGCTGCTCCGGGGCGAGCAGCACCGAGCAGATGAACTGGGAGCCGGCGGGGGCGGACCAGGGCCTGCCCATGCGTCCCCGCCCGGAGACCTGCTCCTCGGCGAGGAGCACGGTGCGGTCGGTGCCGGTACCGGAAGCGGCACGGGCCGCAAGGTCTGCGTTCGTCGAGCCGGTGGATCCGACATGGTCCACGGTGAAGCGCCGGACACCGGCGGCGTGCAGCACCGACGCCACCCGGTCGGCGTCGACCGGGTGGCGGGAAGCGGCGGGTGGTTCGGGAGTACCGTTCATGTCTCCCGAGAATAACGCTTAGACTGTCCTCCATGACTGTTCCCACCTCCGCCACGCCCGAGGCCGATCTGTCGACGACCGTCGGCAGGCTGCAGGACCTGCGCAACCGGCTCGCCGAGACACTGGCCCCCGCCGGAGAGAACGCCGTCGCCGCCGTCCATGACGCCGATCGGCTCACCGCCCGCGAACGGGTGGACGCCCTGCTCGACGAGGGGTCCTTCGTCGAGATCGACGCCCTCGCACGCCATCGGGCCACCTCCTTCAACCTCGACCGTTCCCGTCCGGTCACCGACGGTGTCGTCACCGGTTACGGCACCGTCGACGGCCGTCAGGTCTGCGTCTTCTCCCAGGACGCCACCGTCTTCGACGGCACCGTCGGCGAGACCCACGGCGAGAAACTCATCAAGGTCATGGAGCTCGCCGAGCGTGCCGGTGTCCCACTCGTCGGCATCCACGACTCGACCGGCGCCCGGATCAAGGAAGGTGTCGTCTCGCTCGGGACCGCCGCGAAGCTCTACCGGCTGCGCTCGCGCCTGTCCGGTGTCGTCCCGCAGATCTCCGTCATCGCCGGTCCGACCGCCGGTACCGAGGCCCACCAGCCGGTCCTCGCCGATATCGTCATCGCCGTCGAGGGTGCGCACCTCTACCTCACCGACCCCGAGCTCACCCGCAGCGTCCTCGGTGAAGAGGTCAGCGCCGACGAGCTCGGTGGTGTGGAGGTCCTCGCCTCGAACGGCACCTCGCACCTCACCGCCGCCACCGATGACGCGGCCCTCAGCCTGGTCAAGGACGTGCTCGCGCAGCTGCCCTCGAACAACCGGGCACTGACCCCGCCGACCGAGCCGGTCGCCCCGGACACCGACGCACTCGACGCGCTGATCCCGGACTCCCCGGCCGCCGGATACGACATGCTCGACGCGCTCGCCGGCGTCGTCGACCCCGACAGCCTGCTGGAGCTCTCCGCCGACCATGCGGGCAACGTCCTCACCGCCTTCGCCCGGATCGAGGGACGCGGTGTCGGCGTGGTCGCCAGCCAGCCGCTGGTCCTCGCCGGTGCACTCGACGCCGCCGCAGCAGCCAAGGCCGCCCGCTTCGTGCGGATGTGCGACGCCTTCAACATCCCCCTGGTCTTCGCCGTCGACTCCCCCGGCTTCATGCCCGGTGCCGAGGAGGAGCGCAATGGACTGCTGCGCCGCTCCGCCCCGCTGTTCTCCGCTGTCGCGGACGCCTCCGTCGGCGTGCTCACCGTGGTCGTGCGCAAGGCCTTCGGTTCCTCCTATATCGCCATGGGTGCGAAGAACATGGGTGCTGACCTGGTGCTCGCCTGGCCGAGCGCACAGATCTCCCACGCGGACGCCGCGAACACGGTCACCGCGGTCCACGCGGACACCCTGGCGAAGGCCGCCCGGAAGCGCAAGGACGTCGACGCGCTGCGCGTCCAGCTCACCGAGGAGATCGAGGATTCCCTGATCACCCCGTACGCCGCGGCGTCCCGCGGTTACGTCGACGCGGTCATCGCCCCCTCGGAGACCCGGGCCCGCCTGGCCGACGGACTGGCACTGCTGGAGCGCAAGGTCGTTCCCGCCCCCGTCCGCAAGCACGACAACCTGCCCCTGTGACCGGAAAGGATTCCATGACGGACACGTCCCAGAACACCGCTGTCCCGGTGACCGTGGTGCGCGGTCTGCCGGCCGAGCCGGGCGCCGACGCCCCGGACCTCGACCTGCTCACCGCCGCCGTCGCCCAGGCCCTGGGCACCGTGGTCGCCGAGTCCGCGACCACCTACACCGACCCGCGCGAGCTCGTGCGCCGGCACCCGCGCGGCGCCTGGGGACTGCCCGGGGCGGACACCCGCTGGCAGACCGTCTTCAGTCCGGCGGGGTTCCGTGGCTGATTCCGTGCCTGAATCCATGGCTGATCCCGTGACCGGTTCCGCGTCTGCCCTGCCACTTGTCCTGGCGTCCTCCTCCCCCTCCCGCCTGTCGGTGCTGCGCTCCGGCGGGATCGAACCGCTGGTGCTCGTCCCGGGGGTCGACGAGGACGCCGCCGTCGCCGAGCTGCGGACCCGTGTCCCCGACCCCTCCCCGGCGGAGGTGGTGACCTGTCTCGCCGCCGCGAAGGCGAATGCCGTCATCGACCAGTACGCCGACGAGGTGCCCGACGGTGCCGTGGTCGTCGCCGGTGACTCGATGCTGCTGCTCGACGGGGAGCTGCAGGGCAAGCCCCACACCGTGGAGCGGACGGTGGAACGCTGGCGGGCCCAGCGGGGACGCTCGGCCACCCTGATCACCGGCCACGCCTTCACCCGGGCCAGTCCGGTGGACCTGTTCTCGGGGGTGTTCGCCCCGGTCACCACCGCCGTCAGCGAGACAGTCGTGCACTTCGCGGACGCCTCCGACCGCGACATCGAGGCCTACGCCGCCACGGGTGAGCCGCTGGGCTGTGCAGGCGCGTTCACCCTGGAGGCGCTGGGCGGATGGTTCATCGACCGGATCGAGGGGGATCCGTCGAGTGTGATCGGCCTGTCGCTGCCACTGGTGCGCCGCGCGGTCGAGGATTACGGGCTGGCGGTCTCCGACCTCTGGAACCGGTAGCCTCCGTCCGGTCTTCCCCGCTGTCCCGCAGGCCTCACTGACGCCTGCCTCGCGCCTGCCTCGCGCCTGCCTCACGCAGCGGGAATCTACCACCTCTCAGGTCGCTTTTCCGGGTGGAAAGTGACCTGAGAGGTGGTAGATCCCGTGCTGTACTGCGCTGAAACAGGGTCGACACCCGGTCGCCACCCGGTCGTGCCCCGCTCGTACCCCGGAGTTGTCCACAGGCACTGCCGTAAACCGGAACAACGTTGTCCACAGGTTTCCGCCCGGAACTTCCCTCAGTCGGTGATCCGGTGTGTGATCAGTTCCCGACAGGCCCCGAACCACCGGGACCGCGCCAATTCCCGGGGGACGGGGAGAGGAACCCGGATGGGGAACACGTCAGAATTCATGGAGCACCTGGCGATCGCCGACGCAGAGGGGAGGATCATGCCCGGAGCGGGACCGCTGTACACCCGACGCGTCCTCCCGGCCGTCCTCCCGGTCCGTCGCCGTGAACTTGTCGACGCCGGACTGACCCGCTCCCGGATCAACCGTCTCTACACCCAGCTGACCAGAGGGATCATGCTCCCCAGGGCCAGCCCCGCCACGCGCCCTGACGATCCTCCCGTCCACGGCACCGACGCGGTCTTCCCCTTCGGACGCGGTGACGATCCCGGCGATTTCGGTCACGACATCGTCAGTCGGGCGCGGGCGCACCTGATGCTCAACCCCCGGTGTGTACTCGGCGGATGGGGAGCTCTCGGTGCGCACGGCGTCCCGCACTGGGCCGATTCTGCCGGGGTGCTCCTCCATTCTCCGCACCGTTCCGCCGCCGGCAGTTCGCATTCCGCTGATGCGGTACGCAACACCGGTGCCCCGGTGTTCCAACTCATGCCGAAGGACCTGGTGCCGTGCCATCCCGACCCCGCATTCCCGGAGATGTCGGTCGTCCCGGTCGGTGTGGCCGTCGGGCAGGTGCTCGCCGCAGTCATCGGCCGCAGACACCGGTGGTTCACATCGGGGGTCAACGGTATAAGCCTGGACGAAGTCCGTGCGGTGCAGATCATCGACTCGGTGCGGCAGGCCACGGAACTCTCGGCCGAGCAGATCGTGGACGCCTGCCGGTACCGCCTCGACCGTCACCGGGCCGAACACCTCGTCGGGCTGTCTGACGACGGAGCCCAGTCCCCGCAGGAGACGATGCTCCGGCTGATCACGGCGGGCGAATTACCGGACGGACTGCAGTGGACCTCACAGGTTCCCGTGGATCTCGGGGCCGGAGCGTCGGGAACAGTCCTCGATCTCGCCTGCGAGGATCTGAAACTCGCCCTGTACTACGACGGTGGCCATCACCGCGATCCGGCACAGGCCACCCGGGACTTCGAACAGTTCCAGCAGCTCCGGGACCTGGGATGGGAAGTGATCCGGGTGGACAAGCAACTGCTCTACCAGCGTCGGGGGAAACTCCTGGAGCAGATCCGCAACGCTGTCGAGCGGGCGAGACAGCGCAGTTGAGCGTCATCGCCGGACCGCTCGGGGAAATCTACCACCCCTCAGGTCGCTTTCCACCCGGAGAAATGACCTGAGAGGTGGCAGATTTCCCCGGTGTGGGCAGAAACGGTGTCCCTGCCGCTCCCCGGTGAACCGCAGTCACCTACACCACTGTCCGCCCCTTCCCGCCCCACAGGTCACATCCGCCCACCACCACCGTTAAACTGTCCTCCAGACATGAAAGGCGGTACCCGCACCCATGGGAATCGAGTATGACCCCTCCCCCTCGCTGCAGCAGTACGCCCACCCGGAACGACTCGTGACGAGTTCCTGGCTGGGCGCGAAGCTGGGCGGGGCCGGACTCAAGGTCGTCGAGTCAGACTCTGACAGCATCCTCTACAACATCGGCCACCTGCCGACCGCCATCCGCATCGACCTCCACGGTGACCTCGGCGCACCGGTGTGCCGGGACTTCCTCGACGGTGAAGCCTTCGCCCGCCTCATGGACGACAAGGGCATCACCCGCGACGACACCGTGGTGATCTACGGCGACGAGTCCAACCTGTGGGCGTCCTACGCCTTCTGGGTCTTCGATCTCTTCGGTCACCCCGATGTCCGCCTGCTCGACGGTGGCCGGGAAGCGTGGATGCAGGAGGAACGCGAAACCTCCTATGACGCCCCACCCGGACCGACCCGGGGCTACCCGGTCATCGAGCGCGATGATCTGACCCACCGCATCTTCGTCGACGAGATCCTCGCCGACCGCCGGGGCAACGGGGACCTGCAGCTCCTCGACCTGCGGGATGCGCCGGAGTACGCCGCGGGCCACATCCCCGGCGCCACGAACATCTCCCCCTCTGCCTCGATCCGGCCCAACGGCCGCTTCCACTCCCGGGACGACCTGGAGGCCGCCTTCGCCGACCTCGACCCGGACGCCCCGGTCGCGACCTACTGCGGGACCGGCGAACGCGCCGCCCATCTGTGGTTCGTCCTGCACCACCTGCTCGGCCGCGACGCCGTGCGTTGTTACGACGGCTCCTGGGCCGAGTGGGGCAACATGGTCCGCATGCCGGTCGCGGCGGAACAGTAGGGAATTCGCGGCGGTCACAGCGCTGTAACAGCGGGGGTGGCTACGACGGTGGAATCCGTAGTAGCGTCTAACGGTTGCCACCGCGCCCGAACAGCGGTGACGGATGAAGTACGAGAAAGAGGAGAGCACGTGCCGGCAGAACACCGGAAGATCAGCAAGGTCCTGATCGCCAACCGTGGCGAGATCGCGGTCCGAGTCATCCGGGCCGCGCGTGACGAGGGCATCGCCACCGTCGCCGTCTACGCCACGCCGGACGCTGACGCCCCCTTCGTGCGTATGGCCGACGAAGCCTTCGCCCTGGGAGGCGAGACTTCTGCCGAGACCTACCTCGACATCGTCAAGATCATCGACGTCGCGACCCGCTCCGGCGCGGACGCCGTCCACCCCGGCTACGGCTTCCTCTCCGAGAACGCCGACTTCGCCCAGGCTGTGGAGGACGCCGGGCTGATCTGGATCGGCCCCTCCCCCCGCGCCATCCGTGAACTCGGGGACAAGGTCACCGCCCGGCACTACGCCGAGAAGGTCGACGCCCCGATGGCACCCGGCACCCCGGAGCCGGTGGCGGACGCACAGGAGATCGTCGACTTCGCGACCGAGCACGGACTGCCGGTCGCCATCAAGGCCGCCTTCGGTGGCGGCGGACGCGGCATGAAGGTCGCCCACACCGTCGAGGAGATCCCGGAGCTCTTCGAGTCCGCGACCCGTGAGGCGGAGAAGGCCTTCGGCCGCGGCGAGTGCTTCGTCGAGCGTTACCTCGACCGGGCCCGTCACGTCGAGTGCCAGGTGCTCGCCGACACCCACGGCAACGTCGTCGTGGCGTCCACCCGTGACTGCTCACTGCAGCGCCGTTTCCAGAAGCTCGTGGAGGAGGCCCCTGCCCCCTTCCTCACCGCGGAGCAGGACACCCGGCTGCGGGAGTCCGCCAAGGCGATCATGCGTGAGGCCGGCTACCACGGCGCCGGCACCGTGGAGTACCTCGTCGGCTCCGACGGCCTGATCTCCTTCCTCGAGGTCAACACCCGGCTGCAGGTCGAGCACCCGGTCACCGAGCAGGTCACCGGCTGGGACCTGGTCCGCGAGCAGTTCCGCATCGCCGAGGGCCGCGAGCTGTCCCGCACCACCGACCCGGAGATCCGCGGCCACGCTATCGAGTTCCGGATCAACGGGGAGGACGCCGCCGCGAACTTCATGCCCGCCCCCGGCACCCTCACCGCCTACCGCGAGCCCGCCGGCCCCGGCGTCCGCATGGACTCCGGTGTGGAACAGGGCTCCGTCATCGGCGGCCAGTTCGACTCGATGCTGGCCAAGCTCATCGTCACCGGTGAGACCCGCGCCGAGGCCCTGCAGCGCGCCGCCCGCGCACTCGACGAGTACACGGTCGAGGGACTGCCGACGGTCATCCCGTTCCACCGCGCCGTGGTCACCGATCCGGCGTTCGCCCCGGAGCTGACGGACCCGGAGGCCTCATCCTTCACCGTCTACACCCGCTGGATCGAGGAGGAGTGGGACAACGCGGTCCCCGCCTTCGACGGTGATCCCGCCGAGGAGGAGACCGTCCCGCCGCGCACCATCGCCGTCGAGGTCGACGGTCGTCGCCTGGAGGTCTCCGTGCCCGGCGACCTCGTCGGAACCGGTGGCGCGGCGCGTCGTGCGCCGCGGAAGTCCTCCGGTGGCGCGTCCGCCGCAGCCTCGGGAGACGACGTGCTCGCCCCGATGCAGGGCACCGTCGTGACTGTCCTCGTCGAGGAGGGAGCCGAGGTCGCCGAGGGTGATCCGGTGCTGGTGCTCGAGGCCATGAAGATGGAGAACGCGGTGAAGGCGCACAAGGCCGGCACCGTGGCCGGGCTGGCGGTCGCCGCCGGTGACGGCGTGAAGAAGTCCCAGCTGATGCTGCAGCTGGTGTGATCTGAGGGGATCCCTGATGGCCGACCTGTTCTCACGTTTCCGTCATCCCGGGGCCGGTCACGGCTCCGACAAGGGGTTCATCCTCGCCCTCGACCAGGGCACCACCTCGACCCGCGCGATCGTCTTCGACGCCCGCGGGGCAGTGGTCTCGGTGAGCCAGCTGGAGCACCGGCAGATCTTCCCGCACCCGGGGTGGGTGGAGCATGACCCGGAGGAGATCCGGCTGAACGCCCGCCGCGTCATCGCGGACGCGGTGGCACGGGCGGACATCGGCACCGAGGACATCGCCGCACTGGGGATCACCAACCAGCGTGAGACGACGGTGATCTGGGACCGGGAGACCGGCGAGCCGGTGTACAACGCCATCGTCTGGCAGGACACCCGCACCACCCCGATCTGCGATGAGCTGGAGGCCGCCGGCGACGGGGACCTGTTCCGGGAACGGACCGGGCTGCCGGTCTCGACGTACTTCGCAGGACCGAAGATCCGCTGGATCCTCGACAATGTGCCGGGGGTGCGCGAGCGCGCCGAGCGTGGTGAGCTCGCCATGGGCACCATGGACACCTGGATCATCTGGGAGCTGACCCGCTCGACGCGCCACTCCGGGCGTCCGACCCGGGGACGCCAGCCGCGGGCCCGTCACGTCACCGACGTGACCAATGCCTCGCGCACCATGCTCATGGACATCCGGACCCGGCAGTGGGATCCGGAACTGTGCGAGCGACTGGGAATCCCCATGTCCCTGCTGCCGGAGATCATCAGTTCCTCCGAGGTGATCGACAAGGTCCAGCGTTCCGGCCCGGTGCACGGCGTCCCCATCGCCGGCATCCTCGGCGATCAGCAGGCTGCGACGTTCGGCCAGGCGTGTACCGAACCCGGCGAGGCCAAGTGCACCTACGGCACCGGGAACTTCCTGCTGCTCAACACGGGCACGGAGCCGAAGACGTCCGAGCACGGGCTGATCACCACGGTCGCCTACCAGCTCGGGGACGCCCCGGCGGTGTACGCCCTGGAAGGTTCGGTGGCGGTCACCGGCTCGCTGGTGCAGTGGCTGCGCGACAACCTGGGCTTCTTCGACGATTCCTCGCAGATCGAGGGCCTGGCCCGCAGTGTCGACGACAACGGCGGCTGCGTGGTCGTGCCTGCCTTCTCCGGTCTGCTGGCACCACGCTGGGTGCCGGACGCCCGGGGCGTGATCGTCGGCCTGACCAGGTACGTCACCAAGGCCCATATCTCCCGCGCCGCCCTGGAGGCCACCGCTTTCCAGACCCGCGAGGTCGTCGCGGCGATGAACGCGGACGCCGGGGTGCCGCTGACCCGGCTGCGGGCCGACGGTGGCATGGTGGTGAACTCACTGCTCATGCAGTTCCAGGCGGATCAGCTGGGCGTGCCGGTGACGGTGCCGGAGGTCGCCGAGACCACGGCGCTGGGTGCGGCCTACGCCGCCGGCCTTGCGGTCGGGTTCTTCACCGATGTCGCGGAGATCCGGTCGCTGTGGCAGGAGAAGGAGACGTACATGCCCAATGACTCCGAGGAGGAGCGGGACGCCGCCTTCGACCTGTGGAACAAGGCCGTGGAGCGCTCCGTCGGCTGGGCGTAGGTCCGGTTCCCTCCGCTCCTGCGACTAGACTGGGGCACCATGAATGACCCCCGCCGAGGTGCCGCGTCCCGGGACAGCCACGTCCGTATCGGGGACGCCGACCGCGATCACGCCATCAGCCTGCTCGGCGTGCACTTCGCCGACGGTCGCCTCAGCATCACCGAGTACGACGAACGGTGCCAGGCACTGGCCGGGGCGATGACCAGGGGTGAGATCGACGCACAGTTCCGCGACCTGCCGGTACTGCCGGGCTCTCAGGTGGACGCCGCGTCCTCCCCCGGAACGGATATGGCGGTGTACTCCGCCGCGGAGATCGCCGAACAGCACCGACGTGGGGCGAACCCGCGGGCCGGGATCATGGCGCTGACCGGTATCGGGTTCGGCGCGGTGGCGGCGGTCATCAACGGGCCGCTGTCGGTGATCCCGGCGGCGCTGATCGCGGTGGTGGCGATCCTGCTCTACGTGATGAAGGCCGGGCCGTCGTCCTGGTATGTCCCGTCCCCGGAAGCCCTGGAGCGGGCGCGGGTGAAGAAGATGCGTCAGGCACACCAGCTGCAGCTGGAGGAGAAGAAGGCGCAGCGCAAGATCAAGCGGACGGAGATGACCACCGACGCCCTCGACATGGCCCACCGGGCGATGGGCAAGGCCGGCCGGACCGTCAACAACGGCTGGGAGCAGTGGCGGAAGCGGAAGTAGCCCCCTACCCCAGGTTCCGGAACTCCTCCAGCACGCCGGCGAACAGACGCACACCGACGGGCAGGCAGGCCTCGTCGAAGATGATGTCCGCCTGGTGCAGGTCGGCCTTCTCCCCCTGGCCGTTCCACGCGCCCAGCCGGGCCATCGAGCCCGGCACATGCTCCAGGTACCAGCTGAAGTCTTCGCCGCCGGAGGACTGCGGTGCCTCCTGCAGCGCATGCGGGTCCATGTCCTTGACGGCCTGGGCCATCAGGGCGGTACAGGCGTCGTCGTTGGTGACCGGTGGGACACCCTTGGTGTGCCGGATCTCCGCGGTCGCCCCGGTCGGGACGAGCAGCTGCTCGACCAGTTCAGGGAACAGGTCCCCGAGCTGACGCCACACCAGCGGGCTACCGGTACGCAGCGTCCCCAGCAGGGAGACCTCCTGCGGCATGGCGTTGAACGCCGCGCCGCCGTTGACCGCACCGAAGGTCAGCACGGTGCCGGTACGCGGATCAACCCGGCGCGACAGCAGCCCGGGCAGACCGGTGATCAGCAGGCCGGCGGCGTAGATGGCGTCCGCGGTGAGGTGCGGACGCGAGGTGTGCCCGCCCGGACCCTTGACGATGATCTCGACGACGTCGGTCGCCGAGGTGATCGCCCCGGCGCGCACGCCGACCTGGCCGGCTCGCAGCTTCGGCTCGGCGTGGACGGCGAAGATGTGGCTCACACCCTGCAGCGCCCCGGCGCGGATGACGTCGGTCGCCCCACCGTCGAGGACCTCCTCGGCGGGCTGGAAGATACAGCGCACCCGCTGGTCCAGGCCCTCGGTCCGGTCGTACTCCGCCAGGGCGCAGGCCAGGGCGAGCACCACGGTGGTGTGGATGTCGTGGCCGCAGGCGTGCATCACGCCCGGATTCTTCGACGCGAACTCCAGGCCGGTGACCTCGGTGACCGGCAGGGCGTCGATGTCGGCGCGGAAGGCCACGGCCGGCTGGTCGGGGTCCCCTCCGATGTCGACGATGAGGCCGGTGCCGGGAAGCAGTACCGGCTCCAGGCCGACGCCGCGCAGCGTGGCGTCCAGGAACGCGGTGGTCTGCACCTCGTCATGGGACAGCTCGGGGTGGGAGTGGAGGTGGCGGCGCCAGCCGATGACGTCGTCGTGGTGGTCGACCAACCAGGTGTTGACAGCCGATTGAACGGCGCCGGGGTTACTCACGGGTCGTAGGGCTCCTCCACGAGACAGACAGTGACCTCCCCACTCTAGTCGCCCCTGACTTCCCCACCACATTCCCGCCCGATCTCCATCCCGTCCCTTCCCCGTCTCCGCTCCTTCCCCGTGCTGTCCGGCCCGCGACCTATGCTTGACTGCATGACTGCGTCCCCCCACGACACTCCACAGGAACAAGCACAGGAACTGGCCGCTCAGGCCGCCACCGCCCTCGCCGACCGCACCGGACGCGAGGCCCATGACATCGCCGTGGTGCTCGGCTCAGGGTGGCGTCCCGCCGCCGATGTGCTGTGCGGGGCCGAGGGTGCCGGAGAGGTCATCGAGTTCCCGATGTCCGATCTCCCCGGCTTCCTGCCGCCGACAGCCGAGGGGCACGGCGGGACTGTCCGCAGCCTGGAGCTGGGAGGACGCCGCGTCCTCGTTCTCCTGGGACGCACCCACGCCTACGAGGGCCACGAGCTGTGGCGCACCGTCCACGCCGTGCGCACCGCTGCGGCGGCCGGGGTGGAGACCGTGGTGCTGACCAACGCCGCCGGCGGACTGACCGAGGGCATGAGCGTCGGCGAGCCGGTGCTCATCAGCGACCACCTCAACATGACGATGCGGTCCCCGCTGGTCGGCGCGGAGTTCGTCAATATGGTGGACGCCTACTCACCACGGCTGCGGACAATCATGCAGGGGCTTCGTCCGGGGATGCGCGAGGCGGTGTACGCGATGATGCCCGGCCCGCAGTACGAGACGCCGGCCGAGATCCACATGCTGCGGACCTGCGGTGCGGGTCTGGTCGGCATGTCGACGGTCTACGAGACCATCGCCGCGCGCGCCGCCGACGTGGAGGTCCTGGGTATCTCCCTGGTCACGAACCTCGCCGCCGGGGTGACCGGAGAGCCGCTGAACCATGAGGAGGTTCTGGCCGCCGGTGCGGCCGCCGCCGAGGACATGGGTGGCCTGCTCGCCGAGCTCGTCGCCTCCGAGGCGGTGACCTCACTGTGATCGCCTTCGGAACCGCGGGCCTGCGCGCCCCCGTCGGCCCCGGTGAGGACCGGATGAATGTCTTTACCGTCACCCGTGCCACCGCCGGTGTCGCCGCCTGGCTCAGGGAACAGGGGGTGGAGAACCCGCGCGTCGCGGTCGGATTCGACGCCCGCTACGGTTCCAACGCCATGGCCCGGGCCGCCGCGGAGACCTTCGCCGGTGCCGGCTGCCAGGTCGTGGTGCTGCCGCTGCCCGCCCCGACCCCGGTGCTCGCCTGGCTGGTCCGCGACCGTGGCTTCGACGCCGGTGTGCAGATCACCGCGAGCCACAACCCCAAGGCCGACAACGGTTACAAGCTCTACCTCGCCGGCGGCTCCCAGCTGGTCAGCCCGGCGGACCGGGAGATCGAGGCGTGCATCGCCGCCACCCCGCCTGCCCCGGAGATCCCCCGCTCCCCTGACGTGCACCTGGACGTCCACGCCGTCGACGGTTACGTCACCGCGGTGACCGGCCTCGTCGGCTCGGGTGATGGCGCGGTGCTGTCCGCCCGCCGGAACCTGCGCGTCCTGTTCACCCCGCTGCACGGCGTCGGTGGCACGGTGCTCACCGAGGTCTTCCGCGGTGCCGGGTTCACCACCCCGGCCACGGTGGCGTCCCAGCGCTGGCCGGATCCGGAGTTCCCGACCGTCTCCTTCCCCAACCCGGAGGAGCCGGGCACCTGCGACGCGCTGCTGGAGACCGCGGCGGCGTCCGGCCCGTCGGAGCGTCCTGACCTGCTCATCGCCCTGGACCCGGATGCCGACCGCTGCATGCTCGGAATCCCGGACCCCGATGACCCGTGGGGCTACCGCATGCTGCGCGGGGACGAGACCGGCCCACTGCTGGCGCGACGCCTGGTTCCGGTACATGACGGCGAGGACCCGGACGCCGGCCCTGCCCCGGTCGTCGCAACGACCTGTGTCTCCTCCGGGCTGCTCGAACGCATCGCGGCCGCGTCCGGCTGGGAGTTCCGGGAGACGCTCACCGGGTTCAAGCACCTGGCCCGGGCCGCCGAGGACGCCGAGGGTGAACTGGCCTTCGCCTACGAGGAGGCCATCGGGTCCTGCCCCGCCCCCGCACTTGTCGCCGACAAGGACGGGGTCGCCACCGCGCTCGTCGCCGCGGTATGGGCCGCCGAACTCAAGGCGCAGGGACGCACCCTGCGTGATGAACTCGTCACACTCGACGAGCTCTACGGCACCGTGCGCACCGCCCAGGTGTCGGTGCGTCTCAGCGGACCCCAGGCGGCGTCCGCGCTGGTCGCGCAGTGGGCGACGGAGCCGCCGGAGGAACTCAGCGGGGATGCGTCGACCACCGTCACCGCGCTGGATCCGGCCGCGGGGAAGGACGCCGGCTTCCGGATCATCTGGAATGACGGACGGGGACTGGACTACCGTGTGGTGGTCCGCCCGTCCGGGACCGAACCGAAGGCGAAGTTCTACCTCCAGGTCGCAGGTCCCGTGCCGGGCACTACTCCCGGTGCTGTGTCCGGCACTGCTGTGGAGTCCGCACTCGCGGAGTTGACGGCCACCGTCCGGCGCCTCGCCGGGCAGTGACCGTTGCGACCGCTGCGCAATATCTGATCCACCCCGCCCCAGAGACAGGAGACCCCCGGTGAACGGAGAGTCCGCGTCGTCGCCCAGCACCA
>NHCFJ05603__coassemble_789_pt1 | contig 22740 bp, 25 predicted proteins | sample NHCFJ05603__metabat2_low_PE_007 | metagenome-assembled genome bin NHCFJ05603
AACGAGACGGCGATGGTGCGCATCGCGCCGGAGAACTCGACCAGGGCGTCACGGGCGGCCTGGGCCTCGAAGTGGTTCTCGGCCTCCTTGAGCTGCTCGACACCGGTGAGCTTCTTGAGCTCCTCGGTGACCTTGGCGCCGAAGTCGGCGGTGGTGTTCAGGCCGGTACCGGTGGCGGTGCCGCCGATGGCCAGCTCACCGAGGCGGGGCAGGGTCGCCTCGACGCGCTCGATGCCCAGCTCGATCTGACGGGCGTAGCCGCCGAACTCCTGGCCGAGGGTGACCGGCACGGCGTCCATGAGGTGGGTACGGCCGGACTTGACGATGGCCTTCCACTCGGAGGACTTGGCGGCCAGCGAGTCACGCAGCTGGGACAGGGCCGGGATGAGGTCGGTGACGGCGGCCTCGGTGGCGGCGACGTGGGTGGCGGTGGGGAAGGTGTCGTTGGAGGACTGCCCCATGTTCACGTCGTCGTTCGGGTGGATCTCCACACCGTTCTGCTTCGCCAGCGAGGCGATGACCTCGTTGGTGTTCATGTTCGAGGAGGTGCCGGAACCGGTCTGGAAGACGTCGATCGGGAACTCGTCGTTGTAGGTGCCCTCGGCGATGGCCTTACCGGCGGCGATGATGGCGTCCGCCTTGGTGGCGTCAAGCGCGCCGGAGTCCTTGTTGACCTGGGCGCAGGCGGCCTTCAGCAGACCCATCGCACGGATCTGGGTGGCCTCCAGCGGACGACCGGAGATCGGGAAGTTCTCCACGGCACGCTGGGTCTGGGCACGCCACAGGGCGTCGACGGGGACCTTGACCTCGCCCATCGTGTCGTGCTCGATGCGGTATTCCTGCTCGCTCATGTGTCCTGCCATGTCCTTTACTTGATGATGTGACGGGGACCATTGTGGCCCACGCCGGTGACGGGCGCACCAGGCACCCCCGATTCCGGGGGTGAGGTCACCCTATTTTCAGATACTCCGTCAGAAAACTAGACGTAGTCCTGGACGGAGTAGTCCTGCAGCTTCTGCAGCTGGTGGACGGCCTCGATGCGGCGGACCGTGCCGGAGCGGGACCGCATGACCAGGGAGGTGGTGGTCGCGCCGGACCTGCGGTAGGTCACGCCGTGCAGCAGATCACCGTTGGTGACGCCGGTGGCGACGAAGTAGCAGTTGTCCGACTTCACCAGGTCGTTGGTGGTCAGGACGGTGTCCAGCTCGAGGCCGGCGTCGAGAGCCTTCTGGCGCTCGGCGTCGTCCTTGGGGGCGAGGATGCCCTGGATTTCACCGCCCATGCACTTCATGGCGCAGGCGGTGATGATGCCCTCAGGGGTTCCGCCGGTGCCCATCATCAGGTCGACGGAGCTGGAGGACATGGCGGCGTGGACGGCACCGGCGACATCGCCGTCACCGATCAGGCGGACCTTGGCGCCGGCAGCCCGGATCTCGGCGATGAGCTGGTCGTGGCGCGGACGGTCGAGGACCATGACGGTGACGTCGGTCGGATCGACGCCCTTGGCCTTGGCGACGGCCTTCACGTTGAAGTCGGTCGGGGCGGTGATGTCGATGACACCCGCGGCCTCGGGGCCGGTGGCGATCTTCTTCATGTAGAAGACGGCGGAGGGGTCGTACATCGAACCGCGCTCGGCGGCGGCGAGCACGGAGATGGCGTTCGGGCGGCCCTGGGACATCAGGGTGGTTCCGTCCACCGGGTCGACGGCGATGTCCACGTTGGCGCCCTCACCGGTGCCGACGTGCTCGCCGTTGAACAGCATCGGGGCTTCGTCCTTCTCGCCCTCACCGATGACGACCACGCCGTTCATCTGGACGGTGTTGATCATGGAACGCATAGCGTCCACGGCGGCACCGTCACCCTCGTTCTTCATGCCGCGTCCGACCCACTTACCGGACGCGAGAGCGGCGGCCTCGGTCACGCGGACCAGCTCCATCGCGAGGTTGCGGTCAGGTGCCTTCATGGGGATGTCGGCGGGGACAGTGGGCTGAGCCGTCATGGCTACCAACTTTCATTCGATGTGCTTCGACAACTCCTCCCATTGTTCCACGTCGCCGCCGATTCCGGGCGAGGGGGTGCCGCGTGACATAATCGACGCCGTGAAGATCGAGAAACCACGCATGTTCACCAACACCCGCGACCTCATCATCTCGCTGGGCGTTCTGCTGGTGGTGATGTTCTTTTCCGTCGGTTTCACCGGTATGTGCAGTTTCAACCCCGGCTCGGCGGACAAGTCCGGTCCCGTGCAGGAGGTGGACATCGACACCATCCTGAAGACCGACGCCCGCGGGCTCGGTATCCCGGTGCGCCTGCCGACCCTCCCGGACAACTGGGAGGCCAACTCCGGACGCCGCACCATGGTGGACAATGAGCCGTCGTCGAAGGCCGGCTGGGTCATCGACGGGGAGGCCTTCCTCGCGGTCACCCAGACCGTCGCGGAGCTGAAGGACGCCGTCAACGACGAGGACGGCGAGTACCGCGAGGAGACCGACACCTTCGTGGTGCCGGCCTCGAAGTCCTCCACCGGTGAGGACGTCACCTGGCAGATCTGGTCGGGGGACGACGTGAAGCAGATCTGGGCGGTCGATCTCGGAGATGTCCGCCTGCTCATTTCGGGAACCGCGACCGAAGCGCAGTACCGGACAATGGCCGAGGCGGTGACGAAGGCGGAACCGCTGGAGACGGGGGCGGCGTCCTCCACCCCGGGCGTGCCTACTCCGACGGAGTGACGTCGCGCTTCGCCAGCGCGTCCTCCACCCGCTTGGACGCCCCGTCGAGGTAGCGCTCGCAGTAGGCGGCCAGTGCTTCGCCGCGCTCCCAGTAGTGCAGGGACTCGTCGAGACTCATCTGGCCGAGTTCGAGGATCTTGACGACCTCGATGAGTTCGTCGCGGGCGGCCTCGTAGCTGAGCTCCTCGAGGGGGCGGAAGGTCTGCTGGTCGTTCTGGTCACTCATCGGTGGACTCCTCGGTCTCTGTACCGGTCTCTGTATCCGGTGCTGTCTGTGTGTTCGTCGGGGACTTCTGTACTCCCATGGCTGCCGCGGTCACGGACCCGTCGAGGACGCGGATCCGCAGCTGCGACCCCGGTTCCACGTCATCGACAGTGGTGATGACCTGGGGTGGGGTGTGGTCTCTGGGGACGACCTGCACCACCGCGTAGCCGCGTCTGAGTGTCTGCGAGGGACCCAGTGCGTTGACCCGGGCCCGCAGCGACTCGACCTGGTGCCGGGCGGTGCGTACGAGGACGCCGAGGGCGCGGTCGTTGCGGGAGCGGGCGTCCTCCACGACCTCCCGTGCGCGGGTGATCGGCAGCATAGGGTCGGCCAGAACCGGCCGGGAGCGGACCGAGGCCAACCCCCGCTGCTCATTGGCGACCCAGGAGCGCAGTGCTCCGGCGGCGCGTCCCCGCAGCTCTGCGATGAGGGAGAGCTCGGCGGCGACATCGGGGACGACCCGCTTGGCGGCGTCCGTCGGGGTGGCGGCACGCAGGTCGGCGACATTGTCGAGGACCGGGTTGTCCGGCTCATGCCCGATCGCGGAGACCACCGGGGTCGTCATGGAACTGACTGCGCGCGCCAGCGCCTCCTCGGAGAAGGGGAGGAGGTCCTCGACGGAGCCGCCACCACGGGCGACGATGATGACGTCCACCCGGGGATCGGCCTCCAGGGTGCGGAGGGCATCGAGGATCGCCGGGACCGCCTGGGCACCCTGGACCGGTGTGTTGATCGTCTCGAACTCTACCGCCGGCCAGCGGTCGCGGGACACGGAGAGGACGTCATGCTCGGCGGCGGACTCACGCCCGGTGATCAGACCGATGCGGTTCGGCAGGAAGGGGAGGGGGCGCTTGAGGCGGGGGTCGAACAGACCCTCGGCGGCGAGTGCGCGCTTGAGTTCCTCGATCCTGGCGAGCATTTCGCCGACACCCACCGGGCGGATCTGCGAGACCCAGAGGGAGAAGGTGCCGCGTCCTGCGTAGTAGGCGGGTTTGCCGTAGACGACGACGCGGTCGCCGTTCTTCACCGGCACGGGCAGGTTGCGGAGCATCTGCGTGGAGCAGGTCAGCGGTATCGACTGTTCCTGGGAGACGTCACGCAGGGTGATGTAGGAGAGCTTCCACGACGGCTTCATGTTGAGCTGCGTGATCTGCCCCTCCACCCAGAGATGACCGAGCCGTTCGATCCAGCCCTTGACCTTCTCGTTGACGGTGTGGACGTGCCACGGGGAGTCCGCTGTGGTGGGACCCGGGGATTCTGACATGCCTCTGATTGTAGAGATCTGTCAGAGATCGAGGGGGGCGTCGTCCCCACGGTGACGGGCGGTGCGTGAGGACTCCTCACGGGCGCGACGGCGCTCGCTGGCCGCACGCAGTTCCTCGGCGGTGCGGGTCCGGATCTCCGGCTGCTCGGGGGAACTGGAGGACGCAGACGGCACAGAGGACGTAGAGGACACAGAAGCTGCGGAGTCCCCGGTCCGGGTGTGGCGCGGCGGGCGTGTGACGGTGCGGGCCCGCTGGGCCGACCGGGCACGCTCGGCGGTGTTCTCACGTTCCCGGTCACGGTCACGGTCTGCGGTGCGCTCGAGGTCACGCACCCGTGACGTCACCCGGCGGTTGTCCTCGTCGGCGGCCGCGCTGCGCCGACGCCGCTGGCGGGCCAGCCGCAGGGCACGCTCGCGGGCGGCGGCATCGAGGCGCTGGCGGACCAGGGCGATGAGCAGACTGACGACGAAGGAGACGAGCAGCCAGAGGTAGTTCTCCACCGCGGGGAAGACCGCGGTGAGCAGTGCGGTCTTACGGTTACCGTCGGAGAAGGACGCCCGGTCGGCGAAGTAGCCGATCACGGTGATCCCGCCGAACCAGGCGAAGGGGACGGTGACGACCGTGAGGAAGAGGCCCCGCAGTTCGACCAGTGCGGTACACACGATCGAGGACAGGAGGAACAGCACGAGATAGACGGTGCTGACCTCCCCGAGGACCACCCCGGTGAACGCGACCGCCACTGCGACGAGCAGCGGTGCCCACGGGGGGATGAAGCCCCACCGGTTCAGGGGCACGTCTTCCGGAGCTTGGGGGTCATTGGTCACGGGCAGTCATGCTACAGGACAAGCCCGTCACTTCGCCGTGTCGTCCGGTGTGTCAGTGGCGTCAGTCACGGTCACCCTCCGGCGGGTGAGACGCCACTCCCGCCAGCGACGGGCGGCATCCTCGTTGCGCTCGGCTCCCTTGGCCCCGTCCTCCGTCGCGAAGTTGATCTCCTCGGCCCTCTTCTCTCCGGTGGACAGGTCCGTGAGGTCCCCGATATAGCGCAGGATCTCCGCGATCATGGCGGCGACCGGGACGGCGAGGAAAGCACCGATGATGCCCCAGAGGCCACCACCGACCGTCACGGAGAGCAGGACGACCACCGGGTGCAGGTTCATGGCGCGGGACTGCAGGACCGGGGAGAGGACATTGCCCTCGAGCTGCTGGACGGCGATGACGATGAGCAGGACGATGAGCGCGGTGGTGAAGTCATTGCCGACGAGGGCGACCAGGACAGACAGCGCACCGGCGGTGAAGGCACCGACGATGGGGATGAAGCCGGCGAAGAAGGTGATGATCGCCAGCGGCCCGGCCAGCGGGACCCCGAGGATGAACAGGCCCAGTCCGATGAAGAAGGCGTCGATGAAACTGACGATGGCCTGGGTGCGGATGAAGCCGCCGAGGGTGTTCCAGCAGCGGGTGAGTGCCTCGGTGATGTGCCAGCCGACGCGACGGCCGGTGACCCGGCGGACCATCGGGAGGAACTTCTCGCCGTCCTTGAGGAAGAAGAAGGTGAGGACCAGGACCACGACCAGCGTGACGATCGCGGAGGTTACGGCGGACACACCGGCGACGGCGGTCTGGGTGATCTGGTCGGTGCTGTCCTGGAGCCAGTTGGTGGCCTGGTCGATGGCGTTGTCGATCTGGTCGCTCTGCAGCTCCAGCGGCGGCCCGGCGACCCAGTCCTGGATCTTCTCGACGCCCTCGGTGCCCTTGTCGACGAGCTCACCGGCCTGGTCGGCCACACTCGGGGCGATCGCGGCGATGATGCCGGCGAAGACGCCGAAGAAGACCAGTAGTGAGGTCAGGACGGCGAGTGCGTTGGGGAAGTGCCACTTCCTCAGCTGCCGGGAAAGTGGCCACAGCACCGTACAGACGATGATCGAGAGGATGATCGGCAGGATGCCGGCCCACAGTTTCGCCGAGCCGATCCACAGGATGTAGCCGGCGGCGGCGATGACGAGGAAGCGGAGACACCAGCCGGCGAACCAGCGCATCGAGGTACCGATGACCTCCGCCCGGTCGCGGATCTCCTCCTGGTGGTCGGGGACGCCGTTGCCGTCGGCGTCCCCGCCGGTCACCTCGGCGACGTCGGGGAGGAGGCGGGGGTCCTGCACCCCGTCGGTGTCCGCGGGCTGCTTGAGGAGCGCATCCTGCTCCCCGGGCAGAGGAACCGCGGATTCGGCGGGCAGGGGACCGGAGCCCATGAGGAAGTCCGCGAAGTCGCGTCCTTCCGTCATGTCGCGGGGGTCGCGACGGTCCGGGGATTCGGAGGATCCGTTGCCCCCGGTGGACGGGGTGCCGTTCTGTTCACTGCTCACCCGGCCCATTGTGCCCTACCGGGGGAGCAGTGTCAGCGACTGCGCTGCAGGAAGACGGCACACCGCCCGTCAGTGCCCGTGGATGATGAGGTCGGCGTCCGTGGTGCCCGGGAGCGACCCGAGATCGCCGGACTCCTCGTCGACCTTGCCTCGCAGGCTCAGGGCGGAGAGGACGAGGCCTCCCCAGATGACGACGATGAACAGGACCAGCATGGCGATGGCTGCGGCACTCATGACCGGTCACCTTCCTTCCCGGTGGTGGTGGCAGCTGCGGTGGCAGCGGCAGTGGCGAAGCGGTTGGGGGCTTTGGCATCCCGCGTGCCGACCGGGACTCCGAAGTCGGAGCCGGGGACGCCGTCGAGGACGCGGACGTTCTTGTACTTCACGGAGACCATGGCGACACCGGCGATCGCGATGATGATCAGGACCATCCAGCCGAGTCCGAAGACCTGGCCGGAGGTGTAGTCCTCGTAGCCGTCCTGGATGAGGTTGATGACCTCCTTGACGAGGGTGTAGATCAGCACCAGCGGGGTGATGACGAAGGCGCAGACCTTCCAGATCAGGCCGACACGGAACGTGGAGACCGCGTTGAGGTGGCGCTGGATCTCGGTGGAACGTCGCAGGACGTACGCGAGGACCACCGTCGCGATGATCGCGCAGAACACGATGCCGAGGTTGTTGGTGAACTTGTCGACGATGTCGACGCTCATCAGGCCGGCGGAGCTGGAGAAGATCAGGCAGGAGATGACTGCCATCGGCACACCGACCAGTACAGCGACGCGGCGACGGTCAACACCGATCTTGTCGGCGACGGCGGAGATGACGACCTCGATGATCGAGATCAGCGAGGTCAGGCCGGCGATGAACAGGCTGCCGAAGAACAGGACGCCGAACAGGCCGCCGGCGGGCATCTCGTTGATGATCGCAGGGAAGGCCATGAAGGACAGGCCGATACCGGAGGACGCGACCTCGTCGACGGGGACATTCTGCTGCACGGCCATGAAGCCGAGGGCGGAGAAGACACCGATGCCGGCGAGGACCTCGAAGGAGGAGTTCGCGAAGGCGGTGACCAGGCCGGTCGCGGTGAGGTTGGACCGCGGCTTGAGGTAGGAGGCGTAGGTGATCATGATGCCGAAGCCGATGGACAGCGAGAAGAAGATCTGGCCGTAGGCCGCGATCCACACACTCGAGTCGGTCAGTGCCGACCAGTCCGGGGAGAACAGGGCGTCGAGGCCGGTACCGGCACCGTCGAGGAAGAGGGCCCGGATGACCATGATGACGAACAGGATGACGAGGATCGGGATGAAGATCATTCCGACCCGGCCGATACCGGCCGAGACGTCGAGAGCGAGCACGGCGATGGTGATGATCCAGACGACGACCATGGCGATGAGGATCGGCCAGACGAAGTTACCGGAGAAGATCCCGCCGTCACTGAGCTTGTCGGACTCGAGGAAGTCGTTGGCGAAGTACTCGTCGGGCTTGTCGCCCCAGCCCTTGTTGATGGACTTGAAGATGTACAGGCCGGCCCAGGCGAGGATCACGGCGTAGTACAGACCGATGAAGGCGGCGACACCGGTCTGGAACCAGCCGATGATCTCGGCTTTGGGGTGCAGACGGCGGAAGACCATCGGGGCGGAGCCGCGGAAGCGGTGACCCAGGGCGAAGAACAGCCACAGCAGCGGGATGCCCGCAGTGAGCAGGGCGAACAGGTAGGGAATGAGGAAGGCGCCGCCGCCGGACTCGTAGGCCACGTAGGGGAAACGCCAGATGTTGCCGAGTCCCACTGCGGACCCGATGGCGGCGAAGATGAAGAGCATCCGCGAGTTGAATGTGTCGCGGGTGACCTTCACCTCCGCGCCGTCGCTGTTATCGGACATGATGGAAGTCCTTCTTGTCGGTGAACGTCAGAATTGTTGGACCAACAGTAGCCCCACAGTGAACTGGCAGGAAAGGGGGAGGGGGTCAGGAGGTGGGGTGGTACCGGTTAGGATGGTGCCCGTGTCTCTTACTCTCGGAATCGTCGGACTGCCCAACGTCGGCAAGTCCACCCTGTTCAATGCTCTGACCCGCAACGACGTGCTCGCCGCGAACTACCCCTTCGCGACCATCGAGCCGAACGAGGGGATGGTGGAGCTTCCGGACCCGCGACTGACGCGGCTGTCCGAGATCTACGGTTCCGAGCGGATCCTCCCGGCGACGGTGACCTTCGTCGACATCGCCGGCATCGTGAAGGGCGCCTCGGAGGGCGAGGGCATGGGCAACGCCTTCCTCGCGAACATCCGTGACGCCGACGCGGTCTGCGAGGTCGTCCGTGCGTTCTCCGACGACAACGTCATCCACGTCGACGGCCGGGTCGACCCGGAGGCGGACATCGCGGTCATCGAGACCGAGCTGATCCTCGCCGACCTGCAGACCATCGAGAAGGCCCTCCCGCGTCTGCAGAAGGAAGGACGCAAGGACAAGGAGAAGGCGGAGGAGGCTGTCGCCGCCGAGGCCGCGCAAAAGATCCTCGAGGACGGTCGGACGCTGTCGTCCGCCGCGAAGAAGGGTGAGATCGACCTCGCCCCGGTCCGCGACCTCCACCTCATGTCCGCCAAGCCTTTCCTCTACGTCTTCAACTCCGATGAAGGCGTGCTGACCGACGAGGCGAAGAAGCAGGAACTGCGCGACCTGGTCGCCCCGGCCGACGCCGTCTTCCTGGACGCCGCGACCGAGTCAGAACTGCTGGAGCTCGACGATGACGAGGCCGCCGAGCTGCTGGCCTCCGTCGGCCAGGATGAGCCGGGTCTGGCGACCCTGGCGAAGGCAGGGTTCAACACCCTGGGTCTGCAGACCTACCTCACCGCAGGCCCGAAGGAGTCCCGCGCCTGGACCATCCCGCAGGGTGCGACCGCCCCGCAGGCCGCCGGCGTGATCCACACCGATTTCGAGCGTGGCTTCATCAAGGCCGAGATCGTCGGCTTCGACGACCTCGACGAGTACGGCTCCGTCGCCGAGGCCCGCACCCACGGCAAGGTCCGCCAGGAGGGCAAGGACTACGTCATGCAGGACGGCGACGTCGTGGAGTTTAAGTTCAACGTGTGATCTCCGGCACTCCGGGCAGTGCCCGGCGTGACGTGCCGAGCCCCGCTACGACCCGCCGTACCCCGCGATGTTCGCGCTTCCAGGGTGAACTGTGGTTGAATCCTTAGCCATGTTCAGATGAAGTGCGCTGCGGTGCACGGTGGCTAAGCGGGAAGGTGCTCTAGTGAGTGGTCGGGTCAGAGGTACAGCGCAGAGAGTCTGGTCCATTACCGGCCGGGTCCTCCTTTACGTCCTGATCTGGGCGGGCCTCACGATGCTGGCCGCGGCCATCGCCATCCGTTTCTACTGGGGGCCCATCTCAGTCGACCAGATGATGCTGAATCTCGTCTCCGTCCAGGGGGAGGGCGGAGGCGGAACGATGGTGTTGATCTGCATCCTCGTCATCGGCGTCGTTCCTGTACTCATCACGGCTGGTATCGCATACTGGCGGTTCCGGATGCGGCGGAAGCGTCGGGCGGCCTCCGCCGTCACTGTGGAAACCGCTGTCGTCGACTCCGGGACCTCTGATGGTCCGACCCCTGCCTCCGAGGATGAGGATGAGCCCCTCCGCCGCTCGTGGGCGAAGGTCTGGTTCGCCCGGACCGTCTCCCTGGTCATGGTGGCGGCCCTTGTGACCACCGGCACCGTGATGTTCGGCAACACCATCCACGTTGTGGACTACGTGCGGTCGGTGAACTCCGTGTACACCATCGACGACTATTACGAGGATCCCGCCGTCGCCTCGGCAGAGAACAAACGTAATCTGGTGATGATCTACCTCGAGTCCGGGGAGGAGACCCTGTCGGACACCACCCTGTTCGACAAGGACCCCTTCGTCCCGCTCAAGGAAGCCACCCCGGCGGAGGACGGTTGGCAGCAGGTCGATGGTCTCCGCCAGTACGAGGGCGGCGGATGGACCATGGCGGGTATCTCCGGTACCCAGTGCGGTGTCCCGCTCAAGGGCAGCGGCCTTCTCACCGGGAAGTCGGGACTGAACTCTCTGGGCGGGGATCTTGACAGCTACCTCGGTGGACTGACCTGTACCGGAGACATTCTGGCGGAACAGGGGTACCGGAACGTCTTCATGGGCGGGGCGGAGGAGTCCTTCGCCGCCAAGGACCAGTACTTCCTGAGTCACGGCTATGACGAATTCTACGGCCTGAACCACTGGAAGGAGCTCGGTGAGCCGGCGGACCAGATCCGTAGCGACTGGGGCCTCAGCGACAAGCGGCTCATGGAGCGGGCGAAGGACCAGGTCGACACCCTGCATGCTGAATCCGAGCGGACCGGGGACCCCTTCAATCTCACCATGTTGACCGTGGACACCCACGAGCCGGCACACCTCTACGACTACTGCCCCCAGGACTCGGAGAGTGAGGTCACCTCCATGTTCAACTGCTCGATGACCCAGGTCGCGCGCTTCATCGACCACCTGGAGGCCCAGGGGTACCTGGACGATACCGCCGTGGTGATCATGGGGGACCATCTCAAGCACATGGGAGCCAGCAACGCCTTCCACGAGCAGCTCGACGACAACCCGAACCGCACCATCTTCAACCGTTTCTGGATCCCCGGTGACGACCGTCGGACGTCGACGATGCAGGGCGGCGTGGACCAGTTGAACATGATGCCGACCATTCTGGAGGCTGCCGGAATCGAGTTGGCCGACCGTCAGGGAGGACTGGGTGTCTCTGCCTTCACGAAGGACATTCCCCTGGGCTCCGCGCAGGGACTGGAACCGGACTCTTACAAGGAGCTGCTGAATTCCCGGTCGACCGACTTCTACAATGACGCCTGGGACGGGCAGGAACTCAAGAAGGAATAAGCGGGACCGCCGGGCGGTCTATTCTGAGTCAGTACCGCTCGCCGATGATCGGAGGGTCGACAATGGGCAGGAACTACGAGCCCTTCGACTATGAGATCACCAAGTCCGGGGATGTGCGGATATTCCGGGGAGGACGTGAGGTGGTCACCGTGCGTGGGCGGGCCGCCTCGGCGTTGGGCGCCAGACTCGGACGAGGGGAGGAGTCCGATCAGGCGGCGCTCCGACGGGTCACCGGCAACTACAAGCATGGCAATGAACGTCGCTGACCGGCACTGACCGGCACTGACCGGCACTGACCGGCACTGACTAGATTGGGGACCGTGAACCCGACTCCTGACGAACCCACCACCGCTGAAGATCTCATGCGCTCGCGCTTCCGTGCCTTCAAGGACGCGGACGCCGACTGGCTGCTCCGCACTTGGCACCCGTCCACCCGACCGGAGTCGCTCGACCTGAGTGACAATCCGACCTGGCGCGGCCTCCAGATCGTCGACACCGTCGCCGGCGGGCCGGAGGACATCACCGGCATCGTCGAGTTCCGGGCGACCTACCGCGAGCCCGGCGGGGGAGTCGGTGTGCAGGAGGAGCGTTCCCGCTTCGTCCGGGAAGACGGCCGGTGGTTCTACGTCGACGGAGACGTCAGCTGAGCCCGGCGTCCTCGTCCCGTAGCCGCGGTTCGACCTTGTTCTCCGGGATGTACCCGGCCTTGTCGGCGTAGAAGTCACGGATAACCCCCATGTCTGCCGCAACAGCGCCGGTGAGGTCGATCGTGGGGCCCAGCCCGGTGGTCATCGTCGTGCGGTCGACATAGCCGAGCGTCACCGGAAGTCCGGTCTCCCGGGCGATCCGGTAGAACCCGGATTTCCAGTGGGTGTGCCCGCTGCGGGTGCCGTCCGCGGTGACCACGAGACCGAAGGTCTCACCGGAGCGGAGACGGCTGACGAGATCATCGACCAGTCCGTCCGAATGGCACAGTCGACGGGGATACCGCCGAGGGCCCGCATCACGGTTCCCTTCCAGCCTGCGAAGAGGCTGTCCTTCCCCAACCAGTGGATCCGCATGCCGAGTTTCCAGGCGATCCCGAGCATCAGGATGAAATCCCAGTTCGAGGTGTGTGGGGCGCTGATGAGGACCGTGGACGGTCCGGGGCGGGCCGGGTATCCAACGTCCAGGGACTGAACGTCCAGAACACACGGGCGACGAGGCGACGGATCATTCCCTCAGAGTAGGTGAATGCGCGTCATCGCCGGTGACGAGGTGCGCTCAGCACCCGTCCGGACCACAGGCTTCGGCATCCTGCGCCCCGTCCACGGTGATGAACGCCGGCGTCTCCGGGTGGGACGCCGCCCACGCCTGCTCCAGTGCCCGGGTGAAGACCTCGGTCGGCTGCGCACCGGGCACCGCCCACTGCATGTCCAGCACGAAGGTCGGCACGGAGTTCAGTCCGAGCGACGCAGCGTGACGCACGTCTTCCTCGACCGCCGCGACCCGGGTACTGTAGGTCAGCTCCGACAGGACCTCGGAGGTGTCCAGGCCGGCTTCGGTGGCCAGCCGGACGAGGGTGTCGGCGTCGCCGATGTCTTCTCCATGTTCGAAGTGGGCGGCGAAGAGTGACTCCTCCAGACGCTCGACGATGCCGGCGTCCTCGTGCTCCTTCGCCAGCTGGATGAGCTGGTGGGCGCGCATGGAGTTGGCGACGACGAGCCGGTCGAAGTCGTAGGTCAGTCCTTCTCCGGCACCCTGCTCGGCGACATGGCCGACCATCGCACGGACCTGCTCCACCGGCATCCCCTTGGTCTCGGCGAGATACTGCGCTTCACTGCGGTCGTCATGGTCGGGGAGTGACGGGTCGAGCTGGTAGGAATGCCATGTCACCGTCACCTCGTCACGGTGGGGGAAGGCGGCAAGTGCACGCTCGAACCGGCGTTTGCCGATCCAGCACCAGGGGCAGGCGACGTCGGACCAGATATCTATGTTCACTCCGGGTACAACACGCCGCGGCGCCCGGACATTCCCAGACATACCCCGACATTCCCGGTTCATTCGCTCACCGAAGGATTTCAGCGACTACGGTGGAAGGGGATGAAGCTGATCAGCTACAACCTCCACCACAACAACGCGGCCACCGAGCTGGCACCGTTGGCGGCCCTCCATGATCCGGATGCGCTGTGCCTTCAGGAGGCGGACACCGAGACTCTTCCCACCAGGATCGGTGACCTGGAACTGGTCCAGTCCACCTCGGGTAGCCGCCTCGGTCTGGCGGTCTACCTGCGGACCAGTCGCTTCGACCCCCGGTCGTTGCTCACCGTCCCGCTGGAGAAGTCACTGCACGACCTGGTGATGAAGCCCGGCGAGGAACGGCTCGCCACGGTACGTGCCCATGACGCCGTCCATGGCGGTGAGGTGCTCATCTCCTCCTTCCACGCGGCCCCGTTGACCGCCAGCAACTCGCTGCGACGCCAGCAGATCCGCACGGCCTTCTCCGCACTGCACGACCTCGGCCCCGGCCTGCCGTCGATGATGGTCGGTGACTTCAACTACCCGGTCTTCCAGGCAGGTCTGGCCAGACATGTCGGCTCCTACGGTTACGACCTCTCCAGCAGTGACACCTTCACCTACCGCAGCTACGGTGTGCTGCGGGGACGCTACGATCTCGCCATGTCCCGCGGCTACATCGACCCCACGGTCACCTCGCTGCCACAGGACGGTTCCGACCACCTGCCGATCCTCGTCGAGACCGCACTGGAACCGGTGCAGGAGGCCGCACCAGGCGAATTGGAGACCGTCCCAAAGACCCTCGTCGTGCCGACCGGTCGGCGGTACCGCCAGCGGCGCGTCAAGCTGATCTGACCCGGTCCCGCAGTTCGCTGAGATCCAGGGCCAGCTGGTCACATTCCCGGAGATGGTCGATGACTTCCCGGCGGGTTCCCGGCTGGGCGGCGAGCAGCTGTTCGCCGCGGGTCATCTGCGTGTTCACCTTGTCGAACAGCTCGCGCTGTTCCACGGAGGGCTCCCCGGACCAGTAGGCGGCCTCCAGCACGGTGCCGACGCCACGACCCTCCTGGATCCGGTCCCAGGCCGCCATCTGCCCACGCAGCGAGGAGGCGGACAGCGTCGAGAGCTCATCGAGCACCGTGTGCAGCCTGGCGTCCTCCCGGTCCACCCCGCGGTCGGTGAAGACGGAGGTCCAGGCCCAGATGATGGTGGCCACGGCCCCGACCACGCCACCGACGACGAGGACGCCGCCACCGACGATCAGGACGATCTTCAGGGCCCAGAGCGCGAGCCAGAGACCGATGGCCAGGATGATGAGTAGTGCACAGCCGGATCCACCGGCGGACTTCTGTGATGCCATGGTCGCCCCCCTAGTCCAGATTCCAGTCGAGGCCGACACCGGCCAGCCAGATGCCCACGACCACGGCGACGACCCCACCGATGACCGCGAGGACGGTCCACCCCGCCGCGACCGCCGGGCTCTGCACCCGCGAGCGACGGTAGGTGAGGTGGTCGTCGTACTCCTCCAGCGTCCTGGTCGTGGTGTTGATGACAGCCTTGCGTCGCGACCGCTCCGCGTCCCGCTGGGCAGGGGATCCCCCGATGATGTCGGTGGGAGCGGCCACGCCGATGCGTGGCTGCACCGGTGGCGGGGCTGCGGTGGTGCTGTGGACGGAGCGGCGTTCAGCCAGGACGCTGTCGAGGTCGGCGGTCGGAGTCGGGGGAACGGCGGTGTTGTCTGGTGTGGTCACGGAAATGACCCTAGGAGACAGACCGGACAGCTCAGGCGTGCTCCGCCGGGCGGTCGAACAGTCGAGCGACAAGACCGACCACGACCAGGACCACGGAGCCGACCAGGAAGCCGACGACGGCCGAGCAACCGGTCTCCACCAGCCACTGCACCGCACCGCCGGCGGAGGCGACCGCGTCCTCCAGGTGGTGGACGATATCGTGTGGCAGATGCCAGCCGAGTTCATCGGTGCCGGTGACGAGGATGTGGCCACCGACCCACAACATCGCCGCGGTGCCGACCACCGACAGGATGGCGAGGATCTTCGGCATACCCGCGACCATCCCCCGGCCCATCTTCTGGATCAGTCCGGTGCGTCCGGCATCGCCGGAGGCCAGACGCAGGCCGACGTCGTCCATCTTCACCAGCAGCCCCACCACGCCGTAGACGCCGACGGTGATCACGAGGGCCACGACGACAAGGATCGCGGCGCGTTCGAGGAACGGCTTGTCGGTCACCTCGTTGAGTGAGATGACCATGATCTCCGCCGAGAGGATGAGGTCGGTCATCACCGCACCCTTGACCAGTGAGGCCTCGTCATCGGGCCCCTTGTCCGCCGCAGCGGCATCGTGGCCACCGTGCCCGTGACCGCCCCGTCGGGCGGCGACGGCGTGCCAGATTTTCTCCGCGCCCTCGAAGGAGAGGTAGGTACCGCCGACCATGAGGATAGGGGTGAGCGCCCACGGGGCCAGCCAACTCAGCAGCAGGGCGATGGGCAGGATGATGATCATCTTGTTGACCAGGGAGCCCTTGGTGATCTTCCAGACGATCGGGAGTTCCCGGGCCGGCGTCACCCCCTGGACGAAGCCGGGGGCGACCGCCGCGTCATCGACGACGACTGCCGCGGCCTTCGAGGAGGTGGACGCCGCGGTACTGGCGACATCTCGGGTGGCGACGGCGGCCTTCTTCGCGATAAGGGCGACGTCGTCGAGCAGGGCGAACAGGCCACCGGCCATGGAATGTCCTTACGGGGGTAGGGGCGGGAAACCAGCTCAGTCTAGCGCCGGTCAGGCGCCGAGGAACTCCATGATCCTGTCCCACTGGCGGTCGGTCTGCACCAGGCCGTCGTAGTAGGAGGCCTTGAGCTTGTCGAGGTTGCGCTCGGTGTTCGAGATCCGCATCTCATCGGGGAAGAACAGCAGGGCACGGCCCTGCTTCTCCAGCTCGAGGAGTCGCTGCTTCGTCGCGTTGTAGAGGGCGGGGCGGGCCAGGACGGCCTCGGCGACCGCCGGGTACTTACCGAGCATGCGCCGGATGACCGCCGGGTACTTCACTTCGGGACGCACGTAGTCGCGCGGGCGGGTGCACAGCACGAGGAACTTCCCGAAACCGTCGGCTTCCGCGGCGTCCACCGGGATTCCACCGGAGCCGCTGAGTGCGCCGTCGACGTAGGGCACGCCGTCGACCTCGGGGGTGTTCATGATCACCGGCAGCGTCGAGGACGCCCTCACCCGCTTGAGCAGGGACTCCAGGTCGGTGATGTCCTCACGGCCCCAGCGCACGGACTCTCCGGTGAGGGCGTTGGTGGCCTCGATACGGAAGGGCGTCGGGTCATTGAGGAAGGCGTCGAAGTCGTAGGGCAGGTCGTTGCCGGGCAGGCCCGAGGTCTCGTAGATGTACTTCGCGTCGAAGTAGCCGTCACCGCGGATAAAGGAACCGATACCGCCGGACGCCGGGGACGCGGTGAACTCCACGAAGCTCTCCCGGGTGCGCTCGGCGTCATGGCCCAGGAAGTTCATGGTGTGTGAGGCCCCGGCGGACACACCGCCGATCCAACCGAAGCTCACTCCCCTGACCATGAATTCGTGGACCGTCGCAGCGGTGAAACTGTTGCGGGCACCGCCGCCCTCGCAGACGAGGGCGACATCGGAGGCGTCGAAGGGGAGTTCAGTCATGGCGCCGATGGTAGTCCGTCTCTCACTCGAAGCCGGAGCCGCGGGACTCCAGCGCATTCGACAGGTTGAGGTCCAGGTCCTGCAGCACGTCCGCCGGGGCGTCCTCACCCTTGTTGAACCGCAGGGTGTGACCGGCGCTGCGCGGGCAGGCCACCGCCGCGGCGATCGCGGAGGCGACGGCCTGGCGGGGCACAGAGGTCGCCTCGGTGCGTCCGCGGTCCTCCGGGATCAGGGCGATGCCGTCGCTGTCCCCGTCGGTCAGCGAGCTGGGGCCCAGGATCGTCCAGTCCAGGGCAGAGTGACGCAGATGGTCGTCCGCCCGGGCCTTGGCGTCCGCGTAGTAGTGGAAGGGATTGTCGGCGGGGATGCCGTGGTCGTCGTAGGACCCGGCCCAGGAGACCATGATGAAGCGCTCCGTGTCCGATTCCTCGGCGGCGTTCATGGTGCGGACGGCGGCATTCTCGTCGACGGCCCTGGTGCGCTCCGGGTCGCCGCCGCCGGCACCGGCGGACCAGACGACGGTGTCGAAGGGCTGGAGCAGGTCGGCGAGGTCGTCGGTGCTCATGGTCTCCACATCGGCGACGAGGCCGGCTGCTCCGGCATCCTCCACATCGTCGATGTGCGCGCGGTTGCGGACCACGGCGGTGACCGTGTTCCCATCGGCGACGAGCAGGGGGATGGTCAGCAGGGCAACGCGGCCGTGGCCGCCGATGATCACGATGTCGCTCATGCGGCCCAGTCTAATGACTGTTCGCCCGCTATGCCGGGGAGAGCGCGCGGATCCGCAGGGTGGAGAGGTCGTCGTTGAGGCAGCCCCGCAGATTCGGGGCGGCGACATAGGTGGCGTCCAACTCGTCCGGGGGATAGATCCGCAGGCCGTCGGCGGCGGTGACCGTGCAGCGGTCGCCGTAGTTCTCGGGCTGGGCCACCTGTAGCTGGGCGACGGCGGACGCGCCGGGGGTCAGGGGAACGGGGCCGCCGCCGGAACCGCTGCCGTCGCGTTCGGCGGGGGCTCCGATCTGGGTCCCGTTGTCGTCCCCGACGAGGCTCACGCCCGGGTAGCCGGACACGGTGCAGTCGCGGTCGGAGATGTTCCGGAAGTCGAGGGTGAGGTACTGGCTGCCTGCTCCGGCGTCGCCGCCGGCCAGGGTGACCTCGAGCTCGGAGGTGTGGCAGCGCGAGTCCGCGGCGTCGTCTCCGCCGGATCCGTCGCCGTCGGATGCGCCCGGGGCGGGCGCTGCGTCAGTGTCGGTGCCGGGGGGAGGACGGGGCAGGGGTAGGCGTCGCCGTGTCCGTGACGGTCGCGCCGGATCCGGAGGAGGCCGTGGTGGTCGGGGAGTCATCGTCGTCGGAGCCGCAGGCGGCGAGGGCCAGCACGACTGTGCCGGTCAGGACCGCACCGGCAGCCCACCGGCGGTGGGTGCATGTGTTCGGTGCTGAAGTGGTCATACCCCGACGTTAGTCCTGGCGGGTCACCCCTGCAGGCGGGAGATCCGCAGCGTCACCGGTGCGTCATCGCCGGTGCAGCCGGTCAGGCCGTCGACGGACACGGTGGTGGAATCCTTCTCGTCCGGCGGGTAGATCTTCAGTGCATCCGCCGGCGTGGCGGTGCACTGGTCGCCGTAGACGCCGGGGTTGCTGATCTTCAGGTCGGCGGACGCGGCGTCGCCGGGGGAGAGGGAGATGACCGGAGCTTCGCCCGGGGTCTCCTCCCGGTCGGCGGCGGCACCGACCTGGGTATCACCGTCGGCGACGAGGCTGACGCCGGGGTAGCCGCTGATCGTGCAGTCGCTGTCGGAGGAGTTGGTGAAGGTCAGCTGACGGTAGACGCTGCCCGCCGCGCCGTCGGGGTCACCGACGGAGACATCCAGGTCTGAGGTGTGGCAGCGGTCGCTGTCGGACCCGGACGAACCGGAGGAACTGCCGTCCGTGGTGTCGCCGGTGAGTGCGGCCTCGGTCGGGGTGGTGGTGGCACCGTCGGCGGAGCTGTCACTGCTGTCGTTGCTGCAGGCACCGAGGACGACCACGGCGGCGAGGGCGACGGCGGTGGCGGCACCGGTGCGGTGTGATGAAAGTGGTGTCCTGATACTCATGGGATCCACAGTAGTCGTGAATTCGGCAGAACGCCCTCCGCTTAGGAGGGGTCGTACTACCATGTCCGGAGAACGGTGGTGCCGGAACGGCCGAGAAAGTTCGGTCACGGTAACTACCTGCACACCCACAAGGACTTCCAGGAAAACAGGAGCATCCATGGCCTTCAATCCCGACTTCGACCTCTTCCAGCTGCCGGAGGAGTACCGCGAGCTGCGCTCCGCCATCCGGCAGATCGCCGAGGAGCAGATCGCCCCCCACGCCGCGGAGGTCGACGCCGACGAGCGGTTCCCGGAGGAGGCACTGAAGGCCCTCAACGAGTCCGGATTCAACGCCGTCCACATTCCCGACGAGTTCGGTGGCCAGGGTGCTGACTCGCTCGCCGCCGTCATCGTCATCGAGGAGGTCGCCCGTGTCTGCGGTTCCTCCTCCCTCATTCCGGCCGTGAACAAGCTCGGCACCATGGGTCTGATCCTGGCGGGCTCCGACGAGCTCAAGGCGAAGGTCCTGCCGGACATCGCCGAGGGTGGTCTGGCGTCCTACGCCCTCACCGAGCGTGAGGCGGGGTCGGACGCCGGCGGCATGAAGACCAAGGCCGTCCGAGACGGCGACGAGTGGGTCCTCAACGGCTCCAAGTGCTTCATCACGAACGGCTCCCGCGCCACCTGGATCACCGTCATGGCCGTCACCGACCCGGAGGCCGGCTCCCGCGGTATCTCCGCCTTCATGGTCCACAAGGATGACCCGGGATTCCGCGTCGGTGGCCTGGAGCACAAGCTCGGCATCAAGGGTTCCCCGACCGCGGAGCTGTACTTCGAGGACTGCCGCATCCCGGCCGACCGCATCATCGGCGAGGAGGGCACCGGCTTCAAGACCGCGCTGCAGACCCTCGACCACACCCGCCCGACCATCGGTGCCCAGGCGCTCGGTATCGCCCAGGGTGCTTTCGACGCCGCCGTGGAGTACGTCAAGGAGCGCAAGCAGTTCGGTAAGCCGATCGCCGCCTTCCAGAACACCCAGTTCACCCTGGCGGACATGAAGATGAAGATCGACGCCGCCCGGCTGATGATCTACACCGCCGCCTCCAACGCCGAGCGTGGTGTCGCCGAGGACGGCGGCAAGCTCGGCCTCATGGCCGCCGGTTCGAAGGCCTTCGCTTCCGACATCGCCATGGAGGTCACCCTCGACGCCATCCAGTTGCTCGGCGGCTACGGCTACACCCGTGACTTCCCGGTCGAGCGCATGATGCGCGACGCCAAGATCACCCAGATCTACGAGGGCACCAACCAGATCTGCCGCATGGTCATGGGGCGCCAGATCCTCGCGTAGAGGTCACGGGCAGTTTTCACTGTCCTCGTCGCCGCCGACCGCCCGGAGACCGAAAGCGTCGATCCCTTGTGGATTCCCCACCGGACCGCTGGCGGCACAACCGACCCGGGAGATCTGCCACCCTTCAGGTCGATTTTCTCGGCCTGGATCGACCTGAGGGGTGGCAGATTTCCGGGACGGGGGGCGATCGCGGGTGTGTGTCATGTGAAGCGTGTCCGCGTCATGAGAAAACCGCGGTTCAACGGCATTTTGCGCGGGAATCTCATGACGCTGGGGCGAAACCCATGACGCCGACGTCAATGATGGGACAGGTCGGCCCTCCGGCGGGGCCAGCCGGACGTCAGATACTTTCCTCTGCGGGGGCGAGGGTCACCCTGTCCGGGTCTGCCCAGGACAACTCGATCCCTCTGCTGCTCAGCCACCGTTCCACCGACCCCTCGGAAACCATCCCGGTGATGAGTTCCTGGGCGGATGTCAGTGCGCGGCGGGTCGTCTCAACGTCCAGGAGTCCGGCCTTCAGTGCGTCCCCCAGCTCCTCGAGGTCGAGGAGCTCCCAGCGTCCTCCCGCGTAGGTGACGAGGTCGATATAGAGGTCTGTGGTCCGCCACACGGCGTCGTCGGGAGATGCCGGTGGGTCGACGAGGGCGATGTCGACGTACAGCTCCTGGCCAGGGTAGGGACCGTGCCCGGTGCCGTTGCGGAAGTGGAAGCGATTGACCCTCAGATCGAGTGCGGGCAGCAGCCAGCTCTCCAGGTATCCGAAGCGGGGATGGTCGGCGGGGCGTGCCATGTAGAGCGCGGCGGAGTCGCCGTCCCAGCGGTCCACCGGCCGAGTGAAGCCCTTCGGGTCGATGTTGACATTGGACGCTGTGTCGAAGGTCTCGACCTTCGGAGGGTGCGCACCGTTCATGACCGCGGTTCTACCACGGTGGTACGCACTCGGCCAGGGGAGTGACTGCCCTACGCGACCTGGGTCAGCCCGACGGTCGGCGCGAACTCACAGTTCGCGGGGCCGGATTCCTCGTCGGTGGTGATGCCACCACTGAGTACGGCGACGACCGGGCCGGAGCCGGTGTCCGCGAAGCCGTTGACGGTACCCGGACCGTCGGCGTTGATGCCGGTGGGCGTCAGCGGGGTCTGTCCCATCCGGCCGTTGGCGACATTGAGCCAGTGGACCTGCATGGCGGTGGTCTGGTTCGCGGCAGCCGGTCCGGTGCCCAGCGCGGTGAAGATGAAGCCGGTCTGGCCTGCACCCACACCGGGGAGCGGGAGGGCGGCCGGGCCGGGCACGGCGATCGCGGTGCCGACGGCGTTCGACGTGCCGCCGATGCAGTTGGTGGCGACGGTCGGCCAGCCGAACTGGGTGAAGACCGGACCGTTCTCGGGCAGGTCGACGCCGGGCTCGCCGTCGCCACGGAAGAAGCTGATGACGCGCAGGAGCGTGCCGCTGACCTCCTCGGGCATGCCGGGCTGGTTGGCGAAGTTCTCCAGCTGGCTGAGGATCTCAGGGCTCGGGCGTCCCAGGCTGTCCACCGGCGCGGCAGGGAAGACGGGGAGGTTCTGGGCGGAGGCGGACGGGGTCACGGCCATGGGCACGGCGAGGGCCGTCGCTGCGGCAAGAAGTGCTGCAGCTACGCGGCGGGGACGTCGGGTGGGATGCACGTGGAGCCTTTCGAAAACCTCAAGAGTCACATTGGTCACAACAATAACATGAGTCACGCGAAACGGGCGCGCTTCTGTCTGATGAGAAGAATAAGGGGAAGAGCGGGTACTCTGTACCCCCGTCCGCATGTCGGGACCGCCGATATGCCTCAATGCTGTTTCTCCCGCTCTATAAGGAAGACCTGGATCTGTGTCACTGACTGAATTCCGTAATGTCGCCATCGTCGCGCACGTCGACCACGGCAAGACCACCCTCGTGGACGCCATGCTGCGCCAGTCGGGCGTTTTCGACCCGCACGCGCAGGTTGAGGACCGTGTCATGGACTCCGGTGACCTTGAGAAGGAAAAGGGCATCACCATCCTCGCCAAGAACACCGCCATCCGGCGCGCTGGCCAGGGCAAGGACGGCTCCGACCTCATCATCAACGTCATCGACACCCCGGGTCACGCCGACTTCGGCGGCGAG
>NHCFJ05603__coassemble_800_pt1 | contig 22371 bp, 22 predicted proteins | sample NHCFJ05603__metabat2_low_PE_007 | metagenome-assembled genome bin NHCFJ05603
GGCGATGGCGTCGATGATGCGGGTGGCGCCGATGGCTTCGTCGGTGGGCAGGGTGATCTGGAAGACGGTGTAGTCGGTGTCGGTGCTGTCGATGGTGAAGTTCAGGTCGAGGTCTGGGGTGGGGAGTTCGGGGTCCTCGGGGTCGGCGGGTCGGGCGTCGGGTTGGTGGGTGGCGAGGATGGCGGTGGCCTGGCGGCGGAGGGTGCGGGGTCCGGGGACGGCCTGGTTGGGTCGGGTGGGGGTCAGTAGTGCGGCGAGTTCGGTGTCGACGGTGTGGCGGTGGGTGTCGTCGAGGGTGCAGGTGAGGTCGGCGAGGATGCGTAGCAGGTCGATGTTGAAGGCGCCGCAGGCCAGTGCGTTGCGGGTGCGGGGCATGCGGGTGAGCATGGTGCCGATGTCGCAGTAGGTCAGTGCTCTGCCGCGGGTGATGCCGAGGGTGCGGGCGAGGTGGTCGGCGGTGCGGTAGACGTTGTCGTCGGGGTCGGGGGTGCAGGTGGTGGCGAGGTCGAATTCGTGGCGGTTGATGTGCAGTTTCGCCTTAGCGGCGGGGTCGGGGTTGGTCACGATGGACCAGGATGGTGGTGGTGGAGGCGGGTTGAGGAGGTTGTCCAGTATGTCGATCACGTGTGTGGGTCGTCGGTGGACGAAGGTGTGGTGCCGCATGGTGTCTCCGGTGGTGGTGTGGGTGGAGAGTGTCTTCTCGCCATGATACATAGCAAGCAAAAACCATGCAAGTGTTCGATTAGAGCGTGGAGTGCTCCTCTGATCTACCGTCCCTGAATGACGATGGTCCTGCCATCCTGACTGCAACGGAACATCGGGACATCCGGATTCGACCCGCCCATCATGATGTCACTCCCGCACTGCCAGCCGTCGATGTCGAGGGTGAGGATGTTCCCGGAGTTCTTCGGGTGCTTCGGGCTGGACAGGTAGGAGCTGAAGACATCGACAGCGGTGGCGCAGTCGACGTCACCTTCGGTGACGGTCACCTCGGTGTCCTGGAGATTGGAGAACCGTCCCCGTTCGGCATCGCCACAGGTGACAGGCTCCGGCTTCGGGATCGTGACGTTGAGATGTCCCTGGTAGCAGTCGACCAGCAGGCCGTTCATCTGAGAGGTGCCCCAGGTCGGCATTGAACAGGTCCATTCCCCGACCTTCCGGAGGTTGGCGTTGCCGTGATGGGCGTCGGTCGGGGTGGCGAGGTAGTCGTTGAGGGATTCCATGACCTCGTCGCAGTCGACCGGCCCGCGGACTACCCGGGTAGTAGTTGAGGCAAGGTCGGGGAACTCTCCCTTGTCTGCGTCGCCGCAGGTGTCGCCTATGCCGGTCCAGGGGGTGCGCCAGGCCGACGAGGTGAAGCTGCCGGCGTCATAGGAGAAGGTGTCGTCACCGTGGGAGCAGTCCACGGCGTCGGGAGCGGTGGCCGTGCAGGTGATCCCGGCGACTTCGATCCGCTGATCGGGATGAAGGACGGTGGCGGAAGTGTCGGCGGTCTTCTCCTCGAGTCCGCCGGTGGGGAGGAACCCCTTGTCTCCACTCAGGTAGACGGCGGATGCGGGGGTTCCGTACTCGAGGTCCGGGACCTCGTCGTCAAGGGGGAGGACGCAGTTCACAGAGGTAGTCCTGGAATCCTCACCTGCGGTCAGGGTGCAACTGGTCCCGTCCTGTTCGAGTCGGAAGACTGTGCTGTCGCCGGAAGCGAACTCGGCGGCATCCACGGTCTCCATCTCATCTGCGGAGGAGGAGCCGCTGCACGAGGCGAGGGAGACGGCAGTGAGGAAAGCGGCCGAAGCGGCCATGGTCATTCTGAGGTGCGGCACAGATAATCCTTGAGGTCGGAGTACTTGAAAGTCAGGATTTTCACTGTAGCGGTCGGACGGACGGCCAACGCCGACGATCGGAAAACTCCGTTACCCCCGCACACTCACCATGCCTGCTTCCGCCCGGTCCACGGCGGCGTCTTCCTCAGCAGTTCATTGACCTCGTACCGGGGGAGTTTCTCGCGGCGTGCTTCGGCTGCTTGACCCATCTCCACCAGAGCCTCGGCAGGGGAGGAGGCGAGGCAGGCCCAGGCGGTGCCGTCCCAGTGGACCATGAGGAGCAGCACCATGTCGCCGTCGGCCCCGTGATGGTCGATTAACCTGGCGTCCTTCAGTTCGGCGAAAGCGACGGCGCGCAACGGGCCGCGGGGACGCTCCGCCACGAACCCCTCGTCGAAACGGTGCATGATCAGCGGGCCGATCCGTAGCCTGAACAGCTCCGCGTAGGTCCGCAACCCTCCGGCGGACAGGAGATACAGTGCCGGCAGGCCGAGCAGCGGCAGGACGAGCCACCGGGGTCCCGGGACCGCGAACGCAGCGATGACCGGCACGATGCCGAGGATGAGCAGCATCGGGCCGCCGATGATACTGCGCCAGCCGTGCCGGCGGCTCACCCGGTCGGAGCGGTGCCACATGCCGAGGACGGCGGCGTCGGCGGCATCGGTGACGCGGATCGAGGGGATGCGGTTCACCGAGTCGCCCTCCTTTCCCTGGACAGGGCCCGCGACGGGGTGGTGGTCATGGGATGATCTTCCCACTATTCCCCGGGAAGTGGCAGGGCAACTGCTGTGAGACAGGTTATATAATGCCGTGAATGAGTGCCTCGCCCTCCAATATCGGCTTCGGCCCACGGTTCGCAGCCCCGGTGCTGCTGGGACCCGCACTGAACCCGGTCAACACCACGATGATCGCCGTCGCACTCGTACCGGTCGCCCAGGCCACCGGGGTTTCGGCCTCTCTGGCGATCTGGCTCGTCGCCGGACTCTACATCGTCAGCGCGGTCGCCCAACCTGCGATGGGACGCGTCGCCGACATCTTCGGGCCGAAGAAGGTCTACGTCACCGGCCTGCTGCTCGTTATGGTCGGTGGGCTGGTCCCGGCCGTCTGGGCGTCCTTCCCCGGGGCCCTTCTCTCCCGCATCATCATCGGGCTGGGTACCTCGGCCGCCTACCCGTCGGCGATGACACTCATCAGTGACCAGGCCCGACGCCTGGGGCGGCCCACCCCACGACCGCTGCTCACCGGCCTGTCGGTCTCCAGCCTCGTGACCACTGCGGTCGGGCCGGTGATCGGTGGGCTGCTCGTCCACCAGCTCGGATGGCAGTGGATCTTCATCGTCAACACCCCGGTGGCTGCGGTGATCCTGCTGTTCGTCCTGATCTGGCTCCCCGCCGACAACACCCGGGAGACCGCCGCCGGTGGCTCGGGCCTGGACTTCCCGGGCATGGCGGTCTTCACCGTCATGCTCGTCAGTGCCCTGTTGTTCTTCCTCGACCTCGACGCCGGACTGTACTGGTTGATCCCGGTCGCGGTGGTCGCACTCGGCGTCCTCGTGTGGTGGGAACTACGTGTCGATTCGCCGTTCATCGACCTGCGCATGCTGGTGGGCAACGGTGCGCTCACCCGCACCTACCTGCGGATGTTCATCACCTACACCGGCATGTACCTCATGGTCTACGGCTTCACCCAGTGGCTGCAGGACGCCGCGGGCTACTCCGCCGACCACGCCGGACTCATCCAGCTGTCCACCACGGCCTTCGCTCTGGTCTGTTCCTGGATCGTCGCCCGGAGTACGACGGTGCGTGGGCCACTGACCGCCGCGGCCACGGCCCTGATTCCCGGTGCGCTGCTCATGGCCTTCGTGGACGCCGGAAGTCCGCTGATCTATCTGCTCCTGCTCGTCGGCGTCTTCGGGATCACCCAGGGCTTCGGCTCGGTATGCAACCAGGAGGTCGTGTACCGCAGCGCGCCGAAAGAACAGATGGGGTCGGCGTCCGGCCTGTCCCGCACGGCGATCCAGATCGGGGCCATCGTGGCGTCCAGCATCATCGGTCCGGTGTTCGGGGAGTCCGCTACCGATGCCGGTGTGCACACGCTCGCATGGATAGTGCTGGCGCTCGGACTGGCAGGTACGCTGCTCACCGTGACGGACAAGGCGTTGAAGGGAACGGGCAAGGATGATTGACATCACCCAGTTGGGTGCGCTGGTCCTGGCGTGCGTGGTCCTTATCGCCGTCCCCGGTCCGTCAGTCCTCTTCGTCGTCGGCCGGGCGCTGAGTCACGGCCGGGACATCGCCCTGCTCACCGCGGTCGGCAACGCCGTCGGCTGCTACTCCGCCGGCGTCCTCGTCGCGGTGGGGCTCGGGCCACTGCTGGAACGTTGGGACCTGCTGTTCCAGCTGTTCAAATGGGCCGGCGTCCTCTTCCTGATCTGGATTGGCGTCCAGGCGGTCCGTCATGCCGGACCCGTCGGGGAGGGGGACGCCGACCGGGTCACCGGGAAGACCTCGCGGTGGAAAGCGGTGCGCGCCGGTGCGGTCGTCGGTTTCACGAACCCGAAGAACCTCATCATGTTCACCGTGGTGGTGCCGCAGTTCATCAACCAGGACGCCGGGAATCTGCCGCTGCAGATGATTCTCCTGGGGTTGGTGCCGTTGACCGTGGGCCTGATCTGCGACAGTGCCTGGGCGCTGACAGCGGCGAAGGCACGCGGGTGGATCACCGGATCGGCGAAGCGGATGACCACTGCCCAGCGGGCCGGGGGACTCTCGGTCATCGCTGTGGGGGCGTCGGTGGCGGTGACCTCGTAAGGTAGGGGCACCCGACCTGACAAGGTGATCCAGGTGAAGCACTCACTGTCCGCTGTTCTCTGCTCCGTCGTCCTGGTCCTTTCCGCCTGTTCGGACGGCGACGGTGGCGACACCGACACCCACACCGACGCCACAGCCACCGGCCTCGACGCGCCGTGGTCGATGGCGGTCACGGAGAACGGCACCGTGCTGGTCAGTGAGCGGAACACGGGGAAGATACTGCAGGTCGACGACGGGGAGACGACGGAGATCACCACCGTTCCGGGGGTCGAGGCCAGGGGAGAGGGTGGGCTGCTCGGCATCGCCGTCAACGGCGGCGACCTCTACGCCTACACCACCACCGCCACGGACAACCGCGTCCTGAAGCTGTCGCCGGATGATCCCGACCAGGCACCGGAGACTGTCATCGACGGGCTGCCGAAGGGGACGAACCACAACGGAGGACGCCTCGTATTCGGCCCGGACGGGATGCTCTACGTGACCGTCGGCGATGCCGCGAACCGGGAGGACGCGCAGGTCGTGGCGTCCTACGGAGGAACCATCCTGCGGGTCACGCCTGAGGGGGAGGTGCCGGAGGACAATCCCTTCCCGGACTCGCCGGTGTACAGCTACGGGCACCGCAATGTGCAGGGGATCGGCTGGGCGGAGGACGGCACGATGTACGCCAGCGAGTTCGGGCAGGACACCTGGGACGAACTCAATATCATCACCGCCGGCGGGAACTACGGCTGGCCGGTGGTCGAGGGGCAGGCGGGGCGCAGGGAGTTCATCGACCCGGTGCAGCAGTGGGCGCCGTCGGAGGCCAGTCCCAGCGGGATCACCGTGACACGGGACGCCGTGTGGATCGCGAACCTGCGCGGGGAACGGCTCCGGGAGGTGCCGCTGTCGGATCCGTCGACGGCGACCGAGCACCACGTCGGCGAGTTCGGCAGGCTGCGGGACGTGGTGAACGGGCCGGACGGGGAACTGCTCGTGCTGACGAACAACACCGACGGACGCGGGACCCCTCGTGCCGGTGACGACCGCATCGTCGTGCACTAGAACCACCCCCGGGTGTCCGGAACCCGGGACGGCAGGCATACCGTAGGACCTCGTGATCACCGTGGCCTTCGTCCTGCTCGTCGCCGTTCTCGTCGGCGCGATCCTCCAGCGCATCACCGGGATGGGGCTCGGACTCGTCGCCGGACCGGTACTCTCCGTCACGCTCGGACCGGCTGTCGGTGTCACCATCGTCAACGGACTCTCGGTGGTGAATGCGGCGAACAACGCCTGGGCGGTCCGCGCCCGGACGGACTGGCACCGGTTCCGTTTCCTTATCGGAGGACTGGTCGTCGGGTCGGTGCCGGCGGCATTCGTGGTGACGGCCATCGACGGACCATGGCTGCTCGTCACCGTCGGCCTGCTGGTCATGGCGGCGCTGGGCGTGTCGATGCTCAACACCGAGAAACTGCGGGTCAGTAAGGAATCCCGGACAGCGATGATCCTCACCGGTGTCGCCGGGGGATTCATGAGCACCCTCGTCGGCATCGCGGCCCCCGCCTTCACCATCTACGCGCGGATCACCAGGTGGGACTACCGGGACTTCGTCGCCACCCTGCACCCGGTGATCCTCGTCGCCAACCTGCTGTCCTTCGTGGTGAAGCTCATCGTCCTCGGCGGTATCGACGTCGGCGGGCTGCCGGTGTGGATCTGGGTGGTGGCACTGGCCACGATCTTCGTCGGTGCCTGGTTCGGGGACCGGCTCAATGACCGGATGTCCAGCAACGGTATGCGCAGACTCGCCACCCTCCTGGCGTTCGCAGGGGCGGCGACACTGCTCATCCAGGGCATAGTGCAGCTGGTCAGCTGACCGGCATTCCCGGGGACGGCAGTGCGACGGGTGCCCCGTAGGTCTCCCGGATATCCTGCGAGATCCGCATGGAACAGAACTTCGGACCACACATCGAGCAGAAGTGCGCCGATTTCGCTGGCTCGGCGGGCAGGGTCTCGTCGTGGTACTCCTGCGCCGTGGCCGGGTCGAGACCGAGGGCGAACTGGTCGTTCCACCGGAACTCGAACCGGGCCTTCGACAGGACGTCATCCCGGTGAGTGGCACCGGGGTGGCCTTTGGCAATATCCGCGGCGTGCGCGGCGATCTTGTAGGTGATCACCCCGGTCTTCACGTCATCCCGGTTCGGCAGGCCCAGGTGCTCCTTCGGTGTGACGTAGCAGAGCATCGCGGTGCCGTACCGGGCGATCTCGGTCGCCCCGATCGCCGAAGTGATGTGGTCGTATCCCGGCGCGATGTCGGTGACCAGCGGGCCGAGGGTGTAGAGCGGGGCGCCGTGGCACAGCTCCTGCTGGCGTTCGACGTTCTCCCGCACCTTGTGCAGCGGGACATGGCCGGGTCCCTCGACCATCACCTGGACATCGTGGGCCCAGGCCCGTTCGGTGAGTTCGGCCAGGGTGTCCAGTTCGGCGAACTGGGCGGCGTCATTGGCGTCCGCGGTAGAGCCGGGACGCAGCCCGTCGCCGAGGGAGAAGGCGACGTCGTAGGCGGCGAAGATCTCGCAGAGCTCGTCGAAGTGGGTGTAGAGGAAGTTCTCCTCGTCATGCGCCATGGACCAGCCGGCGAGGATCGACCCGCCGCGGGAGACGATGCCCGTCACCCGCTCGGCGGTGAGCGGGATGTAGCGGTGCAGGACGCCGGCGTGGACGGTCATGTAGTCCACGCCCTGCTCACACTGTTCGATGACGGTGTCCCGGTAGATCTCCCAGGTCAGGGCGTTGGCCACGCCGTTGACCTTCTCCAGTGCCTGGTAGATCGGCACGGTGCCGACCGGGATGGGGGAGTTGCGGATGATCCACTCCCGGGTGGTGTGGATGTCGTTTCCGGTGGACAGGTCCATGAGCGTGTCCGCACCCCACTTCGCGGCCCAGTCGAGCTTCGCCACTTCCTCGCTGATGGAGCTGGTCACCGCCGAGTTGCCGATGTTCGCGTTGACCTTCACCAGGAATGCCCTACCGATGATCATCGGCTCCGATTCGGGGTGGTTGATGTTGGACGGGATGATGGCGCGTCCGGCGGCGAGTTCACTGCGGACGAGTTCGACGTCGCAGTTCTCGCGCAGGGCGACGAACCGCATCTCCGGAGTGATGACGCCGCGCCGGGCGTAGTGCATCTGGGTGACCGTGCGACCGGTTGTGGCCCGCAGCGGGTCGGGGCGCCGTCCGCGCCACTGCTGTGAGGCGGCACCGCGGCGCAGAGCGGGCCGGCCGTCGTCGAGGAGCTGGTGGCCACGGTGGTTGTAGGTTTCCGTGTCATCGCGCTCGGCGATCCACTGCTCCCGCCAGGGGATGAGGCCTTCCTCGGGGACGCTGCCCGGGCCCATGGTGCGGTAGACCTGCACCGGGGCGTTGGGGGTTCCGTCGGGGGAGTCGTCGAGGTGGATCTCGGTGACGGGCACTGAGATGTCGTGGGTCGGGTCGGTGAGCCGACCGGGACGGTGGGTCGGGTGCTGCTCGCGGGACGGGTCTGGCGACAGATGTGGCATGGCTGAAGTCCTCACTTCCTCCGCCGGTGTTAACCGGATCAGGTTCAACGGTCCCGGACGGTGCATGGTCCGGTCTCAGCCCCCTCGTCGGGGCTCCCGTGTGGTCGGTTCAACAACTATCAGGGTCGAAGGCAGACGGCAATTCGACCGTCATTAGCCGGGGGGTGGGTAATGATATGGTCAGCACCTGTGAACGCTAGTTGGTCAGTTTTCGCCCGGGACGCAGGTCGTCTCCTGCGGACCCCGAAGGTCTGGGTCATCGTCATCGGCGTGCTCTTCACCCCTGCGCTGTACGCCTGGGTGAACGTGGCCGCTTTCTGGGACCCCTACGGGAACACGGGGAACATCCAGGTCGCCGTGGTCAACGAGGACGAGGGGGGTGACTCCGACTTCACCGGGGAACTCGACGTAGGTGCCCAGGTCGTCGACCAACTCAAGGCGAATGACCAGCTGGGCTGGCAGTTCATGGACGCCGAGGAGGCGGACGACTCCCTGCGCAAGGGGGACGTCTATGCCTCGATCACGGTGCCGGAGACCTTCACCTCGGACATCCTCAGCATGTTCCAGGGCACCTACTCGGAGCCGACACTGCTCTACCGCGTCAACGAGAAGGACAGTGCGGTCTCCCCGAAGATCACCGACCAGGGCGCGACCACGCTGGACACCACCGTGAACTCGGTGTTCAAGGAGATGGTCGCCGAGGCCGTCACTACCGAACTCAGCTCCGCCGGCGGTGACCTCGAGAAGAGTCTCACCGACGCACAGGAAGGGGCCGCCGACGCCTTCGACGAGACCGCGCAGACCATGGCCGCGGCGCGGGGCAGTCTCAGCCGCATCCAGAACAGTCTGGGTGGGGCAGGCTCGACCATCTCCGCCGCGCAGGACACCCTCGGCTCGGTCGACACCGCGCTCGCGGACGCCGTGAGCGCGCTCGACCAGGTGCGCGACATCATGTCCGACGTCCAGGAGCAGGTCTCGACCTTCACCGGGGACGCCACGGACTCCTACCTCGGGATCAACCGTGCCCTGACGGACGCCACGTCCGGCGCCGATGCCGCGGTCGCCGCGGTCACCGGCGAACTCGACCGTGCCGGTGCGGCGATCGGCAACGCCGGCCGGGACGCCTCAGGGGCACTGGCGCAGAGCGAGCGGGTCATCAGCCAGCTCGAGAACCTTCTCGGCGGCGCGGCGATGACCCCGGGCGCCGCGCAGCCGCTGCAGGACGCCCTCAGCGACCTCCGGGAGCGTAGCGAGGCCGACCGCGCCCTGGTCGACCGTCTCGGTGCCCTGGGGACCGACGCGACCGACGCGGCGTCCACGGTCAGTGCCGCCGCCGACGCCTTCGGCACGGCGACCGACGAGACCCGTAACGCCGCCCGAGCCCTGCAGACCTCCGTGTCGGACGCACTGCCCGGACTGAACTCGGCGATCGACAGCGTGAACTCCACCGCCGGCCGGTTCTCCGGGGCGCTGGAGTCCACCCGCACCCTGCTGCAGGAGTCCTCCGGCCTGCTCGACGGGGTCGACGACGGGCTCGACCGGGTCGACGGCGTCATCGACTCCTTCGACGGGAACCTCTCGGGGATCGAGAGCGGACTGCGGACCGCGAAGACCGACATCCTCGCCCTGAACGTCGCCTCCGACGGCAGCCTGCTGGATTCCGTCACCGACCTCGACTCGGTGAGCATCTCCCGGTTCCTGTCGACCCCGGCCGAGGTGGAGAGCAACGCGGTGTACCCGGTCGACAGCTACGGCTCCGGGATGGCGTCCCTGTTCACGAACCTGTCGCTGTGGATCGGCGCGTTCATGCTGATGGTCATCTTCCGCACCGAAGTGGACCGGGCTGGCATGCGGCGGCTCACCGTCGGCCAGGCCTACCGGGGCCGGCTGTGGCTGCTCGGTGCGCTGTCCGTGGTGCAGTCCGTGGTCGTCACGGTCGGCGACCTGGTTCTCGGGGTGCAGAACGTCAACCCGTTCGCCTTCACCGGTACCGGCGTCCTCACCGGACTGGCCTACCTCACCATCATCTACGCCCTGGTCTCGGCACTGGGGCACATCGGACGCGGCATCGCCTTGGCGTTGGCGTTCATCCAGATCCCGGGCGCGACGGGTTTGTACCCGATCGAGATGATGCCGGACTTCTTCCAGTCGATATCGCCGTTCCTGCCGCTGACCCACGGCATTACGGCGCTCCGCGAGACCGTCGGCGGCTTCTACGGCGACCACTGGTGGCGGGCGATGGGAGTCCTCGCTCTGATGGCACTGGTCGCCTTCGTGGCCGGCATGCTGGTGCGGCGGTGGCTGTCCAACGTCAACCGGCAGGTCAACGACCAGCTGGAGGAGGGCGGCCTCATCATCAGTGAGAAGGTGGAGATCACCGGCAGCGGGTACAAGCTCAGCGACACGGTGGGCGCGCTGCGTGACAGGGAGGGCTTCCGCGACGAGATCGACCGCAGGTGGCGCCGGCTGCGGGAGAACTACGCCCTGTGGCTGGGACTGTCCGTGATCGTCGGCGTCCTCGGTGTGATGGTCCTCGGTGTGCTGGCCAGGGTGATACCGGACCAGAAGACGCTGTTCTTCGGTCTGCTGTGCCTGTGGTTCCTGCTGGTCATCGGTTTCATCGCCGCACTGGACTACATCCGGCAGAGCTACCGGAACGCGCATGAGGTGTCCGAGATGTCCGAGGACGAGCTGCAGCTCGCCGTCGCCGACAAGGGGGAGCAGGCATGAGCAGGATCGCAGAAATCTTCCGCGGCGACCTGAAGGCCGCGGGACGCAACGTCATGACCGGGATCGTGTTGTTCGGCCTGGTGGTCATCCCCATGCTCTTCGCTGTGTTCAATGTACTCGCGAGCTGGGATCCGTTCAGCCGGACCGATGAGCTGAAGATCGCCGTGGCCAGCGCCGACAAAGGCCACGAGAGCGATCTGGCACCGATATCACTCAACCTCGGCGACCAGGTCCTGTCGCAGCTCAGCCGCAACGATCAGTTCGACTGGGTCATCACCGGCACCGATGACGCGGTAGAGGGGACGAAATCGGGTGAGTACTACGCCTCGATCGTCCTACCGGAGGACTTCAGTACCTCCCTGCTGACCTTCTATGTCGCGGGGACCGAGCCGACCCAGCTCGAGCTGTACACCAACGAGAAGAAGAACGCGCTGTCCACGGTGATCACCGAGCAGGGTGCCGAGGGCGTGATCACCCAGATCAACGACACCTTCGCCGAGATCATCGGCAGTGTCGGGCTGGGTGTGGTCTCGTCCCTGGACAACTACCTCGAAGAGGACGACACGAAGGCCGCGATCGACCGGATCGAGGCCAGGGTGGAGAACATCGGCGTCCAACTGCACGCCGGGGCGCAGTCGGTGCGTTCGCTGACCGGCATGCTGGACTCCACCGCCCCGCTGCTGGAAGGCGCGGGGAACATCGCCCGCGCCGCCGGGGCCCAGTTCGACGACACCGGCTCCGACCTCGGCGGTGGGACGGACGCCACGGACAGTCTGGACTCGACACTGCGCAGCGCCGCGGCGTCGCTGGACCAGGCACTGTCCTCGACCGCCGACAGCTACGGTGCGGTCGGCGACCGACTCGGCTCCCTCTTCGACAGCGCCGGGAACGCCGGAACCGGCACCGCGGCGACGTTCACCGACCTCGCCGCGCGGGTCCAGCAGCAGACCGACGGCTTCCGGGCGGTCCGCGCGACCCTCGACGACACCGTCGGTGCAGCGCTTCCGGCGGGGGCACAGGCCGGGTACGACCGGGCGCTGGCCGGGCTCGACGCGGCGATCGACCGTAGCGACGACCTGCACGACCGGCTGACGCAGACCGCGCAGGACATCACCGACGGCACCGCCGACGCGCAGGCGACGCGCCAGAGTGTGCAGGACGCACTGGACCGGGCGTCGAGCGCCGTCGACGGCGCGGTGACCGCCTACCGCCAGAACCTGCAGCCGCAGATGACGCAGCTGGGTGACACACTGGACGACCTCGGTGACAGCATCGCGACCGTCAGGGAGGACCTCGAGGGCGTCACCGCGTCCTTCGCAGATTCACCGGGTTCGCTGCAGGAGACGCTGGACCGGGCGCGGTCGGCGACGGTGTCGATCGCCGACAAGCTTGAGGAGCACGCCGACCAGTTCGACGAGATGTCGGACGCCCTGTCGACCGCCGGAGAGACCGGGGACTTCTCGAAGCTGGCCCGGATCGTCGGCGATGATCCGCAGGCGCTGGCATCGCAGTTGGCGGCCCCGGTGACTGTCGACCGGGAAGCGGTCTTCCCGGTGGCGAGTTTCGGCGCGGGGATGACGCCGCTCTACGTCACCCTGTCGCTGTGGGTCGGTGCGGTGCTCACCGCGGTGTTCGTGCGTCCCCGCGTGGACGGGGAGGGTGAGACGTACTCCCGGGTCCAGGCCTACCTCGGCAGGTTCGGCATCTTCGCGCTGACCGGACTGGCGCAGGCCACCATGGTGGCGCTCGGCATGATCGTCTTCGTGCAGGTCGGCGCCGCGCATCCGTTCCTGTTCACACTGTGCTGCTGGGTGACGTCGCTGGTCTTCCAACTCATCGTCTACACCCTGGTGCTGTCGCTGGGCAGCGCGGGTAAGGCGGTGGCGGTGCTGCTGCTGGTGCTGCAGGTCTCCGGCGGTGGCGGCGCCTATCCGCTGCAGCTGCTGCCCGGCTGGTTCCAGGTGCTCAGCCCGTGGCTGCCGGCCACCCACGCGATCGACGCGATGCGGGCGGCGATCGCCGGGGTGTACCGGGGTGACCTGTGGATCGACCTCGGCATCCTGCTGCTGTTCGCTGTGCCGTTCCTGGTTCTCGGCCTGTGGCTGCGCGGGCTGCTGGACGGCTACAACCGGACAACGACCGAGGCGATCGAGAAGACGAAGGTCATGGCCTGAGTCGTTTCAGAAGACCGGCCACGGCACGGCGGGCATGTCGCCGGCCGGCCCGGGGAAGACGCCGGTCTCCGACAGGTCGTCGCAGCGGCGGCGCAGGGCGTCGAGTTCGGCGGGACTGAGGTGCTCGGCCAGCGCCTCGCCGAGGTCGGCGTCCAGCCCGTCCCGGACCGCGGTGACGCCGGTGAGTTCCTCCTCGGTGAGCGGCTGACCGATCCATCCCCAGAGCACGGTGCGCAGCCGCGGCTCGGTGTGGAAGGTCACTCCGTGGTCCACGCCGTAGCGGTGGCCGTCGGCCATGGGGAGGATGTGGGCACCCTTGCGGTCGGCGTTGTTGACCAGCACATCGAAGACCGCCATCCGGCGCAGTGCGGGGGAGTCCTCGTGGATGACGGAGACCGCGACGTCGTCGGCGTCGTAGCCGTCGAGGACGTGGTGGTGTCCGGGCGGGATCTCGCCGGCGGGGACCAGGTCGACCGGGTCCTGCCCGGGGTCTGCGTCCTGCCAGAGCTGCAGCATGCCGGTGCCGAACTGCCCGTCTCCGAGCCAGGTGGTCGGCACGATGTTCCAGCCGGTGGCCTCGGAGACGAGGTAGGCGGCGACCTCGCGGTGGGCGAGGGTGTGGTCGGGGAAGTCCCACAGGGGTTTCTCGCCGCGGACCGGCTTGTAGACCACGGCGGTGGCGTCATCCCCGGGGCCGATGTGGCCGAGGAAGGTCGCGTTGGAGGCGGTGGTGATCCGGCCGGCCAGTTCCATCACTGCTGGCCGCGTCCGGCGGCGACGACGGCCCGGGTACGTTCGACGAAGGCCAGGGCGGAGCCGACGGGGATGCGGACGACGAAGAGCTGCTCAGGTTCGATGTCTTCGATGGAGGTGATGTCCTCCAGCTGCTCGGGGTCGACGTCCGGGGCGGGTGCGGCCTCGATGACGACCTGGGTGGTCGTCGGATCCCAGCCGAGAGTGAGGACGCCGACGCGGAACTCCTCGTCGAGGGGGAGGTCCAGCGGCTCATTGTCGACGAGCAGGGCATCGGTCTCGTCGGGGACGCTGGCCGGGTTGCCCTCGAGCTCACGCAGCTGGCCCAGCAGTTCGCCGATCCCGTCGGCGAGCGCGGCGGACTGCTGCTTCTCCAGAGCGACGCTGAAGATCCGGTCGTGGTCCTTCGCCTGCAGGTAGAACGTCCGGTCACCGGGCAGTCCCACGGTGCCGACGATGAAACGGTCGGGCCAGTCGAATCCGTGTGTGATGGTGGACATGCCCCGATCCTAGTGCCCTGCGCCCCCGCCCACCTGCGGGGCATCCTGCGGTGTGTCTTTCCGTGTCCCCGCCGCGAGCCAGGAGAGGTCCCCGGCGGTGGTGTTGACGCAGAGTACGTGGGGTCCGGCGGCGGTGTAACTGATGACGGTGACGGACGCCGGGTCGGCGTGGACCCGCTGGAAATTGTCGAAGGGCATGCCGTAGGCGTCGGCGATGACGGCCTTGATGATGTCGCCGTGACTGACGGCGGCCCAGACGGCGTGCTTTCCGTGGTCCTCGGTGATCTGTGCGTCGTGCTTTCTCACCGCGGCGACGGCGCGGGTCTGCATGGCGGCCAGCGACTCGCCGCCGGGGAAGACGGCTGCGCTCGGCTGTCCGGTGACGGTCTTCCAGAGCGGTTCCTTGGCGAGGTCGGCGAGTTTCCCGTTCTGCCAGTCGCCGTAGTCGCATTCGGTGAGGTCGTCCTCGACGGTGAGGGTGGCGGGGGAGGTGGCGTCCTGGAGGGCGAGGAGGGCGTCCGCGGTCTGCCGGGTGCGCTCCAGCGGGCTGGAGACGACGGCGGCGAGCGGGATCACGGCGAGGCGTTCGGCGGTGCGTCGGGCCTGCTCCAGGCCGGTGTCGTCGAGAAGGACGCCGGGGGTGCGCCCGGCGAGGACGCCGGCGGTGTTCGAGGTGCTGCGTCCGTGGCGGACGAGGATGACGGTGGCCATGGGGTCGAGGGTATACCGGTGCGTCACTCCAGCCCGAGGTGCAGCAGTAGTGCTTCATCGACTGCCGCGACGTCCTCCGAGGACAGCACGCCGAGCCGTCGAACGAAGCGTGACACATCGAGCGACCGGACCTGTTCCGCCTGTGCCTTTGAATCCACCTCCAGGCCGTTCGCGTTGTCCGGGGTGACGAGGACCTGGAACGGGAGAATCCGGTGAACGTTCTTCGTGAAGGGAACGACCGTGAGAACTCCTCGGCCGGTCCGGGAAGAGACGCTGTTCCTGGCGTTGTTGGAGACGATGATCACTCGCCGGGTCTTGTTGGCTTCGCTGCCGACGGCCGGGTCGAGTTCGACGAGCCAGACCTCTCCACGACGCATCAGTCTTCGTTCTCCAGTCCATCGGTAGATGTTGATTCCCAGGCAGACGCAGCGGCGCTGTCTGCGTACCATTCAGCGTCCGCTTCGGCATAGGCCTCTTCCAGCAGCTTTTCCCGGAGTGCATGGACGGCCTCATGCAGCGCACCGGACCGGGTGGCGCCGGTTCGTTCCATGTAGGAGTTCAGGAATGCGAGATCCCGGCGGGGGAGTGTGGCACTGATCTTCTCGCTGGTGGTCATACCGGGAATCCTACCGATCCTCCTACTGTTCGGGAAGAGGCTGGATTCCCGCATCCCGGAACTGTCGTAGGGTCCGGGCGGACGCTCCGATGAGCACCACCGACTCTGCTTCGCGGGCGGTGGGGAGGTCGGTGAAGGAGTCGGTGACGAACTCGGCGTGGGCGAGATCGACACCCAGCTCCCGCAGTGCCTCGGCCTTTCGCTCGCTCAGTCGGTGGTCGGCGACCTCCATGCCGGTCGGTGATTCGGTGAACTCCGTGGCGGAGAGCAGGTCGTAGGGGACGCCGGCGGTCTCCAGCAGTGCTGCCGCGAGGCGACGCTCGGTCGCGGTGGCGATGACGATGGTCGCGCCCTGCTCTTTCTGTCGGCGGATCCGGTCAACGGTGCTGCTGCGGATCCAGGCGCGGCTGTGTCCGACGCGTCGGCCGAAGTCGGTGACGTGTCGTGCGAACGTGTCGTCGTCGAGACCGCGCAGGGCGATCCTCGCGATGACCAGCCCCGAGGTGCGTCGGTACTCTTCGTCACGGCTGAAGAACCGGCGCACGGTGACAGGCACCGTCGGTATCAGGCGCAGCGGCCGGAGGCAGAGTTGGCCGGCGGTGAAGAGGGTGAAGGTGTCACGGGTGGTGATGACACCGTCCAGGTCGTAGACGATCACAGGTGCGGGCATGATCAGCCCAGGTTAGCCTGGCGCGCCCCGGAGTCACGTCAGTGAGTGCCGTCCATTCGCAGGAAGCCGGTGACGAGCACCGCGGCGAGGCACAGCAGCGCGGCGAGGTAGAGCAGGAGGGACGCGAACCCCAGGTTCAGCTGGGTGGTCAGCGGGCCCAGGCTGGCACCGAGGAAGAGGAAGAAACCGTTGAGTGCCATACCTGCCCCACGGTGGGGGGCCGAGGTCATGCCGAACAGGGTGATCATGGACGGCACCGCCAGGGCCACGCCGGTGACGAAGACCAGGCTGGCCAGCGCAGTGCCGACGACGGTCGCGGACAGGGCGGACTCCCCGACGAGGCCCACGGCAGCGAGCAGGAAACCGACGCGGGCGGTCGCGGCGACACCGATCCGGGTGGCCAGGGGGCCGGCGAGCAGGGCGACGAACATGCCCGGCAGACCGACGAGACGGAACATGAGGACAGCACCGGAGCTTAAGCCCGCGTCCTCCAGGTGGGGGCCGAGCGCAGAGTACATGGCGACAAAGGAGAGCAGCAGAGTGGTCAGTGCACCGGCGAGCAGCAGGATCCTCGGTTGGGTCAGCAGCTGGACGAGGTTGCGGAACTGGCCTGCCAGGGTGGTCTCGCGGGTGCGCGCCGGTTCGGTGAGCAGGACGAGGACCGCCAGACCGAAGGCGAGGAAGACGATGCCGCTGCCGGCGAAGAGCCAGCGCCAGGTGCTCTCGTGGGCCAGGGCTGAGGCAGCGACCTGGCCGGTGATCCCGGCGACGAGGAAGGCGGTGGCCATGGCTCCGACCGAGGCGGCCCGGTGCTTCGGTGCGGTGGCCTCGGTGAGGTAGGCCAGCGCGATCGGGGCGTAGCTGGCGGCGCCGATGCCCTGGAGGGCGCGGAAGACACCGAGAAGCATCACATTCGGAGCGAGAGCGCAGCCGACCGAGGTGACCACGAGCAGGGCCAGGCCGGTGAGGATGACGGGGCGGCGTCCGACATGGTCGGCGACCGGACCCCAGACGAGGAAGGCGGCGGCGTAGCTGAGGCTGAAGCAGGTGGAGAGGACGAGAGTGGCAGTGCCGGTGGAAGTTTCCAGGTCAGCGGCGAACGGGTCGACCAGTGGGATCGCGGCGTAGAGCTGCATGAGGACGCAGAGTCCGGTGGCGACGAGTAGCGCGATGATGCCTGGGGTGGCCGGGAACTGTGTCTTCTGGGGCATGCGTCCTCATTTCCAACGTAACGGTTGGAGTTGAGTGTAGTAGGGTTGCCGGTGAGAGTCCAACGGATCAGTTGGAGATGGGAGAAACGATGGCCTGGGACACTGAGGCGACGAAGGCGAAGATCCTGGACGCCGCAGTCGCGGAGTTCGCTGCACACGGACCGGACGGGACCACCGTCGACCGGATCTCGCGGCGCGCCGGCGTGAACAAGGAGCGGATCTACAACTACTACGGCGGCAAGCAGAAGCTCTTCGCCCGCGTGCTGTGGGTCGAGTTGGAGCGTGTCGCCGCCGATCTGCCCGTCGACGTCGACGACCTGGGGGAGTTCGCCGGACGCACCTACGACTACCACCGGAGCCATCCGCAGTTGAGCCGGCTGCTGCGGTGGGAGGGGCTGGCCGTGGACACGCTCTTCGCTGACGGCGTCCCCGACGAGGAAGGACGCACCGCCCATTACCGGGCGAAGGTGGACGCCCTCGCCGCCGGTCAACGGGCCGGGAAGGTCACCGACGCTGTGGACGCCGACCACCTCATGTTCCTGGTGTTGTCCCTGGCCGGCTGGTGGGCGACGGTGCCACAGGTCGCGAAGATGATGACCGGCGCCGAGGAGACGGACGGGGCCGAGGATGCCCGGCGGCGGGCATCGGTGGTCGAAGCGGTGCGGCGGATGGCTGTGCCGACAGGACTGCCGACAGGAAGGAACTGAGATGGCCTACGCAGACATCGCCTTCGACGGGTTCGTCAAGACCAGGCAGGAGGCCCGGGGTGTCGGAAACCGGGTCGACACCTCCGGGGCGTCGGGATCCGAACTCGACCCGCGGGACGCGAAGTTGATCCGCCAGGCGCGGATGTTCATGATGTCCACCGTCACCGGAACCGGCTGGCCTTATGTGCAGCACAAGGGTGGTCCGGCAGGGTTCGTGAAGGTGCGGACCGTCGGCGGGCGGTCGCAGCTGATGTTCCCGGACTTCGCGGGTAACCGGCAGTTCGTCACCGCCGGCAACCTCGACCGGGATGACCGGGTGTGCCTGTTCTTCGTGGATTTCACGACGCGTTCCCGGGTGAAGGTCTTCGGGCATGCCCGGCTGGTCGAGGCTGATGCGGAACCGGACCTCATCGAGGAACTGCGGGATCTGACGGACTCCAGGATCACCTCGGTGATCGAGCGGGCCGTGGTGGTCGACGTCGTGGCGTCCGACGCGAACTGCTCGAAGCAGATCACCCCGCGCTGGACCCGTGTGGAGGTCGAGGAACGCATCGACCTGTACCGGAAGGACATCGCTGAGCGGGACGCCCGGATCGCGGAGCTGGAGGCGCAGCTGGCGGTGGCCGACGGACAATCATCGGCGAACTGAGCGAATCACCCACGGGGCATCCTCGCTCGGCATACCATTATCTCCGTGCTGAAACCATCCCCCCGCCAGCTGAAATTCGTGCTCAACTTCTACCCGCCCTACGTGGGCTCCGGCATCCGCATGAAGTACATCGCGGAAGACGGCTCACGGGTCGTCACCACCCACCGCCCCCGGCGGATCAACGCGAATCTCGTCGGCTCCGCCTTCGGCGGAACGATCCAGACCATGACCGACGGGTTCTACCTGTTCATGGGCCTGACACGTCTCGGCGGGGACTACAACGTGTGGGACGCGGAGTCCCACGTCACCTATCTCAAGCCCGGCCGCGGGAAGATCACTGCGGACATGCGTACCGATGACGCCACCTTCGACCTCATCAGGGAGAAGACCGCGGACGGGGAGAAGCACCTGCACTGGTTCACCACCGACATCACCGACGAGGCGGGAGATGTGGTGGCCACCGTGCGTAGCCGGGTGTACTTCCGGCTCAAGGAACGGGCCCGGCCTCAGTTGGTGTAGCCGGGGCTACCGCACCTCGTACTGGCGGGCCTGGTCGGTCACGCCGGCGAAGCGGAACGGACCGGCGGTGACCTTCGGGGTGACCTGGTCGTCACTGGTGCCGTGCGGGGCGGCGTGCAGGGCGCGGTACTCGGCGATGCTCACCGGCACACGCTGGTCCAGCAGCTTCTCCGCCCGGGCCGGGTTGCGGCGGGCGAGGTAGCCCGGCTGCACCACACCGGTGAAGAACTCGGACACGCAGCCGGAGCCGTAGCTGAACAGTCCGATGCGGCGTCCTTCGAGGGAATCGTCGTGGTCGAGCAGCGAGGTCAGGCCCGAGTAGATCGAGGCGGTGTAGCTGTTGCCGAGGCGACGGTTGTAGATGGAGCCGGTGGTCAGGCCGGTGTCGCGGCCGTCGGGCTCGTCACCCGGGTTCAGTGCGGTGCTGATCTCCTCCCCGGTGACCTCGCGCAGCCGCTGCTGCGCCTTCTTCGCCATCTTCGTGTACGGCTGGTGGTACAGGATCCGGTCGATGTCGGCGATGGCGGGACCGCCGTTGGCTTCCAGGTCTTTCCACGCACCGGTGAGGGCGTCGAGGTAGGCGCCGACCGAGAGGTGGCCGTCGACGACGGCGGTGGTCGAGTCGTTCGGACGCCAGAAGTCGTCGACATCGGTGGTGGAGATGCCGTTGGCCTGCTCGATCTCGAGCACATCCGGATCAGCGGAGATCAGCATGGCGACCGCGCCGGCACCCTGCGTCGGCTCACCGGGGGAGTCCAGCTCGTAGCGGGCGTTGTCGCTGGTGATGACGAGGACGCGCTCCTCGGGGCTGCGGGCGACGATGCCCACGGCAGCCTGCAGCGCGGCGGTTCCGCCGTAACAGGCCTGCTTCATCTCGACGACGCGGACGTTGCTCGGCAGGCCCAGCAGGCGCAGCGCGGCGACGCCGGCGGCCTTCGACTGGTCCACACCGCTCTCGGTGGCGAACAGCAGGGTGCGGATGCCCTCGGTACCGTTGCGCTCCAGCAGGGGGAGGGCGGCGGCCGCACCCATGGTGACGATGTCCTCGTCCTCGGAGAGGACGCTCATCTGGGACTGGCCGAGGCCCAGGATGTACTTGCCGGGGGCGACGCCGGAGAATTCGGCGAGGTCAGCGAGTTCGACGACATGATGGCCCGTGGCCATCTCCAGGTCGTGGATACCGATTGAGGTCATGGTTCTCGCCTTTCTAACGTTCCATGGAGAGGTGGGTGGACATCAGTTCGCCGGGGTTGGTCTGTGCGGCGAGCAGGGACAGTTCACCGCAGAGTACGGCAGCGGCGATGAGGGACGCCAGACGCCGTGAATTGGCCCCGATCTCCCGGTCCTCGCGGCAGCCGAGGCGCTCGAGAGCGGCGGTGACATCGGGCAGATGCTTACCGCTGCCGACGGTACCGACGATGATGTTGGGGAGGGTACAGGAGAAGTAGAGTCCGTCCTCGCGTGCCTCGGCGTAGGTGATGCCCTGGGAACCTTCGACGATGTTCGCGGCGTCCTGCCCGGTCGCCAGGAAGAAGCCCAGCAGCATATTCGCGTAGTGGGCGTTGGAGGAGCGCAGCGCACCGGCGATGGTGGAGCCGACGAGGTTCTTGCGCACGACCAGGTCCTCCAGTGCGGACGCCGTGGTGCGCAGGCGGCGCTCGACGACCTCGTGGGGGAGGAAGATCTCGGCGATGACGTTCTTGCCGCGACCGAGGATGCCGTTGACGGCGGTGGCCTTCTTGTCGCTGCAGAAGTTGCCGGAGACCGAGCCGTAGTCGAGGCCGAGATTCCAGGACAGGATGCGCTCCATCAGCGCATCCGCGGCCTTGGTGACCATGTTGTGGCCGGAGGCGTCGCCCGGGTTGAGCTCGAAACGCACGTAGAGCAGGTTGCCGACGATCTCGGTGTGCAGGTCCACCAGACGGCCGTGGCTGGTGGTGGATGCGACGGCGTCCCGCAGATCGCCGATGCGGTCGACGATGACACGCGACGCGGCGAAGGCCACGGCACCGTTGTCGGCGACGAAGAGGACCGAGCGGGTCATGCATTCGCTCACGACGGTGGTCGTGATCCCCGTGGAGATTTCCCGGGAGATGCTCGCGCCCCGGCCGACCGAGGGCCACAACGGGGTCTCGAAGGTCGCCAGCGGGACCTCGACCTCCTCGTAGGCGTCCCCGCTGGTGAAAGCGTTTCCACTGATACGCAGCGGCCCCACCCACTGGGTGGGGATGGCGGTCGTCGTCGGCTCTGGTCGGTTCAAGTCAGGTCTTTCTTGCGCAGTCGGACGGTTGGGAACTACTTCACAGTAGGTTACCTGTCGCCGCTAACCCCGTTGCAGGATCCCCTTTCAGAGTGGTCGCTCCAGCGCGAGCAGCTGCTTCTTGGCGTCCGCTCCGCCAAGGTAACCGCCGGTACTGCCGTCAGAGCGCAGCACGCGGTGGCACGGGACGACCAGCGGGAGTGGATTGGTCGCACACGCCGTACCGACCGCACGGACGGCGTTCGGGTTGCCGACGGACTCGGCGACGTCCTTGTAGGTACGGGTCTCGCCGTAGGGGATCTCGCGCAGGGCGCGCTGGACGGTCCGGCGGAATGACTGCCCCGGCAGGGACAGTGGCAGGTCGAAGTCGCGACGGGTACCGGCGAAGTACTCGGCGAGCTGGGTGGCGGCGTCCTCGAGGATCGGGGAGGTTCCCTCGGTGACACTTTCCCCGGTCAGGGAGTCCAGGACACCCTCGAAACCCTCGCAGGCGAAGGCGATGCGGACCAGGCCGTCCGGGGAGGACGCCAGGAGCAGTGGGTCGATGGGGGAGTCGACGGTGCGGTAGGTGACGGCAGACATGACTCCACGCTAGTCGGTGGGGACCACATCGACTACCAGTGGTTGTCCGTGCCGTTGACCACCTAGAATCCGGTGGCATGGACTCCGCGCCCACCGTCACCCAGATCCGCGACCGGCTCGGCTTCC
>NHCFJ05603__coassemble_844_pt1 | contig 20014 bp, 10 predicted proteins | sample NHCFJ05603__metabat2_low_PE_007 | metagenome-assembled genome bin NHCFJ05603
GGCGTCCAGCATCGGGATGAGGGCCTCGGCGCCCTCGAGGGAGAAGCGCTTCTGGCCGATGTACTTGGTCTGGAGGAAGTTCTCGAAAGCCTCGGCGGAGTTCAGCTTCTGCAGCAGGTACTTCTGCTCGGGGTTGGACAGCTTCTGCTGACCGGCCTCGATGTGCTCCTGCAGCCAGAGACGCTCGTCCTTGTCGAGGATGTGGGTGTACTCGGAGCCGACCTTGAGGGTGTAGGCCTTGCGCAGGGTCGCGAGGACCTCACGCAGGGTCATGGTCTCGCGACCGGCGAAGCCACCGACGTTGAACTTACGGTCCAGGTCCCAGAGGGTCAGGCCGTGGCTCTCCATGTCGAGGTCGGAGTGGTCTGGCACCGGCAGGCCGGGCTGGGCCCAGTGCAGCGGGTTGACGTCGGCGATGAGGTGGCCGCGGGAACGGTAGGACTCGATGAGCTGCATGACCCGGGTGGACTTGTCCACGCCGGAGTCCGGCATATCCTGGGACCAGCGGGTGGGGGCGTAGGGGATGCGCAGGGAGATGAAGATCTCGTCCCAGAAGCCGTCGTCGATGAGCTGGCGGCTCATGTCACGCAGGAACTCGCCGGACTCCGCACCCTGGATGATGCGGTGGTCGTAGGTCGAGGTGACGGTGACGAGCTTGCCGACACCCAGGTCGGCGAGACGGTCCTCGGAGGCACCGGCGAACTCCGCCGGGTAGTCCATGGCACCGACACCGATGATCGCACCCTGGCCGTTGGTGAGGCGGGGCACGGAGTGGCGGGTACCGATGCCGCCGGGGTTGGTCAGCTGGATGGTGACGCCGGAGAAGTCGTCCATCGTCAGCTTGCCCTTGCGGGCGCGGACGACGATGTCCTCGTAGGCGTCGACGAAGCCCTCGAATGTGAGGGTCTCGCAGTCGCGGATGGCGGCGACAACGAGGTTGCGGCTGCCGTTCTTGGAGACGAGGTCGATGGCCAGTCCGAGGTTGATGTGCTCGGGGGTGACCACGGCCGGCTTGCCGTCGATGACCTTGTAGCTGTTGTTCATCGTCGGGTGAGCCTTGACGGCGTTGACCAGTGCCCAACCGAGGATGTGGGTGAAGCTGATCTTGCCGCGACCCTGGGACCGAAGGTGGTCGTTGATCATCGCACGGTTCTCGAACATGAGCTTCGCCGGCATGTCCCGGACGGTGGTGGCCGTCGGGATCGTCAGGGAGGCGTCCATGTTCTTGGCGATCGCACGCTGGGCACCCTTGAGGTTCGCCTCGCCCGCGGTGAGCGGCTCGGCGGCACCCTTCGGTGCCGGGGGAGCGACGCGGGTCGGGATCGGGTTGGCCGACGGTGCGACGTTGCCGCTGATGGACGCTGCGGCACTGACCGGACGCCCCGCGGCGGGGGTGGACGGGACGCCGGCCGGAGCGGTCGTCGGGGTCGTCACCGGGGCGGCGGCGGGGGTGGTCGCCGGGGCCGTCACGGTCGTGTCTTTCGGAGCGGCTGCCGGGGTCGCGTCACCGGTGGTCTTCCCCTCGGAGAAGAAGTCCCGCCATTCCTTGTCCACGGACTGCGGGTCCTCCTTGAACTGCTGGTACATCTGGTCGACCAGCCATTCGTTGGAACCGAAATTGGAGCTGTTCACAGCAGGTCCTCGCCTCATTTCATGATGTTGTCAATCTCGACCAACCACCCTACTACATGTGTCCTGTACCACGATGTCGGAGGGGTTGTCCGGAGAACCGGGGACAAACAGTATATTTTCAGTTGCTTCTCCACCAGGGGGCACTCCCGGTCGGTCCGGTGTCGGCTAGCATGGGTGACGGTTCCGACGGCGTACCCGGGTGATGTGCCCGGGGCGAGACCCGTTCGGAGTGGACCGTAGGAGGTTCCCCTCGTGGGTTTCTATGTGGACATCGCTGAAGCACTCGACGCGGAGGGGATTGAATCCCGCGTCAATGACGGCACCCTCTTCGTTCCGGTGTCGGAGGATCTGGAGGTCCAGTTCGTCGACATCACCGGGGGGACCGGGATCCCCGGTGCGAACGTTTTCCTGGCCATGGCCGATGTCTCCGAGGATGACGAGGAGTTCGAGGCCGCCCTCGTCGGCGTCGTCTTCTCGGTGGAGGACGCCGTCGCCACGGTGGCCCGACACGTCGCCACCGACCTGGTGGTCGGCACGGTCCGTGATCTCATGGAGGGTACCGACCCCCGTATCGCCGACCTCGAGTTCGTCCAGGATCCGGTGGACGCGCTGACGGTCAGTGCAGAGGTCGGGGAGAGCTCGGAGATCGTCGTGACCTTCGAGGGCGAGGAGGGGACCCCCACTGCGCGGGTGCAGTTCGTCACCCTCGGCGAAGACTTCGAGGATCTCATGGACCAGGCGGTCGGCGAGATCTGGGATGAGGAGGAGGACCCGGATCCGGAGGACGTCACAGACGGCGCCCTCCATGCTTCCGAGGCTGACCGGCAGCGGATCCTGGAGGGACTGGTCCACGACATCGCGGACATGACCGAGGAAATTCTCGAGCTGGGGTCCTACCAGGACTTCGACCGGCTCTTCGATGTCCTCTTCGTCGCGCAGGAGCAGGCCTCGGCCTGGGAGGAGCTCCTGGTGCCGCTCGAAGAACTCTGGGAGGAGGACGGGGATGACGTGGACGTCGAGGTCGACGGCGACGACGCCTGAGCGTCTTCCGCGCTGATTCCGCGCTGATTACACGCTGACCCCGGCAGCACGACGCCCACCCGGTCCGGTGATCCGGACGGGTGGGCGTTGTCGTGTGCGGGCCCTGTGGAACGGAAACCTACGCGAGCTCGGCGGGCTCCATCCGGGTCGGGTACACCTGCGGGCGGGCGCCGGCGATGTCCTCGACGATGCGGATCACCTGGTTGGAGTAGCCGAACTCGTTGTCGTACCAGACGTAGAGCACGAGGTTCTTCCCCTCGGCGATGGTCGCCAGGCCGTCGACGATGCCGGCATGGGTGGAACCGACGAAGTCGGAGGAGACCACGTCCGGGGACTTGATGTAGTCGATCTGCTGACGCAGGTTGGAGTGCAGTGCCACCTTGTGGAGGTACTCGTTGACCTCGTCGCGGGTGGTCTCCTTGTCCAGGTTGAGGTTCAGCACGGCCATCGACACATCCGGGGTGGGGACGCGGATCGCGTTACCGGTGAGCTTGCCGGCCAGTTCCGGGAGGGCCTTGGCGACGGCCTTGGCGGCACCGGTCTCGGTGAGGACCATGTTCAGGCCGGCGGAGCGGCCACGACGCGGACCCTTGTGGAAGTTGTCGGTGAGGTTCTGGTCGTTGGTGAACGAGTGGACCGTCTCGACGTGGCCGTGGACGATGCCGTAGCGGTCGTCGATGACCTTGAGCACCGGGGTGATGCCGTTGGTGGTGCAGGATGCCGCGGACAGGACGCGGTCCTCCGGCGCGATGTCCCCGTGGTTGATCCCGTAGACGATGTTCTTGACGTCGCCCTTGCCCGGTGCGGTGAGCAGGACCTTGGACACACCCTTGGACTCCAGGTGGCGGGACAGCCCGTCGCGGTCACGCCAGGCACCGGTGTTGTCGACGACGATGGCGTCGTTGATGCCGTAGGAGGTGTAGTCGATGTCGGACGGGTCGGAGGCGTAGATGACCTGGATGGCGGTGCCGTTGGCCCAGATGATCTCGTTCTCCTCGTCGACGGTGATCGTCCCGTCGAAGGCGCCGTGGATCGAGTCGCGGCGCAGCAGGCTGGCACGCTTCTCGATGTCGTCGGAGCTCTTCTTGCGCAGGACGACAGCGCGGAGGCGGACACCCCCGTAGGTCGCCTCGCGGGAGATGAGGATGCGGGCCAGCAGGCGTCCGATGCGGCCGAAGCCGTAGAGGACGATATCCACCGGGTCCTTTTCGGTGTGCTGGTTGAGGACGTCGGCGAGTTCACGCTCGAGGTACTCGCGGAGGTTCCTGCCGCCCTCGGCCTCGAAACCGGTGGCCAGCCGGCCCAGGTCGATCGAGGCGGTACCGAGGTTCATCTCCACCAGTTCCTGCAGGATCGGCAGGGTGGAGCTCAGCGGCAGCTCGCGGTCGGTGACCAGACGGGCGTAGCGGTGGCTCTTGATGATGTCGATGTCGGTGACATTGACGAGCAGGCGACCGAACACCGAGGTGACGACGTTGTGCTCGTTGTGCAGCCGCGTGATCAGCGGGAGAATCTCCTGCGCCAGGGCGATGCGGTTGCTCCAGTCGCTCTGGTTTGCGGGGGCCTGTGCAGTCATAGGGGTCCTGTTCCTGTCGTGGAGACGGTATCTGACGGGGGTTCCGGACGCGTCGGTTTCCGGGTGTTCTCCCGGGTGGGGTGCCGGTTCACCCCCTACGGTAGTTCAGACCCCACATGGCGTCCTAGTCGCATGTCTGTTTACGGGGTTGGCGGGGTCTCCGGGTCCCCCTGCTGCCCCGTGGAGCCCTGGTCTGTCTACTGTGCGTGGCGCCGGGTGAGGGGATAGAGCAGGCTCATGCCGACGGTGAAGATGACTCCGGCGAGCAGCGCCGAGCGGTACTCCGCGAGCCAGAACATCGTGCCGAAGGTGACGAGGATGACGGCGATCGCGAGATACTGGCCCCAGGGCCAGAACGGCACCCGGAACGACAGTGATTCCGGGTCGACCCTCTCGCCGCCACCCCAGCCGTAGCGGCTGGCGAGGTGGGCCAGCAGGATCATCAGCCAGACGAAGACGGTGGCGAAGGTCGCCAGCGCGGCGATGGACTCGAAGAGATCCGCGGCGGTCGCGTTCCAGAGCTGGAGGGCGACACCGGTGACGAGGACGCAGAGCATCGCTCCGACGGTCGTCACCGGCACACCGTTCTTGCTCAGCTTCGCGAAGACCGAGGGCGCGAGTTGCTCGCGCGCCATGCCGAAGACGATGCGTCCGGCACCGTAGAGGTCCGAGTTGATCGCCGAGAGTGCTGCGGTGAGCACCACGACATTGAGCAGACCGGCCGCCCAGCCGACGCCGAGGGTGCTGAAGATCTGGACGAAGGGGGACTCCTCTCCGGTGATCTCACGCCACGGCGTCACCGAGACGATGACGAGAATGGCCAGGACGTAGAACAGCAGGATGCGCACCGGGACGGTGTTGATCGCCTTGGGGATGGCGGTCCTGTAGTCCTTGGCTTCGCCGGCGGTCACGCCGATGACCTCGGTACCGCCGAAGGCGAAGAGCACGAGAATCAGTGAGCTGAGGACGCCGGTGGCACCGTTGGGGAACATGCCGCCGTCATTCCACAGGTTGTCGATGCCCGCGGATCCGCCGGTGTCGACGTTGAACACGAGGATCGCGGCGCCGCCGACGATCATCGCCACGACGGCGGTGACCTTGACGAGGGTGAACCAGAACTCCAGCTCGCCGTACCAGCGGGTGGAGGCGAGGTTGGCGGCGGCGACGATGATCAGGGCCACCGCGACCCAGACCCAGCTGGCGGTGTCCGGGAACCAGAACTTCATGTACAGCGCGACGGCGGTCAGGTCGGCGAGGCAGACGATGATCATCTCGAAGGCGTACATCCAGCCGGTGATGTAACCGGCCCAGCCGCCGAGGAAACGACGGCAGTGCTCGGCGAAGGAACCGGCGACCGGCTCTGCCACGGACATCTCGCCGAGGGCGCGGAGCATGAAGTACACGACCGCGCCGCCGAGCAGGTACACGAAGACGACGCCGGGGCCGGCGGCGCCGATGGCTCCGGAGGACCCGTAGAACAGGCCGGTGCCGATGGCCGACCCGAGGGCGATGAAGTGGATGTGCCGGTGGGTCAGGGCGCGGCGCAGCTGGCGGGTGGTGCTCGCCGGCGGTCCGGGCGGGGTGGGCGTACCCGACGGCGAGGAGGGGGCGGGGGAAGCAGGGTCAGTCACGCAGGTCATCCTAGATGGTGATGCCCCCTGTCCCACATCATGGGCTCAATCTGGGGTAGACTCGGCCGAATCGCTTTTGGTGCCGCGGGCACCTATGATGGGGGTAATGACTGAAACTGAGAACGTTTCCGGCGACGAGAACCAGCCGGACACCTCCCAGTCGACGGTTACTCAGAACGATCTGCTCGAGACCTCCGGGGAATCCCCCCTGAGCGTCGGTGACATTGTGGGCGCAGATGATTCCGAGAACACCGCGGACAGGGATGTCACCGAAGAAAATCCTGCAGAAGACAACAACGATACTGAGACTGAGTCCGGTTTCGCGGGCCTCGGCCTGCCCGACCGTATTCTCGCCGCAGTGGAGAAGGTCGGCTATGTCACGCCGTCCCCGATCCAGGCGGCCACCATCCCGGCTCTGATGGACGGGCACGACGTCGTCGGCCTCGCCCAGACCGGTACCGGCAAGACCGCGGCCTTCGCGCTGCCGGCCCTGTCCCGCCTGGACACCACCGAGCGCCACCCGCAGGTGCTCGTCCTGGCCCCGACCCGTGAGCTCGCGCTCCAGTCGGCTGACGCCTTCGAGTCCTTCGCCAGCCACATCGGTGGCGTGAGCATCCTCCCGATCTACGGCGGTGCCCCCTACGGTGCACAGCTGTCCGGCCTGCGCCGTGGCGCACAGGTCATCGTGGGTACACCGGGCCGTATCATCGACCACCTGGAGAAGGGCAGCCTGGATCTGTCCCACCTGCGCTTCCTCGTCCTCGACGAGGCCGACGAGATGCTCAACATGGGCTTCCAGGAGGATGTCGAGCGCATCCTCGCCGACACTCCGGACTCCCGCCAGGTCGCGCTCTTCTCCGCGACCATGCCCTCGGCGATCCGTCGTCTGTCGAAGCAGTACCTCAACGACCCCCAGGAATACACCGTCAAGTCCGAGCAGCGGACCGGTGACAACATCACGCAGGACTACCTGATGGTGTCGCACCGCAACAAGCTCGACGCGCTGACCCGCATCCTCGAGGTCACCGAGTTCGACGCGATGATCATCTTCGTGCGGACCAAGAGCGACACCGAGGAGCTCGCCGACAAGCTGCGGGCCCGTGGCTTCGAGGCTGCGGCCATCAACGGTGACATCGCGCAGAACCAGCGTGAACGCACCGTCGACCAGCTCAAGGACGGCCGACTGGACATCCTGGTGGCGACCGACGTCGCCGCCCGTGGCCTCGACGTCGACCGCATCACCCACGTCTTCAACTACGACATCCCGCGGGACACCGAGTCCTACGTGCACCGTATCGGCCGTACCGGCCGCGCCGGCCGCACCGGTCGGGCGATCCTCTTCGTCACCCCGCGTGAGCGTCGTCTGCTGAAGAACATCGAGCGTGCGACCAAGTCCCACCCCAATGAGATCCAGCTGCCGGGTGTCGACGAGGTCAACGAGGCCCGGAAGAACAAGTTCTTCACCTCGATCACCGAAGCCCGCAAGGGCAAGCAGGTCGATATCTTCCGCGCACTCGTCACCGAGTACGCCGAGGCCAATGATGTCACCCCGACGGACATCGCCGCCGCTCTGGCCGCGAAACTCCAGGGTCGCGAGGCCTTCTACGTCCAGGAGATCCAGGAGCCGCAGCGTCGTGAGCGTCGCACCCGCGACGACTGGGACCGCGGCGAGCAGGACTCGGGCGTGCACCGTCCCTTCTCCGAGCGCTTCAACAGGGACGCCCCGAAGGTCACCGACCGCAACGGCAAGGAACTGGCCGTCTACCGGGTCAGCGTCGGACACCGTCAGCGCGTCCGCCCGGGTGCCATTGTCGGTGCCCTGGCCAACGAGGGCGGTCTGAACTCCCGTGACTTCGGCCGTATCAGCATCTTCTCCGAGCACTCCCTCGTGGAGCTGCCGGCGGATCTGCCGAAGGACGTTTTCGAGCAGCTCGACCAGACCCGGATCTCCGGCAAGCTGATCAACATCGAGCCGGACCCGGGTGCCCCGGCCGGCCGTCCCGCCCGTAACCGTCGCGACCGCGATGACCGCGGCGGTGACCGTCGTGGCGGTGGCCGCGGTGGATACGGCGGACACGGTGGACGCGGTGGACGTGACCGTGATGACCGCGGTGGACGCGGCGACCGTGGCGGCTACTCCGACCGAGGCCGTTTCGACCGTGACAAGGGCAACCGCGACCACGGTAACCGTGACCACGGTGGACGCAGCAGCTGGCGTGGCAACCGCAACGACCGGTACGACCGCAATGACCGTAACGACCGTAACGACCGCGGTGGGGACCGTGGCGGTTACCGGGGTCGGCGCGACCGCGACTAGTCGGCGGTACTCCGCCCACTGACATCCACCACCTTTCAGGTCACCGGGAGATTCCGGAACCGACCTGAGGGGTGGTGGATTTCTCTGTGGGTGGGGCAGGCTCTTCTCCGGGGCAGTCACAGTCGGCAGGCGGCGCGGGCGGCGGAGACGTCGGGTTCGCTGACACTCAGTCCGTACCCGACGGAGACCGTCAGGTAGCGCGCGACGTAGGCGCACGGAGTGGCACCGGACAGCGGAGGAAGCCATTCGGCCGGTGTCCCGTCGCTCTTGGCCTGGTTCGCCTGCCCGGAGACCGCCAGGAGGTTCCGGTCCAGGTCGTTGGCGAAGGCGACCCGCCTGGCGCGGCCCCAGGCATAGGCCCCGTGGTCCCAGGCCGCCGCCAGTGGGACGACGTGGTCGATCTCCACCTCCGACGGGGAGATCAGCTCCCCGGTGTAGACGTCGGTGGCCGAGCCCCCGGCACGCGGGCACGTGTTGCGTCCGCCGTCGGCCGGGACTGCGGCGTCGAAGATCTCCAGCATCACCTGCTCCCGGGTGGTGCACAACGAGCCCTCGGCGGTGACCCCGGATTCCCATCCGCCGAAGTGACTCCGGTCGTAGCCGAGGACATGGATCCGACGTGGCGTTGTCCGGACTTCGTCGAGCAGCGAGGCGACGAGCCGCCGGTCCCCGTCAGCGGGCGTCACGGCGTCCTCCCGGGGGAGGGGGAGGAGGAGTGCACCGGCAAGGGCGGCGCAGACCGTGGCAATGACGAAGGCCGGTCGTGGGAGTCGCATACTGTGTTGGACTCCACGACCGGCCTTCCGGTTCACACCTGGACGTTGATCAGCGGGTGGCTGTCCTTCCGTCCTCGGCGAGGATCTTGTCGCGGGCGGAGGCGATGTCGAGGTTCTTGTCGGCCTCGGCGAGGCGCGCCAGACGGGTGGCCTCGTCGAACTCGGTGACGACCTCTTCATCCGGCTCCCTGGTGTTCAGGGTGACGATGACCATGACAAGGATATTGATGATGACGCCCGGGATCATCTCGTAGAGACCGAAGGGCTTGTCCATGACATTGAACTGGGGCAGTCCACCCCAGATGAAGGCGACGGCCGCACCGGCGGCCATACCGGCGACCGCACCCGGCACGTTGAGTCTGCGCCAGAACAGTGCGGCGACGACCACCGGGCCGAAGGAGGCGCCGAATCCGGCCCAGGCGAACTCGACCAGTCCGAGGATGGCGGAATCCGGGTCGAGGGCGACCAGGGCGGCGATGATAGCGACGATGATGATCATCGCACGCGAGAGGTTCTTCAGCGTGGTGTCCGTCGCGGACTTGTTGATGAGACCCGCGTAGATGTCCTCGACCAGTGCGGAGGCGACCACCAGCAGCTGGGAGGAGACCGTGGACATGATCGCGGCGAGAACGGCGGTGAGGATCAGACCGGCGATCAGCGGGTGGAAGACCACCTTGGCGATGTCCAGGAAGTTCGTCTCGTAGTTCGTGATGTCGGAGAACGAGGCGTCCCCGTTCTGGGCGAAGAAGGCGGGGCCGATGATCGCGATGAAGACCGAGCCCAGCAGGCAGAGGCCCATCCAGCCGACACCCCAGCGACGGCCGGCGGTGGCGTCCGAGGGCTTCCGCATCGCCATGAAGCGGACGATGACGTGCGGCTGACCGAAGTAGCCGAGACCCCAGGCGAGGCCCGAGATGATGGTGACGAATCCGACGCCGCTCACCGGGTTGAACCAGCCGGAGTTCGCCGCGATCTCATTCGCCGCGTCACCGTAGGTGTTGTCGAGCTGGAAGGTGAAGATGTCCCCCGGGTTGTCCAAGTTGAGGACGGCGAAGGTCGGCACGAGAATCAGCGCCAGGAACATCATGGAGCCCTGGACCACGTCGGTGTAGGAAACCGCGAGGAAGCCACCGACGAAGGTGTAGAGCACCGTCACCGCACCGATGATGGCCAGACCGGTCAGGTAGTCGCCGTCGAAGCTGGACTCGAAGTACCGGCCGCCGGCGACCATGCCGGAGGCGACGTAGAAGACGAAGAAGACGAGGATGATGACGCCGGAGAGGATGCGCAGCGTGTGGCTCTTGTCGCGCAGCCGGTTCTCCAGGAAGGAGGGGATGGTGATCGAGTTGTTGGCGATCTCGGTGTAGCTGCGCAGGCGCGGGGCGACCAGCTTCCAGTTGCACCAGCAACCGATGAGCAGGCCGACAGCGATCCAGATCTCGGAGAAGCCGGACACGAACAGGGCTCCGGGAAGACCCATGAGGAGCCAGCCTGACATGTCCGAGGCACCGGCGGACAGTGCGGCCACGAACGGGTGGAGGCCACGACCTCCCACCATGTAGTCCTCGTATTTGTCGGTCTGGAAGTAACTCCAGACACCGATGCCGAACATGGCGATCAGATAGATCACCATGGCGATGATGAACCACGTATGGTCACTCATGGCAGAACTCCTCGTGTGTCGTCGGTACAGGTTTCAGTCGATGAAAAGTCATTGAGAACCACAGTAGAGGTTTCGGAGCCGGTTGTCCGGTGGACGGGGTCGAACAGTGGTTCGGCACGGGTAGGACAGAGGCCGTCCGGTCTCCGTGGTACACAAGGAGAGTGACTGAACACCGGGTACATCTTCTGTGGCTCGCCGGCCGGGGGCTCCACCTCTGGGTCGAGCGGGCCGAGGGGCACGCCGTCGTGGTCGACAGTGCCACGCTCGGCCCCGATGACCTGGCTGCGTCGCTGCTCGACCTGGTGAGAAGCCGAGCGCTGCGGCGTCGCGACGGGATGAAGGTGGCGACGCCGAAGGGGCAGGTCCGTGAGATCTCCCTCTACACCCAGGCGTGGACGCCTGAGCAGGCGCTCACCGTGCTCGGGACACTCTCGGCGTATCTGCGTGGGGGTGGAGACGTTGGCCAGCTCAGTGCGGAGACGGTGTGGCTCGTGCGGCTGTACGAACTCCTCCTGGAGATCGTGGACACCGGACGTGTGATGATGAAGCTCCATTTCGCCGACGGTCAGTGGTTCCCGGTGTGGTGCGTCTCCTCCTCCGGGGTGCACAACCGGATTCTCCGGGAGTACCAGGCGTCCTGCCCGGTGGTGCTGACGCTCAACGGCGGGGATGACGTCCTGCTGCGCGCCGCCGATGAGCTGGTCCACTGGATGTGTGTCGCCCGGCTGCAGGACCGGTCCGCAGCCACCGGCACGGTCTTCGACAACCACTTCGTCGCCGCGCTGGTGTCCGGCGAGGCGGACCGCCGCCTCACTCCGGTCGTCGCCGACGGGCTGGCGGCATGGCGCCGCTCGGCCACCGAGAACTCCACCCGGCTCGTCCTCATGCTGCAGGAGCCGCAGGGTGCGGCGGCGGACGACGGTGACGACAGCGACGACAGCGACGACGGAGACTCAGACACCGGGGCAGAAGCGGTCGATCCGGAGGCACGCCGCTGGCGACTCGGCGTCCGCCTGTCGGTGGATGACGCCCCCGCCGCCGAGATCCCGGCGTCCGAGGCGGGGGACAGGGAGAAGCGGGTGCTGCGCCCTGGGTTGGACGCCGCCTACCGGGCGTGGCCACCGCTGCGTGAGACGGCCACGGCGGTGGAGGGGTGGTTACGTACCGGGGTGTGGTTCCCGGAGTCGGCGGCACTGACCGGGCGTCCTGCCGAGGACCGCGTGCTGTCCCTGGCGCTGACCATGGCGGATGTCGAGGCACTGCTGTCCGAGGGGGTGACGGCGCTGACCATGGCCGGTGTCGACGTGCTCGTGCCGCGTGGCTGGTCCACGGTGCGTCCGGCGGTGAAGGTGCGGATCTCTCCGGTCGGCGCCGGGCCGGCGGAGGGACGCATGGGTATGGAGCAGGTGTTGTCCTTCGACTGGGACATCTCGGTCGACGGCGAACAGCTCAGTCCGCTGCAGAAGCATGACCTGCTCACCTCGGCGCGCTCCGTGGTGCAGGTCAAGGGCCGGTACGTGCGCCTGGACGGGGACTCCCTGTCCCGGGCGCGCAGTTACTTCCGCACGGTGACTCAGGCGCAGCAGGCGGCGGAGAAGGACAGGAAGGACAGGAAGGACGCAGCGAGTGCCGATGACCCCCATCCGCTGGTGACGCTCGGCGACCTGCTGTCCGCCGAACTGGCCTCGCAGGACCGTACCTGGAACGCCGACGAGGACCTCGAGATCGACGCCGAGGGCTGGGTCGGCCGGATGCTCGCCGCCCAGCACCCGCGCGAGAGTGACGGCGAGATGCCGGCCCTCGCCCCGCCGGAGCGGGTGGAGCCGCCGTCCTCCCTGACGGTCACGCTGCGTGACCACCAGCAGCGGGGTCTCAACTGGCTGGTGTGGATGTTCCGCCACCGGCTCGGCGCGATCCTCGCCGATGACATGGGCCTGGGTAAGACTCTGCAGGTCCTTGCCCTGCTGGCCTGGGAACGCGAGCACGGTGAGTCGACCGGTCCCACCCTCGTCGTGGCCCCGACCTCGGTGCTGGAGGCATGGAACTCGGAGGTCGCCCGGCATGTGCCGTCGCTGCGCGTTCTGGTGGACCACGGCTCGGGCAAGGTGCCGGAGGAGCAGTTCCCGGCCGCGGCCGAGGCGGTGGATCTGGTGCTGACGACCTACGGGACCGTGGGACGCAACCCGGCCCGCTACGCCGGTCTGCGGTGGGGTCGGGTGGTCGCCGATGAGGCGCAGAACATCAAGAACCCGGGCACCGCGCAGTCGAGGGCGGTCCGGGCGGTCCCGGCCGACCACCGCATCGCGCTCAGCGGTACCCCGGTGGAGAACCGGCTGTCGGAGCTGCACACCCTCATGGATTTCTGTAATCCCGGGCTGCTGGGCTCGGCGAAGGCCTTCCACAACGCCATCGGTTCCCACATCGAGCGGGACCGGGACCCGGAGGACGTCGAGCGACTCCACCGGCTCGTCGACCCGTTCATCCTGCGGCGGGAGAAGACGGATGCGTCCCTGGATCTGGGGCTGCCGGAGAAGCGCGAGTACATCGACTCGGTCACCATGACCGCCGAGCAGGCGGCGCTGTACCAGGCGTACACCGCGGACGTCGAGGACAGACTGTCCAACAGTCGCAGTGACCGACGTAGCGGTCTGGTGCTCACCGCACTGACGCACTTCAAGGAGATCTGCAACCACCCGGCACACTTCAGCGGCGACGGGTCCGGGATCCGTAAGGACGGCCGTCACCGCTCCGGCAAGGTCGAACGGCTCTACCGGATCGTCGCCGAGGCACTCGGACAGGACCGTCGGGTGCTGGTATTCACCCAGTTCCCGTCGTTCGGACGCATGCTCGCCCCGGACATGGAGGAGGTGTTCGGTATCGAGGTGCCGATGCTCCACGGTGGACTGAGCCGGAAGGCGCGTGTGGACCTGGTGAACCGGTTCCAGTCGGAGAACGGGCCGAAGGTGATGATCCTGTCGACCAGGGCCGGTGGCACCGGCATCACGCTGACCCGGGCCAGCGTGGTCGTCCACATCGACCGCTGGTGGAATCCGGCGGTGGAGGACCAGGCCACCGACCGCGCCTACCGGATCGGCCAGGGGCAGGACGTCCGCGTCCACAAGCTCATCGCCGTGGGTACTCTCGACGAGAAGATCAACGACATCCTCGGTGCCAAGCGTGACCTCGCCGGAGACGTGGTCAGTGCCGGCGAAAGCTGGCTGACGAGGATGGACGATGCGTCGTTGAAGGACCTGTGGCGGCTGAGCACCTCCACCTCCGACCGTCGGCTCGGTACCGGCGGTGCCGAAGGTGAGGCGGCGCTGCAGGAGGCGATGGACAGGATCGCGGACAACTGGGCGGAGTTCCAGGCGGGCCTGCTGGAGAAGTACCCGGCGAAGGACCCGGCGGAGAAGAGAGAGGAGGACGACCATGAGTGAGGACAGGAAAGGCGGACGACGGCGGCTCGGCACCCCGAAGCCGGAGTGGGGCGACAATGTCATCGAGGCCGACTTCGGTTCCCGCGGTCGACGCGCCTCCGACAAGGACGCCACCGGCGGACCCGACCTCACCAAGGGTCTCTTCGACCCGGACAGCCGGCTCGGGCGGGCGGTCACCGAACGGCGGGCCGCGCAGACCGCAGCAGAGGAAGCGGAGAAGCGACGGAGGACGCAGACCCGCCAGCGCGAGCAGCGCGCGGCATCCACCACCGAAGGCTGGGCGGGACGTGTCATCCTGGACACGGTCAGTTCCGGTGCTGACACGGCACGTCGGCAGCGGGGGCTCGCCTACGCCCGTGGGGGCCATGTGCGGAATCTCGACCTCGAACTGGGCACGGTGAGCGCACTGGTCACCGGGTCGCAGCTGGAGCCTTTCGAGGTGTCCCTGCGGTGGCGTCCGCTGTCGGAGAACCAGGTGGCGTACATCCACGGTGAGTGCCTGGAGCACCCCGAGAACCTCGCCCGGCTGCTGGCGGGACGCGAGCCGCGCCGGGACGTGGCGGCGGTGCTGCTGAGCACCTCGGATTTCCGCGATTCCTGGTGCACCTGTCCGGACCGTGCCGGGATCTGCAAGCACCGGATCGCCGTGGCGCATGCCGTGGCAGAGCAGTTCACCACCGATCCGGTGGCCTTCCTCGACTGGCGGGGGATGGACACCCGGAAGCTCATCGATGAGGTCGGTGAGAAAGAGAGGCAGCGTCATCCGCAGGTCGTGGACCTTCAGCGGCGGGCGGTGCAGACGGGGTCCTCCGGGACTACCGGCAGTTCCGGCAGTTCCGGTGGGACGCGCCGGGAACCGGAGGATGTCCGCTACGGTCCCGGGGAGTTCTGGGGTGACCTGTCGCGGCTGCCGGAACGGGAGCCGCTGGACCCCGGATCGGGGCTGGAGCTCGGTGACCAGGGCACCCGGAACGCGGTGATACGCAAGGTCAGCTGGAATACGGTGGACCAGTTACGCGTCCTCGATGAGCTGGAGAGCTGCTACCGGCTGCTGACCGGGGAAGATCAGGAAGAATACGATACTGTGTTCGACAGGGAACCTTGGCTGTCCGGTCCGTCCGGAAGAATCGGTGAGCATGACTGACACACCACGCCCGTCACCACATTCCGTCCGGATCCTCCACACCTCGGACTGGCAGCTCGGCATGAAGCGCTGGTTCCTCGGGGAGGAGGCCGGCCCCCGGTACCAGGAGGCCCGTCTCGCCGTCATCGAACGGATCCTCGACCTTGCCGTGGAACGGTCCTGCGACGCGGTCGTCGTCGCCGGCGACGTCTTCGACGATAACCTCGTCGACAGTCGGACCTGGCGTCGGGCGGTCGACATCCTCCGGGCGTCCCCGGTGCCGGTGTTCCTCCTGCCCGGCAACCATGACCCCTACGACCCGGCGAGCATCTACCGGGATCCGGTGTTCGAGGGGCTGTCGCCGACGGTCCGCGTCCTCACGGACACCACTGCGCAGCGGGTGCGGGACGCCGTCGACGGCCGGCCGGCGTTGGACATCGTCGGTGCTCCGCTGCTGTCGAAGTACATGAGTGCGGATCCGGTGGCCGGGGCGCTGCGGGACCTGCGTGGTCCTGAGCACCGGGACGCCGCGACGGTGCGCGTCCTCGTCGGCCACGGTGCGACCTCCTCGCGGTCGTCAGCCGGCGACCCCGCCGTCATCGACGTGGATGCCGCCGCACAGGCCTGCCGGGACCGGCTCGTGGACTATGTTGCCCTGGGGGACACCCACTCTGCGGTGAACCTCCACGAGGACGGCACCGTGCGCTACTCCGGCAGCCCTGAACCCACCGACTTCCGCGAGGAAGACGGCGGGGGAGAGGGACGCTCCGGCTTCGCACTCATCGTCGACATCGTCCTTGACCCGGAGGCGCCCTCGGCTCCGGCGACGGTCACCGTTGATGAGGTGCCTGTCGGTACCTGGCATTTCCTGGCGCTGTCCGCCCGGATCGACTCCGATGAGGAGGTCACCGACTGGATCCGTCGGCTCGGGGAACTGCCGGACAAACGCACCACCGTGGTGAAGTACGCACTGACCGGCACCGTGGATCTCGCGACCGGAGCCCGGCTGGACCGGGAGACCGCCGAGATGGTCCCATCCTTCGCCGCGCTCTACCCGAGGGAGCGGTTGATGGACCTGCACACCGTGCCCGATGACGGGGAACTCGCCGAGGCCCGGTGGCCCGGTGCCGTCGGTGAGGCCTCGCGTGTCCTGGCGTCCCGCACCGCCGAGGGGGACGCCACCGCCCGCGACGCGCTGCGCCTGCTCTACCGGTTGGCGGCCGAACCTGCCGGAACCACGACCGGGAAAGGGAACTGACCCATGCTCACCCTCCATTCCCTGACCCTCGACCATGTCGCAGGAGTCGACCACGCACACCTGGAACTGCCGGACAGCGGAGTTGTCGTCATCCACGGACCCAACGAGATGGGCAAGACCACCCTGCTCACCGCCTTCGGCCTGCTGTTGTCCGAGGTCGGGGTGAACTCGAAGGCGGCCAAGATCAAGGCCCTGAAGAGCGCGACGGAAGACGTTGCGACCACGGTCTCCGCAGACATGACGGTCGCCGGGCACCGGCTGACCATCCTCAAGAGCTTCAACAAGAGCAGCGGACGCTGTGAACTCACCGTGACCTCCCCGCGGCGGGAGAATCTCACCGGACGGCAGGCGGCGGAACGCTTCGCCGAACTGCTGTCCGAAGGAGTGGACACGCGACTCATCGACGCCCTCACCATCAGACAGGGTGCGAGCCTGGACATTCTGGCCGCCACCGGAATACCCAGCCTGGAGCAGGCTCTCGGCGGGGACTCACCGGCGGATGCCGAGGCATCCGGTGCCGCTGCCGGCACGGGTACAGCGGACGGGGCCGGCGCCCTCATCGGCAGGATCACCGAGGAATACCTGCGGTACTTCACCCCCGGTGGCCGACCCTCCAGGGAACTCAAGGCGGTCACCGACGCCCTGGCAGCGGCCGAGGCGGAGCATGATGCAGCGACCGGCCGCTACACCCAGGCGCAGAATCTCATCAGCGAGCTCGAACAGCTCACCGCGGAGAAGGCCGACGTGGCGAAGCAGGAACCTGTCGCCGCCGAGGCTGCCGTGGAGGCAGAGAAGACCCTGGCTGAGGGACGCGCCGCGGTCGCCGAACTCGACGGGTTGCGCAGGACCGTCACGGCCGCCGCCGGGGTGCGGGACCTCGCCGACCAGCGTGCCCGCGCCCGCGCCGACCGGGTCTCCGCCCTGGCGGACGCAGAGAAGGCTGTCGCCGCCCTGACCGTCGAGGTGCAGGAGGCCGAGAAGGCCGCCGAGCAGGAGGAGCAGACCACCGGGGATCTGGGGAAGAGACGCAGTGCTGCACGTCGCCGGTCCCGGGTCGCCACCGCCTGGGCGGCACGCGTGGAGGCACTGTCCCGGCGACAGGATGCCGGGACCCGGGTCACGGACCTGGCGGACCGGATCGCCAGGGCCACCGGCATCGCCGACGAGGTCCGTGAACTGAAGAGGTCGGTGGACGACAATCCGGTGACCGACAAGGTCCTCGCCTCCCTGCGTTCGGCGGACGCCGCCCTGCGCCAGGCCGTCACCGTCCGCGATGCAGTGGCGACGACCGTGGAGGTCGCCGGACCTGCCGACGGCACTGTCACTGTCGAGCGGGAGCCCCGTGACCTGGTCGGCGGGTCGGCGACCGTGCATGTCACCGGACGCCAGGAGATCGGCCTGGGGGACTGGACCGTCACCGTCACCCCGGCCCGGGACGTCAGCGAGGTCTCCGAGGATGTCACCCGTGCGGGCGCGGAACTCGACCGACTCCTGGCGGCTGCCGGCGTCGAGGACCTGACGGCGGCCGAGGACGCGGCGGTGGCACGTCAGGATGCGGTGGAGGAGCACCGTGAAGCGGTGCTCCGGCTGACCCAGGTGACCGGTACCGGCACTGTCGACGATCTGCGCACGCACCACGAGCGTGCCGCCGCCGAGGTCGAGGAGCTCGGCACGCGTGCGGACGAGGCGCTGCAGTGGATCCACGACGAGGATCCCGAGGGGACCGTTGCACTGCCAGGGGTGCCCGGTGCGGACACCGGTGACGAGATCACCGCCACCGCAGCGGAACTGACCGATGAGGCGGACGCCGCCCTGCGGGAGACGGAGCGGATCCAGGAGGACATCACCCGGGTCACCCGTGCCGGCGCGGCAGTGCGGCTCGAGGGCAGGAAGACGGAACTGGAGCGGGCGACCGCAGGTCGTGACCGACTCGCCGTGACTCTGGCTGCGGACCGGGAGCAACGGGACGACGCCTCCCTGAACTCCGGGCTCGCCGAGGCCGCCACCGCACTGGCGGAGGCCCGGGACGCTCTCGCCGAGGCGGAGGCCCGCACCGGCGTCATCGACATCGGGACGCTCACCAGCCTGGCGGAAGGGGCAGCGTCCCGTATACGTCGGCTGCGGGAACGCGCCGAGGAGGCCGGCCACGCTGTCTCACGGGTCACCGGTGCGCTCGGTGAGCACGCGGGTGTCGCCGAGGAGGTGGAGGACACCCGCACCGCCCTGGAGCGTGCCGAGCGTGAACACCGTCGGGTGTCGGCACAGGCAGAGGCCGCAGCACTGCTGTACTCCGAGGTCCAGGAGGCGCTCGCCCGGGCACGGGAACGCTATGAGGCCCCGCTACGTGCCACGGTCGAGCGGCTCGCCCGCACCCTCTACGGCTCGGAAGTGGACTTCGAGTTCGGTGATGACCTCGGTCCGTCCCGCCGGACCCTGGACAACGTCACCCTCGACACGACCCAGCTGTCCGGTGGTGCCCGTGAGCAGCTCTCCGTCCTGACCCGCCTGGCGGTCGCGGATCTCGTCGGTGGGGGAGACGCGGTCCCGGTGATCATCGACGACGCCCTCGGGTTCTCGGACCGCGGGCGGATCGACCGCATGAACGTCGTCCTCGACACGCTCGGCCGGGACCACCAGATCATCGTGCTGACCTGTGACCTCGACCGCTTCGACGGTATCGCCGGCGCGACCCTCGTCCCGATGCGGCAGGTCCTCGCCGGGTGAGCGCCCACCGACATACGAGAAAACCGCACCTCACAAGAGGTGCGGTTTTCTCTGCTGTGCCCCCGAGACGATTCGAACGTCCGACCGCTGGTACCGGAAACCAGTGCTCTATCCCCTGAGCTACGGAGGCAATGACGATGACTATAGCACCGCGCAACCCCGCGACCGCAAACCGCCCGCATGACACCGGTGTAAGTCCTCCGGAGGGCCGGGCCCGGCGGTTCGCCGTGGTCGCCTACGTTCCGCGTACGCCACGTTGGTAGTCTCGTCCACTGTGACTCCTGCTGATCTTTCCGTCCTCATCTCCGGTGCTGCGCGCACCGTGCTCACCGACCACGGCCTCGACCCCGCCGTCGTCCCGGACCAGCCCGTCGTCGAGCGACCGCGCAATCCGGAGCACGGTGACTACGCGACCAATATCGCGCTGCAGACCGCGAAGAAGGCCGGCACCAACCCCCGCGACCTGGGCACCTGGCTCGCCGAGGCGCTCGCCGCCGCCGACGGCATCGATGAAGCGACCGTCGCCGGCCCCGGTTTCATCAACATCCGCCTCGCCGCGGACGCCCAGGGGCGCCTCGTCACCGACATCCTCACCGCCGGTGACGCCTACGGCACCGGTGACGACTACGCCGGTCAGCGGATCAACCTGGAGTTCGTCTCCGCCAACCCGACCGGCCCGATCCACCTCGGCGGTACCCGGTGGGCCGCCGTCGGCGATTCGCTCGGCCGCGTCCTCGCCGCCCGCGGCGCACAGGTCACCCGCGAGTACTACTTCAACGACCACGGCACCCAGATCGACCGCTTCGCCCGGTCTCTCGTCGCCGCGGCCAAGGGTG
>NHCFJ05603__coassemble_865_pt1 | contig 19255 bp, 22 predicted proteins | sample NHCFJ05603__metabat2_low_PE_007 | metagenome-assembled genome bin NHCFJ05603
TGCAGATCACCTTGCGTGAGAACCAGTCCGAGGTGCGGCGCCGGTTCCGCAAGGAACTGCGCGAGGTGCGTGCGCTGATCGGGGACGCCTCAACAGACGAGGAGCGTGCGGAGGTGTACCCGCGGATGGCGCGGCTCATCGACCGGATCCGCCGGGGTGCGCCGGACTATGCCTCGCTGGTGGACGTGCGTAACCACGTCCGCGTCAGCGCGGAGAAGATCACGGCTGGTTCGGGTGAGCATGTGGCGCTCTACGACCACATCGGTGAGAAGTCCGGTGGCGAGTCGCAGGAGCTCATCGCCTTCATCGTCGGTGCCGCGCTGCGCTACCAGCTGGGGGACGCGGACGCCGAGCGTCCCCGGTATGCGCCGGTGTTCCTCGACGAGGCGCTGATCAAGGCGGATGCGCACTTCACGGCCCGGGCGATCGGGGCGTGGCGTGGCCTGGGGTTCCAGCTGGTCATCGGTGCGCCGATCGACAAGTACAGTGCCATCGAGCCGCACATCGACGTGGAGTACGACATCCTCAAGGACACCTCCGGGCGCTCCTGGGCCAAGCCGAAGGTCGGCGTGGCGTAGCCGGCGGGGTAGCTCACTGGGAAGTCGGCGGGGAGGGTCTCTCAGGGTGTGCTGCCCTGGCGAGCGATCCCTTCTCTGCGCCAGGTCCGGTGCTCCAGGTTGGTCTGAGCAGCTTAGACCAACCTGGAGTGCCCGACCCGGGTCCTCGGGGTCTGTCAGTACCCTCGGTGCCATGAGATTGACATTGCAGCAGATGAGCGGAGGGGACGCCCGCGCCTGGCTGCGGTCGAAGGAGGGCGTCTTCCTCAGCGACTGGACCGACGCGGGCATCCCGGAGGACCGGGCCAGGGCGAATCTCGAGAACGCCTGTGAACTGGTCGATCCGTCGTCAGGAGCAGATTCCCCGCAGAAGGTGTTCCGTGTTCTGGATGACGGGGAAGAGGTCGGCGGGCTGTGGATCGGACCGGACTCCTCCGGGGACAGTGCCGCCTGGTGGGTCTGGTACGTCGAGGTGAACCGGGAGTTGCGGGGACGGGGACTGGGCAGGGCGGCGATGCAGGAGGCTGAGTGTATCGCCGGCGATTACGGGGCGACGAAGATCGGGCTGAACGTCATGGGCAGCAACCACACCGCGCGCTCGCTGTACGAGTCCCTGGGTTATCGGCCCGTCAGCATCTCGATGACGAAGGCACTGGGGGAGTAGGCAGGAGGACCCTGTGGAAGCCGCTACCTGAGAGCATTCCTGACCTGGAGAAGCGTCGGCGTGAAACGTTCGCCGATCCGCTGGTGGGCCTGCGAACCGGGGTGGAGATTGTCGGCGTAGGGCAGCTCCTCGACATCCGCGTGACCCAACAGATCCAGCCCGTTGACGTAGGTGAGGTGGGGATCATCGGCGGCACGCTGAGCGACCACTGACGCGAGTTCCTCCCGGACCACCTCCAGCGTGAGCTTTCCGGCGGCGACCTCCGTCGGGTCGCCGGTGGCGACGAACTTCATCGTCCCGTCACTGAAATCCGGGGCCAACGGACCGGGGTTCGACTCCTGGATGGGGCAGCACACCGAGGACATCACGATCAGGGGAGTGTCCGGGTGAGCGTCCCGGATCGTGTCCAGGAACCCGTGGACCGCCGGACCGAGCGCGCGGCGGCGCATCAGGTCCGCGTTGACCAGGTTGATGCCGAACTTCACACTGATGATGTCGGCCTCCAGTCCCGCGATCGTCCGGGGGACGAACGGGTCCAGCAGCGCACTGCCACCCAGGCCGAGGTTGTGGAGGTCGACGTCCGCGGCGTGCGCGGCGATGACCGGCCAGGTGCCGGTCGGGTGGGTCGCGTTCGACCCGTGGCTGACGGAACTGCCGTGATGGACCCATCGGGGCCGGGTTCGTGGAACCGGCGAGAGTGGTCGGTCGGACCGGAGTGCGACGATGCGGGTGAGCTCGTTGTGCGGCAGCCAGATCTCCACCGTCTTATCCCGGTCCGGCAGGTCTGCGAAGGCGATCGTCGCCACCGGGCCCTCCTCAGTCCGTGACGTTCCGGTGGCCATGTCCATGACCAGGGCGTCTCCGCCGAAGGAAGTGACCTGGTCGCAGAGTTCGCCGTCGACGACGAGGTCATACACCCCGTCCGGTCGGGGCGCCTCGCCCGCGTACATCGGCCGGGTGCGCAGTACGTCGAGTTCGATCCGTGTCGCTGTGGTGCGGACCGCTACCCGGGCACCTGCGGGTTGTGCCTCGACCATCGCCACCTGCGGATCCGTCGACTGGTTCCGGGCGAAAGCGGGGAGCCGGTGCGGCTGCAGCCCACGGTCGGTCGGCTCCAGTTCCGCGACACCGATCAGCAGGTCAGTGGTGACCGGGGTGTCGGTCAGAGTCGGGCGCGGCGTGTCCGCCATCTGTTCTCCTTGTCGGTTGAGCGGTCGGTGAGGGGACATTTTTTCACACGGTGCTCGGTGGTGTGACCCTCTAGTCTCGCGTCGCCAGGAGCGCGGCATGGGGGCGGGCACCGGGATCGGTCCGGGTCTCCGTGTGCATCGCGGTGAATCCCGCCTCCTCGACCTCGCGCCGCAACAGGTCCACCGGCCAGAACCAGGCGGTGGTGACCGCATGGTCGAAGGGCTCCAGCACCGGACCGGTGAAGAACCCGAGGGCGAGGCGTCCTCCCGGGCGGACGCAGCGCGCGAACTCGGCGACGGCGTCACCGATCAGGGCGGGGTCGGCGTGGATGAGGGAATACCACGCGAGGACACCGCCCAGGGTTCCGTCGGGGACGCTGAGGTCTTCGGCGCGTCCTGCCCGGTAAGTGACCTCGGGGTGGGCGGTCTGTGCGATGTCAATGAACTCCGGCACCGGGTCGATGCCCTCCGCTTCGCAGCCGAGGTCGACGAGGAGCTGCGTCCACTGGCCGGCACCGCAGCCGACGTCGAGAACCGGGCCGGAGATACCCCGGGCCCAGTCCGTGATGAGTGAGATGTCGGGGGCGGCGGCGTGGTCGATGCTGCCCAGAAGCCCGGCGTACTCGTGTGCTCTGGCACTGTAGGCGGCCTGTGTCGCGTCCCCGGTCATGGGGCTATGGTGCCACGGACTGCGTAGCTGCCCGTATATCAGTCCACGGGAGCGACGCGGATGAGGTTGCCGTCCGGATCGGCGGCGAGGAAGGTGCGACCGAAGACAGCGTCGTGAGGTTCACTGACGATGCGGATGCCACGGGCCGTCCAGTCGGCGAAGGTCGCGTCGATCTCCGGTGCGGTGCCGCGGGAGATGCACAGCTCGCTGGTCCGGGTCGGAGTTCCGTCCTCCGCGGTCCGGTCATCGAAGACGTCATTGCCACTCCAGACGGCCAGCTGGGTTCCGCCGGGCAGTTCGAAGGCGATGAAGTACGGGGACTCGAAGACCGGGGAGAGGTCGAGCAGGTCGCCGTAGAAGGTGGCGGACTTCTGCGCGTCACGGACGTAGACGATGAAGGTGAAGGGGTTCGGGGTGGCCATGATGGGCTCCTTGTCGTGAAGTGAGGACAGTGATCCGGCACCGTCATCAGGTGCCTGTTCTGAGTGTGAAGGGGTATGGTGACAAGAACTGTCAGGGTTCATGAAAGGTGCCGGGGATGAGGATCAGTGTCCAGATCGCAACGTCTGTTTGACCTGCTCAGCGTGCTACGCACCCGTGGTCGGACGACTGTCGCCGAGCTCGCTGACGATCTGCAGGTCTCCACCAGAACGGTTCACCGGGACCTCGCGTCCCTGGCGGAGATCGGTGTTCCGGTGGTCACGGAACCGGGGCGCTACGGAGGTGTCTCGGTACTGCCGGGAGGGCGTTTCCAGGTCGCGGGGCTGTCCGCGCGGGAGAAGGACCTGCTGCGGATCACCGGGTTGGATGCCGGCCGCGCGGCGGAGCTCGGGCATGAGGCCCTGGCACGATCCGCCGTGGGAAAGCTCGGGGAGTCGGATTCCGGTCGCGTGGCGGTGCTGCCACTGTCGCAGGTGGTGACGGTCGACAACCGTCCGTGGTTCTCAGGCGTGCGCCCCTCGATCGATGTCGCTGCCCTGGCAGAGGACATCAGGACCGGTCACCGGCTGTCGATCACCTACCGACGCAGTGGTGAGGATGCTGCGGAGGAACGACTGGTCGACCCGTACGGGCTGCTCGGCCGGGGTGGACGCTGGTATCTGGTCGCGGACCGGGACGGCGCGCCCCGCCAGTACGCGGTCGAGAGACTCGCGGCATGGACGGTTGTGGACGCACCGCGGAGACTTCGGCCAGGAGTGACGCTGGACTCGGTGGTGGAGCAGCTGGCACGGGATCTGGAGCGGCCGCGGGAGTCGGTCGTCATCACCGCGGAACTGCACCGTGGCCGGCTGGACATCGCACGACGCATCCTCGGCTCACGGCTCATCGCGGTGGAGGACAGTGCGGACGCGGACACCGTGACGATCAGCGTGGAGTACACGGAGATCGGCGGGGTACGGCAACTGCTGCAGTTCGGGGACAGTATCGAGGTGACCGGACCGGAGGAGGCGCGAAGACTGGTGGTGGATCTCTCGCGGGCGATTCTCGCGAGGTACGAGAGAACCTGATGCGGCGGACCAAGGACCTCGTCGCCGCGGACCTGCCGGCCAAGACCGAGCAGATTCTCGAACTGGACCTCTACCCGGCGCACCGGCGGATCTACGACCGGCGGCTCCAGCGGGAACGGCAGAAACTCCTCGGCCTCGTCGAGGACATCGACGCGCACCGCTTCGAGGTCTTCCGCTCCCTGACCCTGTTGCGTCAGCTCTCCCTCGACTCGGGGCTCGCGGGGGAGGACGCCAGCCCGTCGGCGAAGCTGGACACCCTTGCTGACCTGCTGTCACGGGCGATCGCGGAAGGCCACAAGGTTCTCGTGCTCAGTCAGTTCACCCGTTTCCTCGGCAAGGCGAGGGACGCAGCCACGGACGCCGGCATCGAGAGTCTCTACCTCGACGGCTCCACCCGTGACCGGCAGTCACTCATCGACTCCTTCGGGAAGAAGCACGGGGCTCCGGTGTTCTTCATCTCACTGAAGGCCGGCGGGTTCGGCCTCAACCTCACCCAGGCGGACTATGTGGTGCTGCTCGACCCGTGGTGGAACCCGGCGACGGAGGCACAGGCTGTCGACCGGGCCCACCGGATCGGTCAGGAACGTCCGGTCATGGTCTACCGGCTGGTCTCGGCGGACACCATCGAGTCGAAGGTCATGGCATTGAAGACCTCGAAGTCGGACCTGTTCGCCAGGGTTCTCGACAGCCCGGACCACGGCTCAGGGGATGGAGCCGAGGGAACGACCCCGACCGGCGACAGGTTCAGTGCCGCCGATATCCGGGCACTGGTGGAGTAACCCTGCGCTACCGGGGAGGCTCGGGAATGCCGCTGCCGAGTTGGCCTACCGAGGAGTCCTATGCCGCCTCGAACACCCCGCAGGCCTGGCGTCCGCCGGCGTCGCCGGTCTTCAGGGAATCCTCGTCCGGCCCGTCCGGGGCGTAGCGCTCCGGGATATTGCCGTAGTTGTCCGGACTCTCGTGGATGATCAGCGCGGAACCGTCGTCATCGAGGAGATTCTCCTTGGTCACCCGGTCGGTGGAGACGGTCAGTGACGCGGTGCCGTCCTCCTTGACCAGCAGTGCCGGAAGATCGCCACCGTGGGACGGGTGGTCGTGGTCGTCGGAGTCCATGTGTCCGCCGGAGGACAGGTAGTCTCCGGTATCCGAACCGTCCGGGGACTCACTGTCGGTCTCGCACTGACCGACCGCATGGATGTGCATGCCGTACATCCCGGGTTCGAGTCCGGTGAAGGAGACGGTCAGCTCGGTGGCCTCAGAGGAGAGGCTGTCTTCGCTGACCTCGGCGGTGCCGAGGGTGTCTCCGTCGGCGTTGGTGACGTCCGCGGTCGCATAGGCGGTGGTGCTCGCGTCGTCGGTGGTGTTGCCGTCGTCGTTGTCGTCGCTGCCGCAGGCACCGAGGACGAGGACTGTCGCGGTGGCGACTGCGGCGGCGGAGAGACCGGCGCGGGTGTGTGATGTGGTGTGGAGTCGCACGGGATTCACCTTCCTGGTGATCGGGAACAGATCGGGAACTGATACCGTGTCCCCTCCACGGTACGGACCTCCCGCGACGACCGCAGCCTACTTCTTCTGCAGCTGCTTGATGCCCAGCCAACCGACCAGGAGGATCAGCAGGATCGGCAGCAGCTTGAAGACCAGGGCGACAGCCCCGGCGAAGGCGGTGGAGATCGCGACGACGGCGAAGACCAGGGTGAGGGCGCCGAGGATGAACGACCAGCCCCACCGGTTCTGGTCGGCGGCCCACCAGGCACCGACCCCGGCGATCGCGCCGAGGATGAGAGTGGTGAGAGCAGTTCCGAGCATGATGTGTCCTTTCAGTGGGGACGACCGGTGATTAGGCTCGTGGCCATGACTGACACCCACGATACCGACTCTGCCGACCTCCCCGTCGCCCTCGTCACGGGAGGTTCCCGCGGCATCGGTGCTGCCGTGGTCACCGACCTCGCCCGCACCCACCGCGTCATCTCCTGGTCCAGCAGTGACGCTGACCTCTCCGACCCGGCGTCGATCGCCGACGCCGTGGACCGCCTCAGGAACGACGGTCTGGAACGGCTCGACGTCCTCGTCCACTCCGCCGGTCTGGCCTGGGACACCCCGGTCGAGAGCACGGACTGGGAAGGCTGGGAGCGGATGTTCCGGGTCAATGTCTTCGGTGTCGCCGAGCTGACCCGCCTGCTGCTGCCGGCACTGCGCGCCGCGGGCGGCACCCTGGTGACCATCAACTCCGGCTCCGGGCACCGTTCCGCGCCGACCATGTCCCAGTACTGCGGGACGAAGTTCGCGTTGCGGGCCTTCACCGACGCGCTGCGTGAGGAGGAGCGCGGCCGGGTCCGCGTCAGTTCGGTCCACCCGGGACGGGTGGACACGGAGATGCAGGTCGCGCTGCAGGAGGGGCGGGGCAACACCGACTACGACGGCTCGCTCTACGTCCGCCCGGAATCCGTCGCCGCCGCGGTGAGGTTCGCGGTCGACACGACCGAGGAGTCCATCATCGAGGAGATCACCGTGCGCCCGGTGCGGGGCTAGTTGTAGTTCTCCAGCACGAAGATCGCGGTACCGGGGAAGACCTCACCGCGGGTGGCCGACCACTGACCCCAGGTCGGCGTCCCCTCCCGCCACTCCGGCTCGACCAGGTCCACCAGCCGCAGCCCGGCGGAGGAGAAGGCGCGCACCCAGTCGCCCATGGTGTGGTGGAACTCGGCGTAGCGCAGTGCACCGGGGTCTGTCGGGTCGTCACGCTCCCATTCCAGGTAGGCGTCCTGGAAGTAGGGGATGGCCGCGGTGAGTTCCTCCGGGTCATCGGGGAAGATCCACGCCGTCGGATGGTTCACCGCGATGACGCTCCTCCCACCGGGACGCAGCACCCGGGCGACCTCGGCCATCGCGGCGTCCAGGTCGGAGAGGAAGGGGTAGCCTCCGAAGGACGAGAAGACCACGTCGGCGGCGTCCTCCGGGAAGGGGAGGGACGCCGCGTCCGCCTGGAGCAGGTGCAGCCCCTCGACCTGCGGGGCGCGGCTGAGCATATGCATGGAGATGTCGAAGCCCACCACGCGCGCCGAGGTATGGCGCGCGAGCCAGGCCGCGCACGGAGCGGAACCGCAGCCGACCTCGACGACGGTGCGTCCCGCCAGGTCCACCGGATCCCCCAGTAACCGGGCCTCAGCCTCGGTGAGCCGTTCCGGACACCAGAAGAAGGTGTCCAGGTAGTCGGCGTGGTCCTCGTGGTAGCGCGCGGCGTCGGCATCCCAGTGCCGACGCTGCACGGCCCCCAGCTCCCTGTCCATGACTCAGGAGCCTACCTGCCGGACCTGAAGAACCTAGCGCAGGATCTTCGTCTTCTTGCCCAGCAGCAGAAGCGCGGACATCACGGCCGCGTAGGGCTTGGCCGTGAGGAACTTCGGGCCACGGATCGGGATGAGCCGCTGCTCGGTGATGTTCTGGGACTCGGTGTACTTCAGCATGCCGTAGTGGCCCTGGCGGCGGCCCTGGCCGGACTCCTGCGTGCCACCCATCTCGTTGTCGACGGAGGCGAAGGCGGCGGCGTAGCCGTCGTTGACGCCGACCGTGCCGGAGAAGATCTGCGACGCGACCTCATTGGCCTCCTTCGAAGGACCCCAGACCGAGGAGTTCAGGCCGTAGGCAGTGTCATTGGCCTTCTCGACGGCCTCGGCGTGGGAGGCGACCTTCTCGACGTAGACGACGGGCCCGAAGACCTCTTCGCGCTTGAGCAGGACCTCGTCGGAGACATCGGTGAACACGGTGGGCTCGTAGAAGTACGGACCCAGGTCCGGGCGTGCCCTGCCACCGGCGACGACCTTCGCGCCCTTGTCCTTCGCGTCATCGACATACTTCTCGACGGTCGCGATCTGGGAGGCGCCGGCGAGGGAACCCATCCCGTTGCTCCAGTCGAAGCCCGCGCCGAGCTTGAGCCCGGAAGTGGCCTTCCCGAACTTCTCGACGAAATCGTCGTAGACGTTCTCGTGGGCGTAGATCCGCTCGATGGAGACGCAGAGCTGGCCGGAGTTGGCGAAGCAGCCGGTGACGACGCCGTCGACGATCTTGTCGACGTCGGCGTTCTCGGTGACGATCAGCGGGTTCTTGCCGCCGAGCTCCGCGGAGTAGCCGATGAGGCGACGGCCGGCGATCTCACCGAGGGTCTTGCCGGTGGCGGTGGAGCCGGTGAACATGAGGTAGTCGCAGGTCTCGGCGATGGCGTTGCCGACCACGCGGCCCGGGCCGGTGACGAGCTGGACGACGTTGCGCGGCATGCCGGCCTCGAAGAGCAGCTTGAAAGCGAGCAGGGAGGTGAAGGGGGTGGAGGAGTCCGGCTTCGCGACCAGGGCGTTACCGGCGGCGATGCCGGGCAGGGAGTCGGAGATTCCCAGGGTCAGCGGGTAGTTCCACGGGGCGATCTGGCCGATGACGCCCTTCGGGAGGTGGTGCTCGGTGGACTTGGTGAGCACCGGGATGACGCCGGTGTGGTGCTTCGGCTTGAGGATCGCACCGACGTGGTTGCCGTAGTAGCGGGCGGTGATGGCGGTGTGGAGGACCTCCTCGTACGCCGAGTCCCGGCTCTTGCCGGTCTCCAGCTGCACGATGTCCATGATGAGCTCGCGGTGCTTGATCACCAGGTCGTGGAAGCGGAGCAGGATCTTCCCCCGCTCCTTGTAGGACGTCTTCGCCCAGATCTTCTGGGCCGCGCGGGCACGGGTGAAGGCCTCGGTGACCTCGTCCTCGGTGCCTCGGCCGACCCAGCCGATGGTCTCTCCGGTGAACGGGCCCTCGATCTCGATCCGGTCGCCGGAGTCAAGGTTTCCGGTGACGGCATTGACGGTGAGTCCGCGCAGTTCCGTGGCGAAGTCGTCAGGGAGTGCGCCGTAGGGAAGTCGCTTGATAGTCATGTTCGCAAACACTATCCGAGGATCCGGCGACGCGTACGGCGAATCGGAATCCGGACTACAGAAACCTCCCCGGGAACACAGCGGGCAGGTTGTCCGTTGTTAGTATGAGAACCACAAGATAACCGCGTTCACCTTGCGTCCCCGGGTCACACGCCCGCGAGGCGCCGACGGCGTCCCAGAAAGGTCCCAGACAGTGAAAAGCTCGAACCCGTACATGAGTTCGCTGACCAAGGCGACGGCCGAGTCCCAGCGGGCCCAGGCCATGGCTCACCAGGGGGGATACTCCCAGCCGGGGTACGCCCAGAACCCCTACGCCACCCAGGCCCAGCCCGGGTACCAGCAGTCCCCGAACTACGGCGTCCCGACGAAGGACGCAGACCGGCCGATGACCGTCGATGACGTCGTCACCAAGACCGGTATCACCCTGGCAGTCATCGTCGTCTTCGCGGCGATCACCATGGTCATCGGCCAGAGCAATGCGTCCCTGGCCATGGGGCTGACCTTCGTCGGCGCCATCGGCGGCTTCATCGCCGTCCTGGTCTCCTCCTTCGGCAAGAAGTACGGCTCCCCGGTCGTCACCCTGGTCTACGCCGTCTTCGAGGGACTGTTCGTCGGTGGGTTCAGCTGGCTGCTCTCCGGCATGGCCGTCGGCGACTCCGACGCCGGCGCCATGATCTTCCAGGCGATCCTCGGCACGGTCGGCGTTTTCGTCGGCATGCTGGTCGTCTACAAGACCGGCGCGATCCGCGTCACCCCGAAGTTCACCAAGATCATGATCAGCGCCCTCATCGGCGTCTGCGTCCTGGCCCTGGGTAACCTCGTCTTCTCCCTGTTCAGCGATGGTGCGGGCCCGCTGCGCGACGGCGGCCCGATCGCCATCATCTTCTCCCTGGTCTGCATCGGTCTCGCCGCCATGAGCTTCCTGGTGGACTTCGATCAGGCGGACCAGCTGATCCGCGCCGGTGCACCGTCCAAGATGGCCTGGGGCGTCGCCCTCGGCCTGGCGGTCACCCTGGTCTGGCTGTACACCGAGATCCTGCGTCTGCTGTCGTACCTCAACAACGACTAGTGGCCGTAGGGCCGCACAACGGTCGCACAGAGAGAGCCCCCGCCCGGAACGTCGGTTCCGGACGGGGGCTCTTTCGGTGCTCTGTCGTGTGCGGTGACTGAGACCTACTGCTCGGCGCGCGGGATGTCGCGGTTCGGGTCGTAGGGCTCCGCGGTCACCAGGGTGACCGAGATCTTGCTGCCGTTGGGGGCGGCGTACTCACGGGTCTCACCCTCCTTGGCACCGACGAGGGCGGCACCCAGCGGAGCGTCGGTGGAGTAGGTCTCCAGGTCGGGGTTGGAGGACTCGAGACCACGGGTTCCGATGAGGAAGGTCTCCTTGTCGTCCTCGTCGCCGTTGTAGTAGACGTGGACCACGGAGCCGACGAGCGCGACACCGGACTCGGCCGGGGCCTCACCGATGGTGGCGTTGTCGAGAAGCTCCTCAAGGTAGACGATGCGGGCCTCTTCCTGGCCCTGCTGCTCGCGGGCGGCGTGGTAGCCGCCGTTCTCCTTGAGGTCGCCCTCTTCGCGACGCTCGTTGATTTCGGCGGCGAGCGCCGCACGGTTGCCCTTGAGGGCGGCCAGCTCGTCATTGAGCCGGTCGTAGGATTCCTGGGTCAGCCAGGTCGTCTGATTGTCGGCCATGTCCGGTCGAGTCCTCCTGCGGGTAGACCTTCGACGTGGCAGAGGTCTGCCACGTCTTGTTCGCCGCACAGTGTAGCACCGGAGAGGCCTGCACCCCGGCCTGGCCCGCGTCAGTCCGGTGCCCGTCCCGTCAGTCCTCTGTGGTCGTGCTGTCGTCGAGGTAGGAGGGGAACACCGAGGAGCAGCCGTAGACGTCGGTGGCGACAGCCTGTTCGCGGGTCGGGACCTTGATCCGCAGCCGGGTGTTCTCGTCGCCGCCGGCCGCGACCACGGCCTCGCGGCGTCCGACCTCGGCCTTGTCGTAGTTCATGGCGGTGACGATGCAGTAGGCGGGCGCGGAGGTGTCGTCCCGGGTGACGTCGAGGTTCATCATGATCGAGTCATCCTCGTTGTCCGAGAACCCGGCGACGGAGGCGGTGACGTCGGGGTCGGAACTGTTGTTCCACTGTGACCAGATGAAGACGCCGGCCGCGAGCAGGACGCCGACGATGCCGATGACGAGGAACTTTCCGCTGACTCCGCGGGTGTTCTGGTCACTGGCGCCGTAGGACGCCTTGTTCTGGGGACTCATGGCGTCCATCCTAGGTGCCGCTGTCCGGGGAGCGGGAATCCCCGGTAGTTGGACGCCGTGGGCGAGGCGTTGTTGAATGGCTGTTATGTCATCCAACGTCTCCGCGGCGGGCCGTGCGGGTCTCCGCCTGCTCGCCATCCATGCTCACCCCGACGACGAATCGAGCAAGGGCGCGGCGACGATGGCCCGGTACGCCGACGAAGGCGTGGCGGTGAAAGTGCTGACCTGCACCGGCGGAGAACGCGGCAGCATCCTCAACCCGGCCATGGACCGGCCGGGGGTGGTCGAGCGCATGCACGAGATCCGTATCGAGGAGATGGCGCATGCCGCCGAGATCCTCGGTGTCGAGCAGGAGTGGCTCGGCTACATCGACTCCGGACTGCCGGAGGGTGACCCGCTGCCCCCGCTGCCCGAGGGCTGCTTCGCCCTCGCGGACACCGAGGAGGCCACCGCGAAGATGGTGAAGGTCTTCCGTGAGTTCCGGCCGCACGTGATCATCACCTACGACGAGAACGGCGGCTACCCCCATCCGGACCACATCAAGACCCATGCGGTGAGTGTCCGGGCCTGGGAGCGTTCCGGTGACCCGGACTACCGGCCGGACCTCGGGGAACCGTGGACCGTGCAGAAGATGTACTACACCCACGGGTTCATCCGGCGTCGTTTCGAACTGCTCGCCCAGGCTGAGGAGGAGGCCGGTCATCTCACTGCGGCGAGTGCCCTGGAACGCTGGAACGATGTCCCCGACATCATGCCGCGGGTGACCACCCGGATCGCCTGTGCGCCCTGGTTCGTCCGTCGGGACGAGGCCCTGCGTGCCCACGCCACCCAGATCGACCCGGAGGGGCCGTTCTTCGCGGTGCCGACGGAGCTTCAGGAGCAGGTCTGGCCGACCGAGGAGTTCGAGCTCGCCGCGTCCCGCGTCCCCGCTCCTGTTCCCGAGGACGACCTCTTCACAGGAGTTGTGCCCGACTAGGGCAGACCCCGTTCCCTCCGATACTGTGGAGCACATGTTGCAGGATCTTCACCCCGTCACCGCCCAGGCCGAGTCCCTCGGCTACACCGTCCTCGCCCAGGCGGAGAAGTCCGGCCCCGAGGGACCTGACTTCGGCAAGGCGTCCCCGGTCGGTCTGCTGGTGATCGTGGCACTGCTGGCGGCGATCCTCACCATCGGGGTGCTGTTCAACCGTCGGATGAAGGCCATGACCCGGCGCCGTGAGTACGCCGAGAAGCACGACATGGATCCCTTCGACATCGAGGCCGTCGACGCCGCCATGGCCGCCGACCAGGGTCTCAACGACGACGAGGTGGATGCCCAGGCCTGGCCGTTGGAGGAGCCCGAGGAACTTGCCGCCCGGTACGGTGACGGAGACAACGCGGACTCCGACGACAGCTCCAGGGGTGGCCGTCCTTGATCCTCCACCGGCTCTACGAGCAGCGGCTGATCCGCTTCATGAAGGGTCGTCCGCGGCCGTCCCATGTCGCCATCATGTGTGACGGTAACCGCCGTTGGGCCCGTGAGAACGGCTTCACCGACGTCACCCACGGCCACCGCGTCGGGGCGAAGAAGATCGTCGAGGTCGTCGGTTGGTGCGAGGAGCAGGGGATCGACACGGTCACCGTGTATCTGCTGAGTACCGAGAACCTCGGCCGCGGTGCCGATGAGCTGGAACTGCTCATGGAGATCATCGGGGACGTCTCCGACGAGATCGCCTCAGCGAAGGGCGACTTCCGGCTCCGGGTGATCGGACGTGCGGAACTGCTGCCGCAGGAACTCTGCGACCGGCTTTCCGAGGCCGAGGAGCGCACCCGCGACAACAAGGGCGTGCGCGTGAACATCGCCGTCGGATACGGCGGACGCCAGGAGGTGGTGGACGCCGTGCGCGAGCTCATCGGGAGCCTGGCAGCGGAGGGCGTCCCGGCGGCGGAGATCCCGGACCGGATCACCGTGGACTCGCTGACCGAGCATCTCTACACCTCGGGTCAGCCCGACCCTGACCTGGTGATCCGGACGTCAGGGGAGCAGCGGCTCTCGGGCTTCCTGCTGTGGCAGTCCGCGTACTCGGAGATCTGGTTCACCGAGACCTACTGGCCGGCGTTCCGGCGTATGGACTTCCTCCGCGCGCTGCGCGACTTCTCCACGCGGCAGCGACGCTTCGGGAAGTAGCGCCTAGATCTTCCTCATCCGGACCGTCTCCACGAGATGGTCCGGCCCCTTCCGCATGACCAGGGACGCCCGGATCCGGGTCGGCAGGATGTTCTCCACCAGGTTGGGCAGGTTGGTGGTCTGCCAGATCTCACGGGCGACGGTACGGGCGTCGTCGTCGGACAGGCCTGCGTAGTAGTGGAAGTGGGCACCGGGGTTCCGGAACGCCGAGTTCTTCAGCTTGAGGAAGCGGTCGATGTACCAGCGCTCGATGTCGGCGCGGTCGGCGTCCACGTAGACCGAGAAGTCGAAGAGGTCGGAGACCATGAGCGACGGACCGGTCTGCAGGACGTTGAGTCCCTCGATGATGAGGATGTCCGGTCGGTCGACGACATGGATCTCGTCCAGCCGGTCATAGGTCTCGTGGGAGTACATCGGGGCGGGGACCTCGGCCGCCCCGGACTTCACCGCCGTGACGAACTGCATCAGTGCGCGCTGGTCGTAGCTCTCCGGGTAACCCTTCCGTCCCATCATGTGGCGGCGGTTGAGCTCGGCGGCGGGGTAGAGGAAGCCGTCGGTGGTGACCAGGTCCACCCGCGGGGCGGACTCCCAGCGCTGCAGCAGCACCTGGAGCAGGCGGGCGGTGGTGGACTTGCCGACCGCCACCGACCCGGAGACGCCGATGATGAACGGGACATGGGGCATGCCCTCGCCGAGGAAGGTGCCGGTTGTCTCATTGAGTTTGCGGATCGCCTGGAACCGGAGGTCGATCAGGCGGGACAGCGGCAGGTAGATCTCGCTGACCTCCTCGAGGTCGATGTCCTCGCCGATACCGCGGAGTTCCTCGAGTTCCTCCTCACTGAGCACCTGCGGCATGGAACGCCGCAGCGTCTGCCACTGGGAGCGGTCGAGGGAGATGAAGGGGTTCACATCGGAGAAGGTCTCGGGCACGTGCCGTATTCTCCCCTCACACAGGGGTGAGGACCAAACCAGGGATGCTGTGGGCCCGCAGTGGACCTGGGCAGGATAGGATGTGCGGTGATCCGTAGTTGCAGACCTGTGAGAGGTACTCCACCGATGACCGACACCACCCAGCACAACATTCCCCTCGGGGAACTTGATCCGGAGGTGGCCACCGCCATCGCCGGTGAGCTCTCCCGTCAGCGGGACACCCTCGAGATGATCGCGAGTGAGAACTTCGTCCCGCGTGCCGTTCTCCAGGCCCAGGGCTCCGTCCTCACCAACAAGTACGCCGAGGGCTACCCGGGTCGCCGTTACTACGGCGGTTGCGAGAACGTCGACATCATCGAGGACCTCGCCCGCGACCGTGCGAAGGCTGTCTTCGGTGCCGAGTTCGCCAACGTCCAGCCGCACTCCGGTGCCCAGGCGAACGCCGCCGTGCTGATGTCCCTGGCCAACCCGGGCGACAAGATCATGGGTCTGTCCCTGGCACACGGTGGTCACCTCACCCACGGCATGAAGCTGAACTTCTCGGGCAAGCTCTACGAGGTCGCCGCCTACGAGGTCGACCCGGAGACCATGCGTCTGGACATGGACAAGGTCCGTGAGCAGGCCATCGCCGAGAAGCCGCAGGTCATCATCGGTGGTTGGTCCGCCTACCCGCGTCACCAGGATTTCGAGGCCTTCCGCTCCATCGCCGACGAGGTCGGCGCGAAGCTGTGGGTCGACATGGCCCACTTCGCCGGTCTGGTCGCCGCCGGTCTGCACCCGTCGCCGGTGCCGCACGCCGATGTCGTCTCCACCACGGTCCACAAGACCCTCGGTGGCCCGCGCTCCGGCATGATCCTGGCGAAGCAGGAGTACGCCAAGAAGATCAACTCCTCCGTCTTCCCCGGTCAGCAGGGTGGCCCGCTGATGCACGCCGTCGCCGCCAAGGCCGTCTCCATGAAGATCGCCCAGACCGACGACTTCCGTGACCGTCAGGCCCGCACCCTCGAAGGTGCGAAGATCCTCGCCGAGCGGCTCACCGGCCAGGACACCGTGGATGCCGGCGTGCAGGTGCTCACCGGCGGCACCGATGTGCACCTGGTGCTCGTCGACCTGCGTAACTCCGAGCTCAACGGCCAGGAGGCAGAGGATCTGCTGCACGAGGTCGGCATCACCGTCAACCGCAACGCCGTGCCCTTCGACCCGCGTCCGCCGATGGTCACCTCGGGTCTGCGCATCGGTACCCCGGCCCTGGCCTCCCGTGGCCTGGACGCCGCCGCCTTCACCGAGGTCGCGGACATCATCGGTACCGCCCTGGCCCAGGGTAAGAACGCAGACACCGCCGCACTGCGCGCCCGGGTCGACAAGGTCGCCGCGGACTTCCCGCTGTACCCGGGTCTCGAGGACTGGAAGCTGGTCTAGGGAGACAGAATGCGCGCACTGATCGTCGTCGACATCCAGAACGATTTCTGCCCCGGGGGAGCCCTGGGGACTGCCCGAGGGGCGGAGGTGGCGGCGGCGGTCTCCGCGTATCTGCGGTCGGTGCCTGCCGGAACCTACACGGCCGTAGTTGGGACGAAGGACCACCACATCGATCCCGAAGGTCACTTCGCCCCGGCCGGTACCGAGCCGGACTTCGAGGAGACCTGGCCGGTGCACTGTGTGGTCGGGACCCGTGGGTCGGAGCCTCACCCGGACCTGGATACCTCGCTCATCGACGCCTGGTTCCTCAAGGGTGAGTACACCGCCGCCTACTCCGGTTTCGAGGGGCATCTGGAGGGCAGCGGGGAGACGCTCGCCGGTTGGCTGCGGGCCCGTGGCGTCTCCGACGTGGACGTCTGCGGTATCGCCACGGACTTCTGCGTCCGCGCCACGGCGCTGGACGCCGTCGCCGAGGAGTTCGGGGTCCGTGCCCTGACCGACCTCTGTGCCGAGGTGACGCCGGGGCCGGGCGCGGTCGCCTTCAACCAGATGGCCTATGTCGGGGTGGAGCTGGCTGAATCGAAGGACGTCCTCTCCCCGAACGCGTGATCGGATCCGGCCTCGGTCGCCGGTCCCGGGCGGTAATCTGACGGGCATGAGCCTTGTCGAGATCTCGGACGCCGACGGCGTCCGCACCATCACCGTCAACCGTCCGGACGCCTACAACTCGCTGAACCGCGATCTGCGGCTCGCACTGATCGACGCCTTCACCGCCGCCGCCGAGGACGCCGCCACCGGTGGCCCGGTGCGAACGGTCGTGCTGCAGGCGGCGGGGAAGGCCTTCTGCTCCGGCCAGGACCTCAAGGAGCAGCTGGTGGACGCCCGTGAAGGCACCGGGTCGAACAAGGTCGTCGAGGAGTACAACCCCATGATGGCGGCTCTGCTGTCTATCCCGGTGCCGGTCATCGCCGCGGTCCAGGGACCGGCGGCGGGTGCGGGCTGGGGCATCGCCATGGCCTGTGACTTCCGCGTCATGTCCTCGACCGCGAGCTTCAAGGGGGCATTCTCCGGAGTGGGCCTGGCCTCGGACTGCGGACTGTCCCGGTCGCTCACAGACACGGTCGGGCAGACCCGGGCACTGGAACTGCTGCTCTTCGACGAGAAGATCCCCGCTGAGCAGGCCGCGGCGTTGGGCATCGTGACCACGGTGGTTGAGCCCGGGCAGCTGGCGGAGTCGGTGGCAGTTCTCGCACAGCGCTTCGCGGCCGGCCCGACGGCGTCCTACCGGGAGATCAAGGCGCTGGTGAAGGACGCGGCCGCGGTCAACGCCCGCGCCGACGAGGAGGGGGACGCCCAGTTGCGGCTGTTCACCACCGCCGACCACGTCGAGGCCCTGTCGGCGTTCCTGGAGAAGCGGCCCCCGCACTTCATCGGCGAGTAGGACCTGTTCGATCCGTCTGTTCGAGAACAGCACGGGCCTGTCGTGGACCGGCACTAGGGTGCAGCCCATGACCCTGCCGATCAGCCCCGCTGTCCTTGCCTCCCGTCCGCGCACCTCCGCCGGTGGTGGGACGCTCATCTGCGTCACCGAACCCCGTCCGGTCTTCTCGCCGGGGCAGGAGCGCCGGGTGGTCCAGATTGTCGTGGCCGGCGCCATGGGGCGGATGCACCGCGAGCACAGCGTACTGCTGCCTCCTCCGCGGTGTACCGCTGCCCGGCGTGCTGCACTGGCGGACTTCACCGCGGCGATCAGCGCGACGGTGGCGGCGGTACTGGCCGTCGACCCGGGGGCCCGCGTGCTGCCGTCAGCCGGTCAGTCGGAGAGGTCAGGGTGGCGGCGGACGAGGGGACAGGTTCTTCCGGCACGTGGTGTCGCTGAGCTCCGTGCCCTCGGTCAGGCACTGGAGGAATCAGTGACGCTCACCGGGGATGAGCGACTGTGCCGGGATATCGCCGAGTTCCCCTGGGCAGTGGTGTCCGGCATCGGCCCGGCCCCCGTCACGGTCTGTTCCGATGCCTCGTGGTCGACCTCGCGCCGTGCGTCCCGCGTGGGGGAGAAGTGCTTCGGCTGGGTCACCGATAGCGGGGACGCCGGCAGCGGACGTCTACCGCACTGCCCGTCATCGCGGGCCGAGTACCAGGGGATCGTGAAGGCTCTGACAGCGGTGGTGCGCAGGCACCCGGGACGCCCTGTTGTGCTGCTGTGTGATTCACGACCTGCGCTGGCCCTGCTGCGGAGGCAGGGGACCGGACGTGAGGAGCTGGACCGCCGCCTGATCGACGGCAGTATCCGCACCCGGTGGGTCAAGGGCCACTCAGGTGTGGCGCTCAATGATGCGGCGGACCGGTTGTGCCTGGGGACCCGTCGGATTCTCGAGTGGTCGGACGGGGCTGATCCGGAGTCCCGTCTGGCGGAGCTGCGTGCCACCGTCACCAGGGAGTTGGCCGCGCGCCTGCTGGCCGGTGACGATGCCGCAGGTGTGACGCTGACGCCGGGTACCGACACGGAACAGGCCCTGGCCGGATAGTCTCCGGTCAGGGCCTGCGGGGTGCCGAGGAGCCTACTTGAGGCCCTTGGCGAGGCGGCGGGAGATGATCTCCAGCATGATCTCGTTCGGGCCGCCGTAGATCGGCTGGACGCGGGAATCGAGATAGTGGGTGGCGATGGGGTACTCCATCATGAAGCCGTAGCCACCGTGCAGCTGCAGCGCTGTGTTGACGACCTTGATCTGCAGCTCGGTGGTGAGGTACTTGGCCATGGACGCGGTGACCTCGTCGAGCTCGCCCTTGACCTTGGCCTCGACAGCGGCGTCGACGAAGGACTGGGCGGACTGGATCTCGGTGGCCATCTTGGCCAGCTCCCAGCCGTAAGCCTGGTGATCGACCAGACGCTTGCCGAAGGTCTTGCGGTCCTGGCCGTGCTGGAACACCAGGTCAAACGCGCGGCGGGAGGTGGCAATGGAGCCCACGGCGATGGACA
>NHCFJ05603__coassemble_888_pt1 | contig 18228 bp, 14 predicted proteins | sample NHCFJ05603__metabat2_low_PE_007 | metagenome-assembled genome bin NHCFJ05603
AACAAGAAGCTGTCGAAGCGGGACCCGGAGTCCAACCTCTTCAACCACCGGGACGCCGGCATCATCCCCGAGGGCATGATCAACTATCTGTCCCTGCTGGGCTGGTCCCTGTCCGCCGACCAGGACATCTTCAGCGTCGACGACCTGGTCGCGAACTTCGACGTCGCTGACGTGAAGCCGAACCCGGCCCGTTTCGACCAGAAGAAGCTCGAGGCGATCAACGCCGACCACATCCGCCTGCTGGAGCCGGCGGACTTCGCGACGCGCCTGCGCAACTACCTGGAGGAGTACCGGGGCTTCCCGGCTGACTACCCGGCCGACAAGTTCGCCTTCGCCGCCGACCTGGTGCAGACGCGCATCAAGATGCTCGGTGACGCCGACGGTCTGCTGCGCTTCCTCATCACCGCGGACGCCGACCTGGAGCTGAACCCCAAGGCCGCGAAGAAGAACCTCAAGGAGGACGCCGTCGAGGTGCTCGACGCCACCATCGAGGAGCTGGAGGCCCTGGGCGAGGACGAGTTCGTCACCGCCACCATCGAGGCGAAGGTCGGCGGCCGGCTCATCGAGGCCATGGAGCTCAAGCCCCGCAAGGCCTACGGTGCGCTGCGGGTCGCCGTGACCGGCGAGCAGGTCTCCCCGCCGCTGTTCGAGTCCATGGAGCTGCTGGGCCGCGAGTCCACCCTCGCGCGACTGCGCGCGGCCCGGGCGGTCACCCCGTTCGTGGCACCTGAGCAGTAGGGGAAGCCCCGGGGGACGGGGACTACCTGCAGGTTTGCGCCCTGTCGGGGCGCGGGTTACAGTAGTCCCCGTTGCACGGCAGGGGGCACCGGTTCACGGAGTCTTCTTCACCGTCGTAATGATTGGCCTATGGTGTAATTGGCAACACAGCGGTTTCTGGTACCGTCGTTCTAGGTTCGAGTCCTGGTAGGCCAGCGGAAATACTCTTTTCGCGGTATTTCAACTGTATATGCTCCGTTCGTCTAGCGGCCTAGGACGCTGGCCTCTCACGCCGGTAACACGGGTTCAAATCCCGTACGGAGTACCATGCATTCTTTCGCGAGAATGCTTTGTTTTTGGCCTATGGTGTAATTGGCAACACAGCGGTTTCTGGTACCGTCGTTCTAGGTTCGAGTCCTGGTAGGCCAGCGGAAATACTCTTTTCGCGGTATTTCAACTGTATATGCTCCGTTCGTCTAGCGGCCTAGGACGCTGGCCTCTCACGCCGGTAACACGGGTTCAAATCCCGTACGGAGTACCACTTCAGAAAGTCCCGTTCCACACTGTCCCCGGACAGAATGGAACGGGACTTTCTGCATTTTCCGCATATGACGCCTCCGGTCCGATCGGTCTACTCTGGGGCGCATGACCATGCCCAGGAATCTGGTCCTCGTCCGACACGGACAGAGTGAGGCCAATGTCATCCAGAAACGCGACAAGGCAGGTGACCAGCGACTCTTCACCGAGGCGACGATGCTCGTCGCCGACCGGTCCTGGCGCCTCACCGAGGCCGGGGTGGCACAGGCGAAGACCGCAGGGCAGTGGATCCGGGAGAACATCGACACCTTCGACCGGTGCATCACCTCACCGTTCGTCCGGACACGGGAGACGGCGGCGACCCTCGGCATCCCGGGCGCGTCCTGGGAGGAGAACCGAGTCGTCCGGGAACGGTCCTGGGGTGAGATCTCCCCGCTGCCGAGGGCTGTCTTCGAGGAGCAGTACTCCCACAACGCCCTCCTCAAGCGGAAGGATCCGCTGTACTGGGCACCGCCGGCCGGTGAGTCGATCGCCGAGGTCGCCGAGAACCGGGTGCGTAACCTGCTGAGCACCCTGCACCGGGAAAGTGAGCACCAGAACGTCCTCGTGGTCTCCCACGGCGACTTCATGTGGTCCACGCGGCTGGTCCTGGAACGGTGGAGCGACGAGGAATTCCTCCGGAACGACAAAGACCCCACCATGACCATCCACAACTGCTCGGTGGTGCACTACACGCGTATCAACCCGGAGACGGGCGAGGTGGAGCCGAAGATCCGGTGGGTGCGGTTCGCCCACCCGCGCCGTGACGCGGAGACCGGGGAGTGGCACATGCACGTTCAGGCATGGAAGCCCTTCGAGCGCCGCTACCTCACCAACGAAGAGCTTCTGGCGAAGGCGGAGGAGCAGGCGAGGATCCTCACCGCCGGGCAGTGACCACGCCCGCCCGCAGGACGCTGGGATGGACCAGTCCGTTCTTCGTCGGGCCGACTTCGGCGGTGACTGACGGGGTGATGATGTCGGAGCGGTCAGTGTAGGCCATGAGGTACTCGTCGAAGGCGGGCAGGGGGATGTCCGCCCGTTCCGGGGAGACGGCGTCCGCCAGTTCTGCGGCGGTGACGTCCACCTGCCAGTCACCCAGGTACATCGTGCGACCGTCGTCGGCGGACGCCTCGATCACGGCCCCGGCGGCCACGGCCAGCGCTGTGCCCTTCTTCGCGTCCGTGACGGTCAGTCCGGTCCACCAGGCGAAGTCCTTCACCGTCGCCGGGCCACGCGAGCGGAAGTAGCGGGTGGCCAGCGCACCCAGGGCGTCCTCCCCGGTGAGGTCGACAGGATCACTGACGGCGGTGTCGTGGAGGACGAAGGTCTCCTCCCGGCCGGCAGGGACGCCCTGGATGATGTCGCCCTCGCCACCGAAGTGGCGGAGCATGTGCGGGCCACGTCCACCGTCGGGGTCCACGCCGGCGTCCCGGAACACCCCGTAGCACTGTGTCCGGGTCAGGGAGGTGCCGTCGGCGAGGGCGGCCAGCAGGGACGTGCGGCCCAGGTCGACATCGGCGTCGGTGAGCCCCAGGAGACCGCGGCGCTTCGCCGAGGCGCGCTGGACACGTGGCGAGCACAGCAGGGTGATCCAGCGGACGTCCCGGGCGGGCAGATAGTGGTGCGTACCGCGCTGGGACCAGCTGCGCACCACACCCGCCGCGGACAGGTCGGCAGGGGAGAGGGAGCCCGCCCCGGTGCGCAGGGCGAGTGCCTCGCGGCCGGCGGCGGCATTCTGGGCTTGGACGGCGGTGAGCCAGGTCGAGGTCTCCGCCAGTGAGTCCAGGGGTGGTCGGGCCGCTGACGGCGCGAGCAGCTGGGCGATGAGCCGGCGGGCGCGGAGGTCCGCGGTGTCGGACAGGGAAAAGGACATACCGCGAGGCTACGGCAACGCCCGAGACGAGGTATATGAGCATGTCAGAGCGTGTTTCTTCGGTCGATTAGGAGATCTGCGCGGCGTTTCTGTATAGTTCAACGCGTTGCAGAGAGCGGCTCGCGCCGGATCTCACCGACAATGCTCCGTTCGTCTAGCGGCCTAGGACGCTGGCCTCTCACGCCGGTAACACGGGTTCAAATCCCGTACGGAGTACCAACAGGGAAAGCCCCGCACCAGAGTTTCTGGTGCGGGGCTTTCCGTATGCGTGGGTCACAGCGTCCGGCGTGACCGCCGGCGCAGCATCCCTACCGCAGGTGCTCCTCCAGGTCCATGGCCGCGGCGTGGAGGGCCTCGCGGTGACGGGCGGCGGGGGAGGGGCCCATCCGGTCGATCGGCCCGGAGATGGACAGTGCGGCGATGACGCCGGTGGAGTCCCGCACCGGCACCGAGGTGCTGGCCAGCACCGGCTCGCGCTCACCCATGGACTCGGCGATCCGGGCGACCCGGATCTGCTCCAGGTCCGCGGCGGTGTAGGACGCGGTCTGGAGGATCTCGTCCTGGAAGCTCTTCGGGGAGAAGGCGACGAGGATCTTCGCCGCGGAGCCGGCGGCCAGCGTCATCCGGGCACCGACCGGGACGGTGTCGCGCAGGCCCAGCGGCGGCTCAGCGGTGGCCACGCAGATGCGCTCGGCACCGGAGAGCTTGTAGAGCTGGCAGGACTCACCGGTACGCTGGACCAGCGACGGGAGCACATACTCCGCGGCCTCGTCCAGGCGGGCCGAGGACTTCGGTGCCAGCTCAGCGAGAGCGGGACCGGCGGTCCACTGGCCGTCGTCGAGACGGGTCACCATGCGGTGCTTCTCGAGGGCGACGGCGATACGGTGCGCGGTGGCACGCGGCAGGCCGGTGGTCTCACAGAGTTCGGAGAGGCTGTGCGGTCGTCGTGCGACGATGCCCAGGATCAGCAGTGCACGGTCAAGGACCTGGATGCCGCTGGTGACGGGTACCGGGACGTCAGAGGTAATTCCCATAATCTGATATACTACATTCCATCCAGTGGAACTGCCAGGGCCGGGGTCCCGGAGTGACTACCCGGGACATCGACCGTCCCTGCGTCCCACCGTGTGAAACTCATACCGCAGCACTTTTTCCATGAGGAGAGCAACCGTGAACGCTGTGACACAGCAGAACCGGGGCACCACACGACCGGACACACCCCGCACCCTGGCCGAGAAAGTGTGGGACGACCACGTCGTCACCAGGGGCGAGCCCGGCGAACCCGACCTGATCTACATCGACCTCCACCTCATCCACGAGGTCACCAGCCCACAGGCCTTCGACGGTCTCCGCCAGGCCGGACGCCCGGTGCGGCGTCCCGACCTGACCCTGGGCACCGAGGACCACAACGTACCGACCCTCGGCGTCCACACCGGCAACCTGCTGGAGATCGAGGACAAGGTCTCCCGCCTGCAGGTCGAGACGCTGCGGAAGAACTGTGAGGAGTTCGGCGTCGAACTGCACCCGATGGGGGACGCCGACCAGGGCATCGTCCACACCGTCGGCCCCCAGCTCGGCGCCAGTCAGCCGGGCATGACCATCGTCTGCGGTGACTCGCACACCTCCACCCACGGCGCCTTCGGCTCCATCGGCATGGGTATCGGCACCAGCGAGGTCGAGCACGTCCTGGCCACCCAGACGCTGCGTCTCAAGCCCTTCAAGACGATGTCCATCGAGGTCAGCGGGGAACTGCAGCCCGGCGTCACCGCCAAGGACCTCATCCTCGCCATCATCGCGAAGATCGGCACCGGAGGCGCCCAGGGCCACATCATCGAGTACCGCGGCGAGGCGATCCGGAAGCTGTCCATGGAGGGCCGGCTGACGGTCTGCAACATGAGCATCGAGGCCGGTGCCCGCGCCGGCATGATCGCCCCCGACGACACCACCTTCGACTACCTGAAGGGCCGTCGCTTCGCGCCGACCGGGCAGGACTGGGAGGACGCCGTGGACTACTGGCGTTCCCTGGCCACCGACGAGGGCGCGGTCTTCGACACCGTCGTCGAGATCGACGGGTCCGCACTGACCCCCTTCGTCACCTGGGGCACCAACCCCGGCCAAGGCCTGCCGCTGTCCGGACGGGTGCCGTACCTCGAGGACATCACCGACGTGACCGAGCGCATCGCCGCCGAAGGCGCCATCAGGTACATGGGACTGGAGGAGGGGACCCCGCTGCGCGACATCCGCATCGACACCGTCTTCTTCGGCTCCTGCACCAACTCCCGCATCGAGGACATGCGCGCCGCCGCCGAGGTGCTGCGCGGACGCCATATCGCAGACGGCCTGCGGATGATGGTCGTCCCGTCGTCGACCCAGGTGAAGAAGCAGGCCGAGGAGGAGGGGCTGGACAAGGTCTTCCTCGACGCCGGTGCCGAATGGCGCACCGCCGGCTGCTCCATGTGCCTGGGCATGAACCCCGACCAGCTCTCCCCGGGTGAGCGGTCGGCGTCCACCTCCAACCGCAATTTCGAGGGACGCCAGGGCAAGGGCGGACGCACCCACCTGGTCTCCCCGCCGGTCGCCGCGGCCACCGCGGTGCTCGGTCACCTGGCGAGCCCGGCCGATCTGTAAGGAGAGCTGACATGGAAGCATTCACCACCCACACCGGTGTCGCCCTGCCGCTGAAGCGGTCCAACGTCGACACCGACCAGATCGTCCCGGCCGAGTACCTCAAGCTGGTGACCAAGACCGGCTTCGAGTCCGGCCTGTTCAAGTCCTGGCGCACCGACCCGGAGTTCATCCTCAACCAGGAGCCCTACGTGCACTCCTCGGTGCTCGTCGCCGGACCAGACTTCGGCACCGGTTCCTCCCGTGAGCACGCGGTCTGGGCACTGCTCGACTACGGGTTCCGTGTCGTGTTCTCCCCGCGCTTCGGCGACATCTTCCGCGGCAACACCGCCAAGAACGGCCTTCTCGCCGGCGTCATGCCGGAGGAGCAGATCGAGCTGATCTGGAAGCTGCTGGAGCAGCGTCCCGGTGCGGAGATGACCGTCGACCTGGACGCACAGACCGCCACCCTCGGCGAGCACGTCTTCCCCTTCGAGGTGGACGAAGACACCCGCTGGCGCCTGCTCAACGGCCTCGACGACATCGGCATCACGCTGCAGGACGCCGACGCGATCGCCGCCTACGAGCAGACCCGGCCGTCCTTCAAGCCGGTTATCCGGTAGCTGCCGGCCGTCACCGCACCGGCAGCGGGGACGCCAGGTAGTCCGCGCCCAGCAGCTTCTCCGCGGCGGTGAAGTGCAGGACCCACACCGAGCCCTTCTTCGCCCGCAGGTCCTCGATCTCGATCCCCTCGTCCGCGGCCAGTCCCGTGACCACCGCGGGAATCACCACGCCTTGGGAACACACCGCGCTGACCGGGGCGGCGGACGCCCGCACCAGGGCGTCCATCACGGTCCGGGGGCCGTCCTCGAGCGCGGCGTCCCCCAGGGAGGCATCGACCACGGTCTCCAGGCCGAGGGCCTCGGCGGTGGGGGCGAGAGTGTCGGAGCACCGCTCCGGGTCCGCCGAGCTCAGCGACTTCACGCCGTAGCCGCGGGCCACGTCGACCAGAGCCTCGGCCTGGCGGCGTCCCTTCTTCGTCAGTGGGCGGATCCGGTCTTCGCCCTGCCAGCCGCGACGGTCGGCGGCCTTGGCGTGACGGACGTAGAGCACCCGACGCGTCACCCCGAGGGACAGGCGCTCCAGCGCGGCGGCGATGACCTCACGGTCCGCGTCATAGGAGCACAGTCGGGCGGCCTCGGCGGGGGAGACCCAGCGCAGCTCCCCGACCTCGTCGGTGTCCTCCGGGGTCGGGTCCGAGTAGTCGGTGACCTCGGCGGTCCAGTACCAGACGACCTTGGTCGAGTTGCCGACCGGATAGTGCACGTAGCCGAGCAACCAGCCCAGCGTCGAGGCGTACCCGGTCTCCTCGACCAGTTCGCGGACCGCGGTCTGCACGATGCCCTCGCCCTTGTCGACCTTGCCCTTGGGCAGGGACCAGTCGTCGTAGCGGGGGCGGTGGATCACGGCGATCTCCACGGCGTCCTCCGCACCGGTCTCCGGGGTGCCCGGGTCGGCGGGGGAGAGACGGCGCCACATCACCGCACCGGCGGCGAAGGTCGGATTGACGAACTCGTCGGAGGGGGAGCTGCCGATGCGGGCGACCGCGGTTCCCGAGGCGTCCCCGAGATTCCGTGATGCGACGGACGTGGACAGGTCACCGATACCGGAATGGGTGATCACGGGAGTTACCTTCTTCGGGTCTGGCAGTCTGGTTCAATGTACAGCGTACTGGTAGACACGACGACGACAGGAGAGTGGGCAGCATGGTGCAGGTCGCGGTGATGGGGGCGGGATCCTGGGGGACCACGGTGGCGAAGGTCTGTGCCGACGCCGGCAGTGACGTCACCCTGTGGGCCCGCCGCGACGACATCGCCCGGGAGATCAACGGCGGCAAGGACGGCAACGGCGGTCGCCACACGAACTCCACCTACCTCAGGGAGGTGGAGCTGCCGCAGACCCTGACCGCCACCACCGACCCCGCCCGGGCGCTCAAGGGTGCGGAGATCGTCTTTCTCGGGGTGCCCTCGCAGGCCATGCGCGACAACCTCGCCGCCTGGCGGGATCTCATCGGGCCCGACGCCACCCTCGTCAGCCTCACCAAGGGCATCGAACACTCCAGCCGCCGGCGCATGAGCCAGGTCATCGCCGAGGTCGCTGACGTGCCGGAGGAACGGGTCGCCGTGCTCTCCGGACCGAACCTCGCCTACGAGATCGCCCGCAACCAGCCCGCCGCCACCGTCGTGGCCTGCATCGATGACGCCCGGGCAGTCGCGGTCCAGGAGGCGACCGCCGCGCCCTACTTCCGGCCGTACACCAACGACGACGTCATCGGCTGCGAGATCGCGGGCGCCTGCAAGAACGTCATCGCCCTGGCCTGCGGCATGGGTGCGGGCATGGGGCTGGGCCACAACTCCATCGCCACGCTCATCACCCGCGGACTCGCCGAGATCACCCGGCTCACCGTCGCGATGGGCGGCTCCGAGCGCACCATGGCCGGCCTCGCCGGTCTCGGCGACCTGGTGGCGACCTGTAACTCCCCGCTGTCGCGCAACCGCACCTTCGGTGAACGGCTGGGACGCGGCGAGACGCTCGACCAGGCCCGGGAGTCGACCCGCGGCCAGGTCGCCGAGGGGGTCATCTCCTCGATCTCCATCGCCGAGATCGCCGAGGAGGCCGGGGTGGACATGCCGATCACCGATGCGGTGGTCGACGTCTGCCACCGTGGCGGCAGTGTGGCGGACGCGGTGCGCTCCCTGCTGGGCCGCACCCGGAAAGCCGAGTAGTCGACCGGTAGACTCTGCCGGGTGAGCAACACTGAACCGACATCACCCGCCGCCCGCACCGTCGTCGCCGTCCTCTACGGCGGCCAGAACTCCGAGCACAGCATCTCCTGCCTGTCCGCCGCCGCGGTGATGAGCCACCTCGACCCCGACCGCTACGAGGTCGTCCCTGTCGGCATCACCGAGACCGGGATGTGGGTCAAGGGCACCACCGACACCGAGGCGCTCTCCGCCCACGGCCGGGACCTGCCGACCGTGAAGATGTCCCGCGGCGTCCACCTGGTCCCGGGATCCTTCGCCTCCGGACGCGGCCAGCTCCGCTACGGCGACGGTTCCCTCTACGCCGAGGTCGACGTCATCTTCCCCGTGCTCCACGGCCGTAACGGTGAGGACGGCACCGTCCAGGGCGCCCTGGAACTGTCGAACGTGCCCTACGTCGGCAACGGCGTTCTCGCCTCCGCCGCCTGCATGGACAAGCAGTACACCAAGCTCATCGCCCGCGCCGCCGGCGTGCCGGTCGGCGACGAGGTCGTGCTCACCGAACGTCGCGACCTCACCGACGAGGAGAAGGAGAAGATCGGGCTGCCGGTCTTCGTCAAGCCCGCCCGCGGCGGCTCCTCGGTCGGCATCTCCAAGGTCAGCGACTGGGCGGACCTGGATGCCGCCGAGGCACACGCCTTCGAGCACGACACCAAGATCCTCGTCGAGGCCATGCTCCACGGTGTGGAGGTCGAGTGCGGTGTGCTGCAGTACCCCGACGGCACCGTCCACGCCTCCCAGCCGTCCCTGCTCAAGGGCACCGAGGACGGCCCGGAGGGCTTCTACGGCTTCGACACGAAGTACCTCGACGACATCATCAGCTACGAGATCCCCGCCCCGCTGCCCGAGGGTCAGGCGGACGCGGTCCGCCGCTGGGCCGTCGAGACCTTCCGCGCGCTGGACTGTGAGGGCCTGGCCCGGGTGGATTTCTTCGTCACCGAGGACGGCCCCGTGCTCAACGAGCCGAACACCATGCCCGGGTTCACCCCGATCAGCATGTACCCGAAGATGTTCGAGGCGACCGGGGTGGCCTACACCGAGCTGCTCGACATCCTCATCGCCCGCGCCCTGGTGCGGAAGTAGTTCGGGCCGGGGTCATTCCCCGGTCTTGACCATCGTGTCGGCGATGATGCCGCTGATCTGTGGCAGGACCGTGTCGCCGACATCCAGCGGCAGGGAGACCGCCACCGTCGACCCGTAGCCGAGGGCGTACCAGACCCCGGCGGTCGACCCGTTGCCCAGGGCGGTGTCCTCGTACCACGGCACCTCGTCGACCTGGGTCAACTGGGCTCCGGCGGCATAGGACTCCGGCATCCCGACCCCGCAGCGCACCACCACCGGTTCGGCACCCGGGGCGGTCCACACCGCCACACCGTCGATCGGCTCGCCGGCCGTGGTCTCCGTGACCCGGCGGTAGGCACCGAAAGCGTCCGGCAGGGCGTCCCCGAACTCCGTGCAGGACGCCGCGGAACGGACGGCGGGCAGGTCCGTCAACGGCAGCGCGCGCGGGGTAGGGGCGTCACCGTCGGTGTTGTCGGCGATCGCCCGGCCGATACCGTCGAAGCTGACGGTGCTGTCCAGTGCGGTGCCCGGATCGACACTGCCCGTCACCGCGACCACCGGGGTCGAGCTCAGGGAGTACCAGGTCGACAGGTCCGAGCCCTCGGTGGCGTCATCCACCCGCAGCCAGTCCGTACCGCCGTGGGAGACCACAGAGCTGACCACGGAGTACTGCGCAGGCGCCGAGACACCGCACCGGACCGTCAGCTCGGCGCCGCCGGAGTCCCGGTAGGCCGCAGCCCCGGTCGGGGCAGGTTCGGTGATACCCACCGACCGGTAGTCGGAGGTGCGGTCCGGCAGCGCGTCGAGGATCGCACCGCAGGCGGGGGAGTCCGCGTCCGGGGCATCCACCGGTCCCATGGACACATCGGTGTAGACGTTGCGGTCGACGAGGATCTTCGCCCCCGCCAGCACGGCGCCGACGAAGACGACCGCCAGGACCAGTGCGAGCACCGTCGTGGTGCGGGACAGTCCTCTGGTACTGCTACCCTGATCAGTGACTTCCGGGGAACCGGGACGCTGCTCTGCCATGGCCCCGATCATACGGGCGGCACCGGCGTCGACAACTACTGCCTACTGGATGGATGAGGGTGCGGATGGCTGTGACGGCAGGGACGGCAGGGGCGGGAGACCCCTCAGCGAACTACGGCGGACACTCCGCCGACGGCCCCACCGTCTCCGAGATCGGGGAGGCGGCGACGATCGCGGCGATCCGCGAAGCAGCCCCCAGCGAGGTCAACGGTGACGACGCCGCGGTGCTCGACCCCGCTCCGCCGAACTCGCGGGACATCGCCACCACCGACGTCCTCGTCGACGGTGAGCACTTCCGCCTCGACTGGTCCACCCCCTACGAGGTCGGGGTGAAGGCCGTCAGCCAGAACTTCGCCGACATCCAGGCCATGGGTGGCCGTCCGACCGCCGTCCTCATGTCCCTGTCCGCCCCCGCCGACCTCCCCGTCGGCATCGTCAGTGACATCGCCCGTGGCATCAGTGCCACCGCCGCCCCCTGGGGTGTCGAACTCGTCGGCGGAGACGTGGTCACCTCACGCCAGCTCATCGTCGCCGTCACCGCCATCGGTGTCCTCGCCGGACCAGACCCGGCACTGACCGTGGACGCCGCACGTCCGGGCCACGTCGTCGTCGCCTCCGGCGTGATCGGCCACTCCGCCGCCGGGCTTGCGCTGCTCAACTACTACGGCTCCCGTGAGGCGGTGCCGGACAATCCCGTCCTCCAGGATCTCGTCTCCCGCCACTGTGCGCCCCATCTCATCGTGGGTCGCGGTTCGGTCGGGCGTGCCGCCGGCATGTCCGCGATGACCGACAACTCCGACGGCCTCATCCGCGACCTCACCACCGTCGCGCGCCGCTCCGAGGTCCTCATCGATCTCGACGGGGCGGCGCTGACCCCCGACGCGCAGCTCTACTACGCCGCCGAGATCACCGGCGACGACCCGTGGGAATGGGTGCTCTCCGGCGGCGAGGACCACACCCTGCTCGGCACCACGGACAAGGAACCCCCGGCCGGCTACCGCATCATCGGCGAGGTGAAGGACGCCGGGGACGCGACCAAATTCGGTGAGCTCGCCGACCCGGTGACCGTCGACGGGCAGCGTCCCCTCTATGTCTCGGGGTGGAGTTCACTGTGACCGCCACCGAAACAGTCGCCGGACAGATCCTGGCGACCGTCCACCCGTCCTGGCGCGCCGAGCTCGACGCCGCCGGTGTGGACCTGCCTGCCGCCGCCGAGCGCACCGCGAACCGCATCACCGCCGGTGAACAGCTGCTGCCTGCCCCTGAGAACATCTTCCGCGCTCTCGCCCGGCCCGCCGACGAGACCCGCGTCCTCATTCTCGGTCAGGACCCGTATCCGACGCCCGGACACTCCGTCGGTCTGGCCTTCTCCTCGGCCGCCACGACCCGGCCGCTGCCGAAGTCACTGCGCAACATCTACACCGAGTACGAGTCCGACCTCGGACTGCCGCGACCGGCATCCGCGGACCTGACGCCGTGGGCCGATCACGGCGTCATGCTGCTCAACCGGGTCCTCACCGTGCAGGCCGGGGCCGCCGGCAGCGACCGCGGCACCGGCTGGGAGGAGATCACCGGAGCGGTGGTCTCCCACCTTGCGACGCGTCCGGTCGCCGCGGTGCTGTGGGGACGCCAGGCCCAGTCGGTCGCCGGACTGGTCGGCGAGGACCGGTGTGTGATGTCCGCGCACCCCTCGCCGCTGTCGGCCTACCGGGGTTTCTTCGGCTCCCGCCCGTTCAGCCGGGCCAACGGGATCCTCGCCACCCAGGGTGCCGCCCCGGTCAACTGGTCCCTGGCTGACCAGGAGGTCGCACCGTGACCGTCCACACCCCCGACACCCTCACGGGTGACTACCTCGACGCGTGGGCCACCGCCTCCCTGGCAGGACTGCGCCGCCACCGCGCCGAGATCAACAGGCTCAACGTCTTCCCGATCCCGGACTCCGACACCGGGACGAACATGGCCGCGACCATGGAGTCCGCGGTCACCCGGCTGCGGGAAGTCCAGGGGGAGACCGGTGCGCACGCGGCCGTCGAGGTCGCCGCCGCTCTGGCCGCCGGTGCTGTCGCCGGTGCCCGCGGCAACTCGGGCATGGTGCTCAGCCAGATCCTCCGTGCCGTCGCGGATACCGCGGCCCTCTCGGCCACCGGTGAGCTCTCCGCCCGGACGGTTCCGGTGATGCTCGCCCGCGCCGGGGAACTCGTGCTCGACGCCCTGTCCGACCCGGTGGAGGGCACGATCGTCACGGTGCTCCGCGCCGCCGCCGAGGGGGCCCGGGATGCCGGTGCAGCCGACCGGGCGTCCCTCAGCGACGTCGTCACCGCTGCCCGTGACGCCGCGGTCGCCGCCCTGGCGCAGACCACCGGTCAACTCGCCGCCCTCAGCGACGCCGGCGTGGTCGATGCCGGGGGACGCGGACTCGTCGTCATCCTCCAGTCCCTGGTCGATGCCCTGGAGACGGAGCCGGGATCCATGGAAAGTGCAGATGGTGCGGACAGCGCGGACGTTCTGGACGCCGTGCACTCCCACGGCAGCGGAGCGGACCCGCACCTCGAACTCGTCTTCGGCTTCCACGGTGACCCCGGGGAACTGCGCGCCCTGCTCGAACGGTTCGGTGACAGTGTCGTCGTCGTCAGCGACGGTGCGGCAGATGCCCCGGGTAGTCACGCCCACGTCCACACCACCCGGTCAGGTGAGCTCATCGAGCAGGTCTTCGCCCTCGGTGACGTCCACGACCTGCGCATCGAGGTCCTGCCTGAGCGACCTGAGCCGACAGCCGCGGCCCCGGCGTCCCCGGTCATCGCGCTGGTGCCCGGCGGCGATGCGGCCGGTGACGGCCTGGCCGCCCTCTTCCGCGCCTCCGGTGCCGCCGTCGGTGACAGTCCCGCCGCCCTCACCGCCGCGGTCGACGCGGCCGGCGGACCTGTCATCGTGCTGACCAACGGGCAGGACACCACCGGACTTTTCGCGGTCCTCGACAACACCGGTGCCGCGGTGACCGTGGTGGACACCGGCAGTGTCGTCGGCGGGTTGGCCGCACTCGCCGTCTACAGTCCCACCTCGGATATCGAGGACAACGCCGAGGACATGGCGGACGCCGTCCACGGACAACGCTGGGCCGACGTCACCGGCGACGACCGGGTCGCCGAGGTGGTGGGGGAGCTCCTCGCCGACGGTGGGGAACTCGTCACCGTCCTCTACGGTGACGGACTCGGCGACGACGGCATGGCCGGGGTCGAGGCACAGATCGCGGCGTCCCACCCGGACGCGGAGTTCCACGCCGTCCACGTCCCCGGACTGACGGTGACCGCGCAGGTGGGGGTGGAGTAGATGCTGGGATGGGATGACCCCCGGCCGCTGAGCCTGGTCATCACCCCCGACCGGGCGCGCAGTCTCGCCGGGAAGCCGGGGCTGGCGACCATGGGGCAGGCGCTGATGAACTTCCCGGTCGCCTACGTCCACAGTTCCGGCACCGGCGCCTTCACCGATCATGGCGGAGTGCCCGGGGAGATGCCGGAGGAGGGCGACCGGTTCACCTGTCTCGCCGAGGTACTCACCGCCCAGGTCCAGGACAACCGCGGCCGACGCGGACCCCGCGAGATCCTCCAGTTCACCTTCCGCGTGGCGGACACCGTCTTCTCCTCGGCCCTGTTCGGCAATGTCCGGATGCACCAGCCTTTCGTCACCCCGGGCGCGAAGCTCATGTTCTCCGGCACGCTCGGCATCTGGCGTGACCAGTGGCAGCTGAAGAACCCCTCCTACATCACCCTGCACCCCGCCCCGACCCCCGACGGCCACCGTCGCACCGACGAGGAGTACGAGGCGGCCTTCGGCGCCTTCGGTCCGCTGGCCACCATCGTCGACGTCGCCGGCGGCATGCGCGCGGCCCAGAAGGTGCTCTCGCACCCGTGGCTGCCGACCTACCGGCGGCGTCCCGGCACCTCCACCGCCGAGGTCACCGCGGTGATGGACCATGTCCTCGCGGCGATGGGCGAGCCTTCCGAGATGCTCCCGCGGGTGCCCGGTGCCCCGGCCTGGCCGCAGATCGAGGGGGCGCCCGTGCTCGATTTCGCCACCGCACTGCGCCAGGTCCACCGCCCCCCGGAGGATGGTCCGGACGCCGCCCGCACCCGCCTGAAGTTCAATGAGGCGCTCGGTCTGCAGCTGGTCATGGCGCTGCGCCGGGCGGACTCCACCGCCCGCCACGCCCGGCCGGTCGTCCCCGTCACACCGGACTCGCGCTACACGGCCCTGCTCGACCGGCTGCCCTACGATCTCACCGCTCCACAGCAGGACGCCCTGTCGACCATCGGGGACGCCATGGCCGGGACCACTGACACCGTGACCCCGATGAGCATGCTGCTGCAGGGCGATGTCGGCTCCGGCAAGACCGTGGTGGCGCTGCTCGCGATGCTCCGCGTCGTCGACTCCGGGGCACAGTGCGCCTTCCTCGCCCCCACCGAGGTGCTCGCCGTCCAGCATGCCGGGACCCTCACCGGACTGCTCGAGCGGATCGACGGACGGCAGGTGACCGTCACCCTGCTCACCGGGTCGATGACCGCCGCCGAGCGCAAGGCGGCCCTGCTCGACATCATCTCCGGGACCTCCGACATCGTCGTCGGCACCCACGCGATCATCCAGGACAGCGTCGACTTCTTCGACCTGGGCATGGTCGTCGTCGATGAGCAGCACCGCTTCGGTGTGCGCCAGCGCGACAAGCTGCGGGAGAATGCCCCGGTCGAGCGCACCCCGCACCTGCTGGTCATGACCGCCACACCGATCCCGCGCACCGTCGCGATGACCATGTTCGGCGATCTGTCGGTCTGCACCCTCACCGGCTCTCCGTCGGGACGCGGAAAGGTCGACACCTTCGTCGTCCCCACCTTCAAGCGCAACTGGGTCGACCGGGTCTTCGCCGTGATCCGCGAACAGGTCGCCTCCGGGCACCGCGCCTTCATCGTCGTCCCCCGCATCGACGGAGAAGGCGGGGTCGACGACGTGGCCACACGGCTGGAGAGCGGCGTCCTCGCAGGACTGAGGATCGGCCGGCTGCACGGGCGGATGGACGACAAGGCCGAGGTCATGGCGGACCTGGCGTCCGGTGAGATCGACGTCCTCGTCGCCACCACCGTGGTCGAGGTCGGTGTCGACATCCCTGAGGCGACGGTGATGGTCGTCGTCGACGCGGAGAACTTCGGCGTCTCCCAGCTCCACCAGCTGCGCGGACGTGTCGGCCGAGGCGCCGACAACTCCTGGTGCTTCCTGTGCACGGCGGTGCCGGAGGAGGAGGCGTCCTCCCGACGTCTGGAATCCATCGCCGCGACCAGTGACGGCTTCGCACTGGCGGAACTGGACCTGCGGACCCGGACCGAGGGCGACGTGCTGGGGGAGAGCCAGTCCGGTTCGAGGGCACGCCGGGTCACTCTGCTGTCACTGGCCGACGACGCCGTGGTGATCGAGGAGGCCCGCCGCTACGCCGAAGATCTCGTCGGCTACGACACCGCTCTGGCCAGGGCACTCGTCGCAGAGATCGCCGACAACGACCAGGAGTTCATCGAGCGGAGCTGAGTGTCCGGGCCGAGCTGCGGTCCCCGTCATGCCGTCCGCCCGGCGCCGACTACACTGCGGGGCATGGATATTTTCGCGCCCTTCGCCGGGCACGTCAGGTTCGAGGTGGAGGACGGGCAGGCTGTCGCCGCCGGTGACCGTCTCGCCGTGGTCGAGGCCGTCAAGGTGGAGGCCAACGTCGTCGCGCCGGGTCCGGGCACCGCACGTCGCAGTGCGGTCGAGGACTTCACCGCCGTCGACGGAGGCGATCTCCTGCTGACCCTGGAGGCACTCCGGTGACCCGCATCATCTCCGGTAACGCCCGCGGCCGGAAGCTCAAGGTGCCGTCCGAGGGGACGCGGCCGACCTCCGACCGCGCCCGCGAGGGGCTCTTCTCCTCGCTGCAGGTGCGTTTCGGTTTCGACGGTGAGGTCGTCCTCGACCTCTTCGCCGGGTCCGGAGCGCTCGGCCTGGAGGCGGCGTCCCGCGGGGCGGCGGAAGTGACCCTGGTCGACGACAACAGCCGCGCCTGCGACGTCGCCCGCGCAAACGCCGCCGTGGTCGGGCACCCCGCCACCCGCGTCGTCGAGGCCAAGGCCTCTGTCTTCCTCTCCGGTGCGCCGCGCGACCACTACACGATGGTGCTGGCCGACCCGCCCTACGAGCTCGCCGACGAGGCCGTCGACGAGATGGTCCGGGCGCTGATCCCGCTGTTGACGAAGGACGCCGTGGTCGTCGTCGAACGGCACGTCGACTCCGCCGAGGTCGACTGGCCCGAAGGGTTCGAGACCACCGGGCAGAAGCTCAAGAAGCGCACCTTCGGCATCGCCCGGATGGACATGGCGATCTGGCGGGGCACCGGGGACTGAGCGGACTGAGCGGACCGGGCGGATTGAGTATCAGGTCGGCGAACGGCGGGGTGGCCGGTTCCCGCCTGCTCTTCGCCAGTAACGGGGCGCTCTACGCCTCACTGCTGCCCTGGTACCCCACACTGTCCGACGAACTGTCCCTCAGCCCGTCCCGGTTCGGACTGATCGTCGCCTGCTACGCGGTCGGATCGATCTGCTCCTCCACGCTCCCGCCCCGGCTCATCGCACGGTGGGGACCGGTCCCGGTCTCGGTCGTGGGGACAGTGGTTCTCGCCGTGGCCATCGCCGCCGTCGCCTGGTCTCCCTCGGGTGCCTTCCTCGCCCTCGCGCTGTTCGTCGTCGGTGTGGTGGACGCCGTCGTCGATGTCGGGCAGAACGTCGCCGGAGTCCGTGCCCAGGATGCCGCCGGCCGGTCCGTCCTGTCCTCGATGCATGCCATGTGGAGCCTCGGCGGTGTCGCCGCCGGAGCACTGGCCACCGCCTCGGCGGCGGCCGGGGTCGACATGCGGCTCCACCTTGCCGTCACCGCGGTGCTGGGAATCGCCGTGGCAGTTGTCGGTGGCCGGTGGATCGGGGAGCAGGCCCCCGCTCCTGCCGAGGACACCTCCCCGGATGGTCCGCCCGTGCCGGGACGCTGGCGCACTGTCGCGGCCCTCGCCCTGCCGCTGGTGGCGGTCGCGCTCTGCGGCACCGTCGTCGAGGACGTCGCCAACAACTGGGCGGCCGTGTCCGGGGTGCAGTTGGCGGGACTGGACCTCGGCGTCGCCGGGGTGGCGTTCACCGTGGCCATCGGCAGCCAGTGCATCGGTCGCTTCACCGGCGATCCGCTCATCAACCGCTACGGGACGGTGCGGGTCGCCCGCGTCGGTGGTGTGCTGATCGCGGTGGGCGGCGTCCTCATCGCCACCGCCGTCGGACCGCTGCCGCTGTTCCTCGGCTTCGCGCTGGCCGGCTACGGTACCGCGACCCTGGTGCCCAGTGCGCTGGGGGCGGCCGCCAGGCTCCCCGGGATCGGTCAGGGTGGTGGAGTGACCGTCGTCAGCTGGCTCATGCGCATCGGCTTCCTGGCCACCAGTCCTGTCGTCGGTGCACTCGCCGACGGTATCGGGCTGCGCTGGGGGCTGGGGATCCT
>NHCFJ05603__coassemble_900_pt1 | contig 17780 bp, 18 predicted proteins | sample NHCFJ05603__metabat2_low_PE_007 | metagenome-assembled genome bin NHCFJ05603
CCGCCGACGCCCCCAGCGACAGCGCCCGCACCACGTCCAGCGGCGTCGAGACACCACCGGAGGCGATCACCTGCACCGGCTCCCCGGCGGACTCACCACCGGACACAGTCACAGGTGAACCCTGCAGATCCAGCAGACACTCCGCCGCAGTCTGACCCCAGCCGGAGAGGTAGGCGTACTCCTGCTTCTCCCGACGCCGATTCTCGATGTCGATGAAGTTCGTCCCGCCCCGACCACTGACGTCGATGGTGCGCACACCGCGCTCCACGACCTCTGCGACAGATCGCGCCGACAGCCCGAAGCCGACCTCCTTGACGACCACCGGCACATCGACCCCGGCGACGATCGCCGCCAGCCGGTCCAGCCACCCGCTGAAGTCCCGGTCGCCCTCGGGCATGACCAGTTCCTGCGCCGGATTCACGTGCACCTGCAGGGCGTCCGCGTCGAGGAAGCCGACAGCCTCCCGCGCCTGCTCCACGGTCATCTCCGGGCTGACGTTGGCGAAGAGGAACGCGTCGGGTGCATTCTCCCGCACCACGGCGAAGGAGTGCGCCAGTGCCGGGTCCTTCAACGCCGGGGACGCCGAGCCGGTCGCCATCGCCACCCCGGACGCCGCGGCGGCGCGGGCCAGGTCCGCGTTGATCAGCGCGGTCTTCTCCGACCCGCCGGTCATCGCGTTGATGTAGAAGGGCACCGCCCAGTCACGTCCGCACACCGAGGTCTCCAGAGAGACCCCGTCGAAGGAGCCGCCGGGGAATGAGTGGTGCATGAAGCGCACGTCATCCCAGACGCCGTGCGGAGAAACACCGCGTACCGCACCGGCGTCCCGGAGTTTCCTCAGCTCTTCAGCCAGGCGGACGTGCTCGTCCTTGCGTCCTCCGCCGAGGGTGTCCCGTGAGATCGCCATGTCAGTTCCCCCTGGTGGACTGGTGCTGATGCAGGTTGAGCAGACGGATGTCCGCCCGCTCCCACACAGCGAGCAGGCCGTCGATGTCGGCGTCCTCCCCGATGAGCACGATGCCGCAGTCGCCGCCGCCGGCGCCCGAGGTCTTCGCGGCACCACCGTGGTCCTCCGCGGACTCGATGAGCCGTCGCAGCGTCGGCGTTTCGATGGTCGTGCCGGTGTGCTCCCCGAGCTCACGCAGCAGGGCACGGTTGCGCCGGATCCCGGCGAACACGCCCTCGGTGTCCGCAGCATCCAGGGCCGAGACGAAGGACTCCACACAGTCGCGGGAGTCCGCCAGGAAGCCCGCGTAGGACCACGCGGCGTCCCCGCGCTTGTTGGACTGCACGTCCCCGACCAGCCGTGAGGTGGACGCCGGTGACCCGGTCCAGCCGACCAGCAGACGCAGCGAGTCCGGCGGGGTCAGCGGACGCACCGACAGCCCCGGCCACTCCGCTTTCACCAGCTCGACCAGCGGACGCTCGGCCCGCTGCTCCCGGGCCCACTCCCGGTCGAAGGAGGTGTAGGCGATCCAGCCGCCGAACATCGAGGCAGCGACATCGCCGCCGGACCCCGACCGCTGTACCTCGATGCTGGCCAGCAGGGCCAGCTTCAGCTGCTCCATCAGCGTGAGTTTCAACTTGTAGTGCGCGCACAGTGCCCGCACCGTCGCCACGGTCACCGCGGCGGACGAGCCCAGGCCGAACTTCCGGCCGGAGTCATCGTCGAGCTCACTGGTGATGTCCAGATCGAAGACCTGCAGCGGGACGCCGAGAGCGACCGCCGCCTCCTCCACGATCCGCACCGCGGCCAGCACGAAACTGAACTGGTCCTGGTCCGGTTCGATGAGCATGTCACTGCCCTGCCGGTACCACTCCAGGTGACTGCCCGCGTTCTGGTCGGTGGTGATGTGGCCGGTGTCCGCGGACGCCGGGCTGACCCGCACGGTGATGTAGCGGTCCACGGCGATGAGCACCGCCGGGTAGCCGGGTTCGACCACGGCGTACTCACCGGCGATATAGAGCTTGCCCGGCGCGCGCACCTCGGTGACAGCACGGGTGAACAGTCCGCTCATCAGTTGGCCTCCCGGTCATCGGGTCGGGTGATCTCCAGGCCGGGGCCCGAGTAGGCCACGACGGTGCCCAGCTGCGGAGCGACCTCGGCGAGCATCTCGCGCAGCCGCGCGTCCACCCGCTCCGCCTCGGAGGCACGGGTCAGCACTTTGACGTTCGGGCCGGCGTCCATCGTCGCCCAGGCCGGAAGTCCCTCCTCACGCAGCGCCTTCACCGCGGCGAGCGCGGCACGGGACTGGTCGGTGACGTACTCCACCGGCGGCACGGCCGAGGCCATCGTCCCGTGCATCCCGGCAGCATTCTCCTCGGCGACAGCCCCGAGACGCTCCAGGTCGCCGTTCTTCACCGCCTCCATGGCGGACGCCAGATGCCCGGCATGCTCCTCGACCCACGACCGGTAGTCCGGCGAGGTCTGCACCGTCCGACGCATCCCCTCACGGGAGGAGACGGACTTCTCCCCCGCGTCGAGGACCAGCACGACCATGGCCAGATCCCTGGACAGACCGGTCGGGTCCGCGACCGGTTCGGCGTAGGAGGAGTCGTCGTCGGTGCCGGCGTGCCACACGGCCAGCCCACCGAAGATCGAGCGGGACGCCGAGCCGGACCCCCGCCGCGCCAGACGCGACAGTTCACGGTCACTGAGTTCCAGGCCCGCGGCTGCGGCGGCCGCACCGGCCAGGGCGGCGAAGCCGGAGGCCGAACTGGCCAGACCGGCGGCGGTCGGCACGGTGTTGACTGAGATGACCTCGGCCCGGTCGGTGATCCCCGCGCGCTCACGCACCAGGTCGAGCAGATCGACGATCCGGTTGTAGGCCTTGCCGGTGACAACCTCACCGTCGAGAGTCGCTTCATCTGCGTCCCCGTCGATGCCGAAGCGGACGGTCGTCGTCGTGTACAGCGCATCGAGGGTCAGCGACAGGGATGAGGTCACCGGGATGATGAGCTCGTCGTCGGCTTTGCCCCAGTACTTGATCAGCGCGATATTCGCGTGCGCTGTCGCGGTCGCCGGGCTGCTGGCATCTGTCACTGCATGACCTCCCCGGCCATCTGTCCGGTGGCGGGGGCATGGACCCAGGTTCCCCGGGCACCGGCGTCCACCAGTGCCTTCTCGACGTTCTCGGCGTCCTCTTCGGTGGCTGCCAGGGCGATGACGCAGCCACCGCGTCCACCGCCGGTGAGCTTCGCGCCCAGGGCGCCTGCCCCGAGGGACGCGGTGACCAGGGCGTCCAGCTGGGTGTTGCTGACGCCGAGCTGGCCCAGGATGCCGTGCGCCTCGGTCATCCGGGCACCCATGCCCTGGACGTCTCCGGTGCGCAGATCGACGACGACTTCGTCGGTGATCTCGCCGAGCCGGTTGAGCAGTGCCGTGATGATGTCCGGCTCAGCCTCGAAGCGGGCACGGACGTGTCCCACGGTCTCCCGCGTGGAGCCTTCGACACCGGAATCGGCGATGACGATCCAGGCGTCCGGGCTGAACTCCAGGTCCGTGGCCTGACCCGCCTGGAAGTGGACCGGTGCCTGCGCCGAGGTGGCGACGGCGTCCAGGCCGGAGGGACGCCCGTGGGCGACTGTCTCGGCTTCCTGGGTGAGATCGAAGAGCTCGCGTGGGGTGGCGGGTGTGTCGAAGGCGTCGAGCACCGCACGGATGACTGCACCGGCGGCGGCGGCGGACGAACCGAGGCCGCGCTCCGGGGGGAACTCGGATTCGGTGGAGATGTTCAGGCCGGCGCCGGGGTGACCGGCGAAGTCGGAGGCGACCTCCGCGGCTTTGACGATGCTGGAGAACCTGGCAGGAGCCTCAGTGATGGGACCGGTCCAGCCCAGGCCGGAGAGGGTGCCCGGACCGTCGGTGGGCTCGACGCGCGCGATCATGCGCAGCGTGCGCAGCGGCATCGCGATAGCGGGGTGCCCGTAGACCACGGAATGCTCCCCGAAAAGGATGATCTTGGCCACGGTCTGGCCGTGTCCGACGTGAGGTGCCACGGAAGCCTTTCTCGCTACAGCAGGTTCAGGACGATCCTGGGGGAAGATTACAGCGTATCGATCTGCACGCCGTAGCCCACGCCCAACTTGTTCAGAGTGCCGCAGACGACGCCCACCGGCAAAATGACGACGCCACCGACAACCATGCTGATGCTGCCGGCACCGCGGTCCGCGAACGTGAGGGTGAACCCGGAAAGCAGTCCCGATATCCACCCATACTGCCTCATGTCTGCTGCACCGCACGGTGAAACCCATGATCCGGACACCCGGTGCAGGTCACAGAACATGTGAAGCACCCCGCGATTCCGGGACACCCCCACCGGCGGACTACCCTGTGTCAGTACCCGGTCCACCGTCCGCCCACCTGCGCGATCCGCAGGGGAGGAACAGCGGACCACTGACGTTTCCCAGCCCCTGTCCGGCCTCCGCTCCGGACGGTCCATCACCGGAGATCCCGCATGAGCACACCTGCGTCCGCGCCAGCGACGCCGCCGACCCCACCGGTCGCGCCGGCCACTTCCAACGCCCAGAAGCATCCCGTCGACCAGGTCCCGCCCGCCGGGAAGCTCGCGGTCCTGTCCGTCCAGCACCTCCTGGCGTTCTACGCCGGTGCCGTCGTCGTCCCGCTGCTCATCGCCGGGCAGCTGAACCTCGACGCGAAGACGACGATCCACCTCATCAACGCCGATCTGTTCACCTGCGGTATCGCCACACTGATCCAGTCGGTCGGCTTCTGGAAGGTCGGTGTGCGACTGCCGATCATCCAGGGTGTGACGACCACCGCCGTCGCCCCGATCGTCGCCATCGGTCTGGCCGTCAACAGTGACGGAGGGGTGGGCGTCCTCCCGGCGATCTACGGCTCGATCATCATCTCGGGCATCTTCACCTTCCTCGCCGCCCCGTACTTCGCCAAGTTCATCCGGTTCTTCCCGCCGGTGGTCATCGGCACGGTGCTGGCGACGATGGGCATCACCCTGCTGTCGGTCGCCGCGAACGACTTCACGAACTACTCCGAGGGCACGCCCGCGACGAAGGACCTGGCCTACGCCGGTCTGACCCTGGCGATCATCATCGTCATGCAGCGCTTCTTCAAGGGCTTCCTCGGAACCCTGTCGATCCTCGTCGGACTGGTCATCGGCACCGCGGTGGCCTTCGGTTTCGGCGACGCCGGCTTCGACGACGTGGGCACCTCCGACTGGGTGGGCTTCACCACCCCGTTCTACTTCGGTGCCCCGGAGTTCGTGCTCACCGGTGCGATCTCGATGATCATCGTCATGCTCATCACGATGGTGGAGTCCACCGGCGACGTCTTCGCCGCCGGCGAGATCGTCGGACGCCGCACCACCAAGGATGACATCGCCCGGGCACTGCGTGCCGACGGCCTGTCCACCACCCTCGGTGGCGTGATGAACTCCTTCCCGTACACCTGCTTCGCGCAGAACGTGGGCCTGGTGCGGATGACGCGGGTGCGTTCCCGTTGGGTCGTCGCCGCGGCAGGCGTCCTCATGATCGTCATCGGGCTGATCCCGAAGGCAGGCGCGGTCGTCTCGGCGATCCCCTCGCCGGTGCTGGGTGCGGCGAGTATGGCACTGTTCGCCAATGTCGCACTGGTCGGCATCCAGACGCTCGGCAAGGTCGATCTGACGGACACGCGCAATGCCACGATCCTCACGATCTCGATGGGTCTGGGCATGCTGGTGACGTTCAAGCCGGGCATCGCCGAAGTCTTCCCGGACTGGGCACAGGTCTTCTTCGCTTCGGGTGTGACGACCGGTTCGATCGCTGCGATCGTGCTGAACCTGCTGTTCTTCCATGTGGGACGCCGCCCGTCCCCCGACGTCACCCGCGATGCGGCGGGCCGGATGCTCACTCTGGAGGACGTCAACGCCATGGATCAGGCGTCCTTCCTGCGCACCTTCTCGCCGCTGTTCAACAATGCGACGTGGCCGCTGGAGCGCGCCCATGCCGTCGGCCCCTTCGCCACGGTCCAGGACCTGCGCGATGCGGTGCAGGACGCCGTGCTCACCGCCCCGCGCGAGCAGCAGGATGCTCTGATCCACGACTACCCGTCGATGGCTGATCTCCTGCTCGACAAGGACGCTCTGAGGCGCGAGTCGGGGTTCGCCGGCTCGCTCGCCCTGGAGGATATGGACGATGTGGAGCAGGAGCAGCTCCGGGACCTTTCTGACCAGTACCGGGAGCGGTTCGGGATGCCTTTCGTCGCCTGCCTGGGCCGGATGGACTCCCGTAGACAGATCGTCACGGAAGGTCTGCGCCGGCTGGAGAACTCCCCGGAGCAGGAGCACCTGCAGTTGCTGGGCGAGGTCGTGGAGATCTCCAATGACCGTTTCAACAACCTCATCGCGGACGCCAACCCGGTCGCCGCGGCGTGGGAGTCGAAGTTCGACCACCTGGGGTAGCCGCGCACCGCGGGCCGGCGGTCAGCTGTCGCGCAGGGCGTCGATGAGTTCATCCTTCGTCATCGATGACCGGCCGTCGATGTCGAGTTCCTTCGCGCGGTCGTAGAGCTCGTCCTTCGTCCAGTCGTCGTAGCTGGGCGATTCTCCTCCCCGGCGCCCCACCTTCGAACGCGAACTGGCCGCCGCTGCGTTGGCGATCCTCGCGGCCTTCTCCTTGGACTCCCCCTCGTCCCGGAGACGTTCATAGAGCTCGGGGTCCTTGACGGACGGCCCCGGTCCGGTTGAGTTGTCCTGTGCCATGACATGTCCTTTCCTGGTCGAGCTGGGTTCGTCCTGCAATAGGTGCAGGTCCGCCCGAGCGTACCTCGGGTCAGGCACTCAGTGTCTGGCGCAGCGCGCCGACCGCCTCGTTGAGGGCATCGGCGGAGCCGGACCAGATGACGCTGGAGTTCACGAAGGGGTGGACCAGCCCGCCGTGACGGCGGACGGTGGTGGGGACACCGGCCTCCGCCAGTCGGGCGGCGTAGGCCTCCCCCTCGTCGCGCAGGGGGTCGTGGCCGGCGACGGCGACGTAGGCCGGAGCCAGGCCGTCGAGGGAGGACGCCAGCAGCGGTGAGACCAGTTCATCCTCGCGTTCCCCGTCGGCGAGGTGACCGAGATAGGCGTCGTCGTACCAGCGGAAGTGCTCCTCGGTGAGGTACGGACCCTCGGCGAACTCCCGGCGGCTCGGGAAGGCCTCCTTGACGACATCGACGGGGCGCTGGTCGGTCAGCGGGACGAAGAGCATCTGCAGTGCCGGCTGGGGCAGCCCGAGCTGACGCAGTCGCAGGCAGGTGATCGCCGAGAGGTGTCCACCGGCGGAGTCGCCGGCGATGGCGACCCCGGCCGGGTCGACCTCGGGGATCTCCCCGGCGAGGGCGGCGGAGACCACCGACACGGCGTCCTCCAGGGGTGCGGGGAACGGGTGCTCGGGGGCCATCCGGTAGTCCACGGAGATGACGCGGATGCGGCCCCGGGCGCAGAAGTAGCGGCAGGTCGAGTCGTGGCTGTCGAGGGAGCCGGTGACGAAGCCGCCGCCGTGGAAGTAGATGAGCACCGGGGCCGGGGCGGCAGGATCGGCAGGCCCGGTGGGGTCGACCGGTGTGTAGATCCGGGTCCGCACCCCGGCGATCATCCGGTGCTCCACTGCCCCGACCTGTTGGACCGCCGGCCCGCCGGAGCCGGCGAGGTAGGCCTGACGGTCGACGTTGTGTCGGGCGGATTCCGGGGTCTGCGCGGAGATGTCCTCGCCGCCGACGAGCTTCAGGGAGAGCAGGGACAGGGCGACGTCGCCGTCGAGGCGGTCCCCGTCCCGGTTCCGCTTGGAGAGCAGGGAGCGCACGGGAGCCGGGATCCAGCCGATGGACCGGGCACCGGCGGCCAGAGCACGTTCGGCCACGCCGGGCCGGAACTCCTCGGCCCCGGTGTTTACGGTGTGGTCAGGACGCTCGGTGCGGGCGTTGCGGTCGGTGCGGGCGGCGGAAGGGTCCAGGGTCTGTGTCATGGAGCACAGACTATCTCCGTAGTGTTTCCTACGGAATGTTTCCGGGAAAAACAGGGAACCCGTCGAATCCCGGACACTCAGATACTCAGCACGTGCCGCACCGCACCGACCGCCTCATCCAGGGCTCGCCCGGACCCCGACCAGATCACACTGGAGTTCACGAAAGGATGCACCAGGCCGCGGTGCCGACGTGCCGTCACCGGCACCCCGGCCTCATCGAGACGGGCGGCGTAGGCCTCACCTTCGTCACGCAGCGGGTCATGTCCGGCGACGGCGACATAGGCCGGGGCGATCCCGGACAGGTCCTCGGCCAGGATCGGCGAGACGAGGTCGCCCCGTCGCTCCTCGTCGCTGAGCTCACTGACGAAGGCCTTGTCGTACCAGCGGAAGTGGTCTTCGGTGATGTACGGACCGTCATGGAACTCGCGGCGGCTCGCGTAGGTCGCCATCACCTCGTCGACCTCCCGGAGGTCGACGATCGGTGCGAAGAGCATTTGCAGGGCCGGCTGCGGCAGTCCCCGGTCACGCAGCCAGAGGGTGGACGCGGTGGCCAGATGCGCACCGGCGGAATCACCGGCGATGATGACCTGCGCCGGGTCGATCTCGGGGACCTGTCCGGACACGGCCGCCGAGATCACGGTGGTAGCGTCCTCCAGCGAGGCGGGGAACGGGTGCTCCGGGGCCATGCGGTAGTCGATCGAGTACACCTGCACACTGCTGCGACGGCAGAGGAAGCGGCAGGTCGAGTCGTGGCTGTCGAGGGACCCGGTCACCCACCCTCCCCCGTGCATGTAGATGATGGCGGGCGCGGGTTTGCCGCCCTGCCACCGGGCCGCACCGGCCGGGGTGTAGACGCGCACGCGGACACCGTCGATGATGCGGTGGTCGACGAGGCCGACCTCCAGGGACTTCGTCCCGCCCGAGCCGGCGAGGTAGGCCTGACGGTCGACGTCGCGTCGGGCATCCACGGCAGTCTGGTCGGCGATGTCGGGCCCGCCGACGACCTTCAGGGAGAGCAGGGAGAGGGCGACGTCCCCGTCGAGCCGGTCGCCGGAGTTGTTCGTCCGGGAGAAGACCGAGAGCAGCGGAGCGGGGATGAAGCGGAGGGCGCGGGCCCCGGCGGCGATGATCCGGTCGGGCACGGAGGGGCGGTAGGTCTCCGCCCCCTGGTTGGCGCTGGCACGGGCATTCAGTTGCGACGTCTGTGACATAGATCACAACCTTAGGGGGTAGGCCCCGCCGAAGGAAACCTTTATCCCCGAAAAATTTTCACCGCCAGGTTACACCAGGCCGAGTTCCTGCACCGTCGACCATTCGTCGGCGAGCTCCTCGACCGAGGCGTCCAGCCGCGTCCGCTGCACCTCGGACAGCTCCAGGCCCTGCACGATCTGCCAGGCGCCGTCAACCGAGCGGCACGGGAAGCTGCACATCAGCCCCTCGGGCACGCCGTAGGAGCCGTCGGACGGCAGGACGACCGAGACCCAGTCCCCCTCCGGGGTGCCGTGGACCCAGTCATGCATGTGGTCCACCGCGGCCGAGGCCGCGGACGCCGCCGAGGAAGAACCGCGCACGCTGATGATCTCCGCGCCGCGCTTGGCGACCCGCGGGATGAACTCGTCGGTGTTCCAGGTCCCTTCCGGTCCACCGAGGTCCCCGGCGAGCGGGCGTCCGGTGTCGTCGACGAGTTCGGTGATGTCGGGGAACTGTGTGGTGGAGTGGTTGCCCCACACTGTCATCCGGTGCAGGCCGGCGACCGGCGTCCCGAGTCGCTGGGCGACCTGGGACAGGGCACGGTTGTGGTCCAGCCGTGTCATCGCGGTGACGGAACCGGCAGGCAGCCCGCCGGCGGCCGCGGCGATGGCGGCGTTGGTGTTCGCCGGGTTACCGACCACGAGGACGCGGACGCCCGGGTGGGCGTTGGCGGCGATGGCCTTACCCTGCGGGCCGAAGATGCCGCCGTTGTCGGCGAGCAGTTCGGAGCGCTCCGCACCCTTGCCCCGGGGCTTGGCACCGACGAGGAACGCCGCGTCCGCCCCGGTGAAGGCGATGGCGGCGTCATCGGTGACGGTGACGGTACCGAGCAGCGGGAAGGCGGCGTCCTGCAGCTCCATGGCCACACCCTCGGCGGCGGTGGTGGCCGCGGGGATCTCCAGGAGGTTGAGGTTGACGACGGTGTCGCGGCCGAAGACCTCGCCGGCGGCGATGCGGAAGAGAAGGGCGTAGGCGATCTGTCCGGCGGCGCCGGTGACGGTCACGGTGACAGGTGAGGGGGATTGCACGGTGGGCACTCCTGATGGGTCGGCGGGTTGTCCGTTCGCCAGTCTAAGGGCATTCCGCGGATCACCCCCTGTTAGGTGGACACCGGTTCGGGTGTATCCACCGTCTGTAGTAGACCTACTAGTCTGGTATTTGCCCGTATTCATCAGGACGCCAGTCAGTACGGGGGTGAAAACAACTTCCGTCTCACCCCCGAAAGCCCGGATCGCCCACCCCAGGAAGGAACGCCCGGCATGACGCTGCACCCCGCAACTCCGGTCATCACCGACGATTCCGACTGGAACCACGTTGCCGCGCGCCTCGAGGTCCTGCCCGACACCTTCCGACGCTACGGTTGCTCCATTGACGAGTACCGCCTCATCCTCGACACCGCCCTGCCCGAACTGGTCAGGTCCGGCCTCCAGGCGAACACCGGGGACATCGCCGTCGGCGCCGGAGTCCCGGCGGACCACCCGCTGCTCTCCGACGTCGAGGGGCTCTACGACGAGGCACTGCGTTACGCCTTCCGGCTGGTGTGGCCCCGACCGTCCGACATGGACGTCGAGGACTACTCCCCCGCCGAGGCGGTCCGCGCGCTGGTACGCACCGCCTACCGGCGTCACCGCGCCCACCCGGATGCGGTGCGGCTGATCCTCACCGAGAACATCCAGGGTCACGCCCACGTCACCGGACGCCCTGAGATCCTCGAATCCTCCCCGGTGGTCCTCCAGATCGACCGGGTGCTGATGCGAGGTCAGGATTTCGGTGCCTTCCGCCCCGGGATCTCCGCCGAGGACGTCTACGTCCTCATCACCTCCTTGTGCGCTTTCCCCGCCGCCCAGGGCTCGACCTTCCACGGCCATTACGCCACCGACGTGGACTACGGTCCGACCGTTGAGGGGCTGGAGATGCTGGCCTGTGACACTGTCCTGGCGTTCCTCACCACGTCGATGCCGACGGCGCAGGGCAGTTCCTACACCCACGCCTCCCCCACGGTCATGACCCCCGGTTCGGTGTCGGCGTCGCTGTACTCCGCCGGGGACGGTGGCGACCACCCCGTGCCCGAGGAGGAGGACGCCGCGGCGACTCCGGCCGACGAGGGCGGCGACGACGCCACCGATCCCGTGCCGGTGACGCCGTGGAGCGGTGTCGCCGTGGACACCGAGCCGGGCTTCCTCGACTACCTCGAGTACCGCGAGGATGCCGACGACGACGAGAACACCGCCGACGACGGAATCAGCTCCCTCTACGACGACTGAGGCCCCGGGGCCCTGAGTCCCGTCAGGCGGAGCGCTGCTCGCGCTCCGCGACCTCTTCATGGGTCAGCAGCTGCGGGTCCGCACCTGTGCGCACACTGTCCCCGGTGATGATGACCTCGCCGGTGCCGGTGTCGTCCGGAATGGAGAACATCACCGGCAGCAGGATCGACTCGACGATCGACCGCAGACCACGGGCACCGGTCCCCCGGTCCAGAGCCTTTTCCGCGATGGCGCGCAGGGCGTCCTCCTCGAAGCTTAGGCGCACCCCGTCCATCTCGAAGAGTCGCTGGTACTGGCGCACCAGGGAGTTCTTCGGCTCGGTGAGGATCTTCACCAGGGCGTCGGAGTCGAGGTGACCGACGTGGGTGATGACGGGCAGCCGGCCGATGAGCTCGGGGATCAGACCGAACTTCACCAGGTCCTCCGGCTCGACGTACCGGAAGGGGTCCTTCTCCTCGTCGGCCTTGCCGCGGATCTCCGCGCCGAAGCCCACGCCCTTCTTCCCGCGACGGTCAGAGATGACCTTCTCCAGGCCGGCGAAGGCCCCGGAGACGATGAACAGGACGTTCTTCGTGTCGAACTGGATGAACTCCTGGTTCGGGTGCTTGCGTCCCCCCTGCGGCGGGACGGCGGCGACCGTACCCTCGAGGATCTTCAGCAGCGCCTGCTGCACGCCCTCACCGGAGACGTCGCGGGTGATCGACGGGTTCTCGGACTTCCGTGAGATCTTGTCGAGCTCGTCGACGTAGATGATGCCCTGCTGGGCGCGGGCGACATCGAAGTCGGCGGCCTGCAGCAGCTTGAGGAGGATGTTCTCCACGTCTTCGCCGACGTAGCCGGCCTCGGTGAGGCTGGTGGCGTCCGCGATGGCGAAGGGAACGTCCAGCATCCGGGCCAGGGACTGGGCGAGGTAGGTCTTGCCGGAGCCGGTGGGTCCCAGCATGAGGATGTTCGACTTGGAGAGCTCGACCTCGTCGTCGGAACGGCGGGCGGTGGCGTCCGAGGACTCGGCCCGGGTCCGCTTGTAGTGGTTGTAGACGGCGACGGCGAGGGTGCGCTTGGCGTCATCCTGGCCGATGACGTACTCGTCGAGGAAGCGGGTGATGGCGGCCGGGTGCGGCAGATCGGTGGTGTCCACGTCACCGCCACCGGCGGAGAGCTCCTCGTCGATGATCTCGTTGCACAGCTCGATGCACTCGTCGCAGATGTACACGCCGGGGCCGGCGATCAGCTTCCGTACCTGCTTCTGGCTCTTGCCGCAGAACGAGCACTTCAGCAGCTCGCCGCTTTCCTGCATTGACGCCATGGTCTCGGGCCACTCCTGTGATCTCGTCGGGGCTCATCTGACTCGTCGGGCCGGTCCGGCGGTACTCCCCCGGAGAAGAGGGGCACAGCGGACCGGTCAGCTCCGCTCGAGTGTACCCCTGGCGGATCAGAACCCATGGGAGACGCGCTGTTACACGGCGTTCCACCTCAGGGAGTCCTCGAGACGCTCGACGGAGGCGCCCTCGAGGAGATCGAGCAGCAGTCCAACCCCGAGGTCGCGACGCCGGCCGCCCCGGAGGCCTCCGCAGACTCCTCTGCCCGGTAGCCAGCCCGGTAGTCGGCCCGGTAATCTGCACGGCTCCACCCCCGCTTTTCCGTAGGCTGGTCGCCATGACCATCCTGCATTCCCGGATCACCGGCCACGAAGGTCCGGACGCCCGCTCCGTCGTCCTGCTCGGCGCGCTCGGCTCCTCCGTGGACATGTGGACTCCCCTCCAGGACGCCGTCAGCGGCATCCCGGACGGGGAGTCTTTCCGTCTCATCGCCCTGGACCACCGCGGCCACGGGGCTTCCCCGCTTCCCGGCGCGCTGCCCGGCAGGTCGGAGACCGTCGATGACGAGGACGCCGGGGGTCGCCCGGCGGTACCGGCCGGTCCGACCACGATCGCCGATCTGGCCTCGGACGTCTGCGACACCCTCGACACCCTCGGGACCGGTGCCGTCGATCTCGTCGGCCTGTCGATCGGCGGAGCCGTCGCCCAGCACATCGCCGCCCGTGCCCCGCAGCGCGTCCGCACCCTGACCCTGATGTGCACCGCCCCGTCCTTCGGAGACCCCGAGGACTGGGAGACCAAGGCTCTCGCAGTCCGCAGCCGCGGGATCATCACCCTGCGGGAGCTGTCGGAGGGAACGGTCCCCCGCTGGCTGACCGCCGGTTTCCGTCGAGCCCGGCCCGGGACCACGCTCGCGGTCCAGGAGATGATCACCCGCACCACCGTCGAGGGGTATGCCGGGGCGTGCGACGCCCTGTCCACCTTCGACGGGCAGGAACTGCTGGGCCAGATCACGGCCCCCACCCTGACGCTGTCCGGCGAGCAGGACCCGACCTGTCCCCCGGCGACCCTGGCACAGATGAATGACGCGATCCCCACAGCGGTGCGCCATCTGGTCCTCCCCGGGGCCCATCTGCTGCCGGTGGAGCTGCCGGGGGAGGTCGGTGACGCACTGCGGGAGCACTGGACGGCATACTGAGGGGACGCCCCGTACGACTCGTACGACCAACCCCCGTACCCTAAGGAACCCTAAGTGAGCACGTCCGGCATGACAGGACCGTCCATCCCCTCCCTGATCGACCAGGCCTGCCTCATCGTCCACGGCCCTGACCAGCCCGGCATCGTCTCCCATGTCTCCGCGGTGATCACCCGCAACGGCGGCAACATCACCGCCCTGGACCAGTACTCCAGCAACGACCAGGACGGGGATTTCTTCCAGCGCATCGTCTTCCACCGCGACAACCTCGTCACGGCGATGGAGGACATCCAGGCCGATCTCGCCGAAACCCTCGCCCCCTACGGCATGCAGTGGTCACTCAGCGACCGCTCCGTGCCGAAGCGGATGGCGATCCTCACCTCGTCAGGTGACCACTGCCTGCTGGACCTGCTGTGGCGTCACCGTCGCGGTGATCTGCCGGTCACCGTCCCCATGGTGATCTCCAACCACACCACCACCGCCGAGGATGTCCGGTCCTTCGGCGTGCCCTTCTTCCACGTTCCCTCGCAGAAGGGACCGGACAAGAGCGAGTCGGAGGCGGAGATCCTGCGGCTGCTCAAGGGCAACGTCGATTTCGTCGTCCTGGCCCGGTACATGCAGATCATCTCGAATGACTTCCTGGAGAAGCTCGGCGTCCCGGTGATCAACATCCACCACTCGTTCCTGCCGGCGTTCGTCGGCGCGGACCCCTACCGCCGCGCCTGGGAGCGTGGCGTGAAGCTCATCGGCGCGACCGCCCACTATGTCACCGAGGACCTCGACGAGGGCCCGATCATCGAACAGGACACAGTGCGCGTCACCCACGCCGATTCCGTCACCGACCTGCGTCAGCGGGGCGCGGAGGTCGAGCGGTCGGTGCTCTCGCGTGCCGTGTCCTGGCACGCGCAGGACCGGGTGATCCGCACCGGGAACCACACGATCGTGTTCTGACTCCGCCTGGTCAGCCTCAGGCGTTGATGAGCGCCGGGGCGACCTCGAACGGCGCGTCCGTGATCTCGCGGAGCTCGTCGACGGTGACACCGTCGGCGCACTCGACGAGGGTCAGCCCGGTCACCGGGTCGACCTCGAGGACACCGTGCGAGGAGACGATGAGGTCCACGCACTTCGCACCGGTCAGCGGCAGGGAGCACTGCTCGACGATCTTCGAGGTGCCCTTCTTGGTGAGGTGTTCGGTCATGACGATGATCTTCGCCGCGCCGTGGACCAGGTCCATCGCCCCACCCATGCCGCGGACCATCTTGCCCGGCACCATCCAGTTGGCGAGGTCACCGAACCGGGAGATCTCCATCGCGCCGAGAACGGCGACGTCGATCGACTTCGACCGGATCATGCCGAAGGACTCGGAGGAGCTGAAGAAGCTCGCGCCGGGAACGACGGTGATGGTCTCCTTGCCGGCGTTGATCAGTTCCGGATCGACCTCGTCCTCGGTGGGGTACGGGCCGACGCCGAGGTTGACGTACTGTCCGTCGCTCAGTTCGGCGGCCACACGGGCGGCCATCTGATTGCGGTCCCAGGTCATGAGAGCTCCTCTGCAGTCTGCGCGGGGCGGGTGGTGTGGTTCTCGATGCCGGTCTCCTGCGGGCCGACGACGACCACGCGGTCGACGTAGATGCCGGGCAGGTGGACCTCATCCGGGTCCAGGTCGTCGACGAGGTACTCGACCTGGGCGACGGAGACCCGGGCGCACTGGGCGGCCTCGGGATTGAAGTTGCGGACGGTCTCCTTGAAGACGAGGTTGCCCTTGCGGTCGGCCTTGTGGGCGTGGATCAGCCCGAAGTCGGAGCGGATGGCGGTCTCGAGGATGTACTCCTCGCCGTTGAAGACGCGGGACTCCTTCGGCGGGGACAGCTCGGCCGGGGTGCCGTCGGTGTTGTAGCGCACCGGCAGGCCACCGGTGGCCAGCTCGGTGCCGACACCGGCCTTGGTGTAGAACGCGGGGACGCCCGCACCGCCGGCGCGCATCCGCTCGGCCAGCGTGCCCTGCGGGGTGAAGTCCACGATGTCGCCGAACTGCACCGCGCCTTCCTTTCCGCGGTCATGCGCACCGCGGACCTCAGCTCCACTGACTACGCGCTCACCCACTGATCACCCACCAGAAAGGCACCCCGATGACCGACTCCCGCATCCCCGCCCCCGCCGATTCCGACATCGTCCTGTGCGCCCCGCTGCGCACCCCGGTCGGCGCATACGGCGTCTTCTCCGGCATCCCCGTCCAGGATCTGGCGTCCACAGTCGTCAATGCGGTCGTCGAACGCTCCGGCATCTCCCCTGAGGACATCGACGACGTCATCCTCGGCCAGGTGTCCCCCGCCGGTGGCGCCCCCACCCTGGGCCGCGTTGTCGCCCTCGACGCCGGCCTCGGCGACTCCGTCCCCGGCATGCAGCTCGACCGTCGCTGCGGTTCGGGTCTACAGGCCGTCGCCACCGCCGCCGCCCACATCGCCTGCGGTCCCGCTGACCTGGTCATCGCCGGTGGTGCGGAGTCCATGTCCACCACCAAGTACGCCGTCGACGGCTCGATCCGCCGGGGCGTCAAGGGCGGTGACCTCGTGCTCCACGATCGTGTGGTCCAGGGTCGCGAGACCGCGGGTGGACGCAACCACCCGATCCTCGGCGGCATGATCGAGACCGCCGAGAATCTCCGTGAGCAGTACTCCCTGTCCCGCGAGGCGCAGGACGCCCTGGCCGCCCGTTCCCAGCAGCGCGCCGCCGCCGCCCAGGATCAGGGACTCTTCGACGCCGAGATCGTGCCGGTCATCGTGCCCGGCCGTCGCCGCAAGGACCCCGAGATCACCGTCACCGCCGACGAGCACCCGCGTCCAGGCACGACCGCCTCGACGCTCGCCGGGCTGCGTCCGGTCCGGGCGCGTCAGGACGAGGACGCCGCTGTCACCGCCGGTAACGCTTCCGGCCAGAACGACGGTGCCGCCGCCCTCATCGTCACCACCCGTGCCAGGGCCGCCGAGCTGGGACTGACCCCGGCCACCCGACTGCGCGGCTGGGCCGTGGCCTTCCGCTTGTAGTAGGAGTACCTGTTGATCTTGAGGACCTCGCAGAGCCGCTTGACCGGGTAGTCGGTGCGGGTGTCATCAACGAACCGGAAGCGGCTCACCAGTCCGTCTCTTCCGCGAAATACTTCGCGGCCCGTCGCAGGATGTCGCGTTCTTCGCGCAGTCGGGCGTTCTCGCGTTCGAGCTTTCGGATCCGTTCGGCATCGGTGATCGCCGCGGCTTCCGATTGGTCGGTGCTGCCGGCTCGCGGGTTCAATGAGAAGCGGGCGACCCAGTTCTACAGGGTGTTGCGGTTGATCCCGCGCTCGGCGGCCACGGAGTTCAGTGACGCGCCGTCGGAGGACGCGAATAAGGCGACGGCGTCACGCTTGAACCGCTCCGAGTAGGTCTTCAGGGGCATGGCGGAACACTACCTTTCCTCCCCAGCTCATCGCCGGGGTCAGGGTGTCCACCACGCGGGGTCAGGCCCGGTGGCCGGTGAAACGTTCAACCGTTCCGCGGCGCGGCGTTGACTCCATCCGTGATCGATGATCAGACCGACGAGTCGTGCCCTGCCCGTCGGGGTCAAGAGTGCGTTACGGTGTGACATGGAGGCCTCCCGGTTCCTCGTTGTTCGTGGTGGTTCACTCTCAACGGTTACCGGAGATCTTCTTTCATGTCAGCCCCGCTGGTCGTGTTCACAACCTCCCCGGGAAGTGCAGCTAACGGCCGGCGGAGTTGGCCTGCCAGACCTCAATGAGGGTCTCGGGGACGGGGC